>Ga0209425_10000565_pt1 | contig 45274 bp, 38 predicted proteins | sample COG_05_FD_184749 | JGI IMG/M metagenome (GOLD analysis project Ga0209425, IMG submission 184749) | Pelagic Microbial community sample from North Sea - COGITO 998_met_05 (SPAdes) (version 2) | ecosystem: Environmental > Aquatic > Marine > Neritic zone/Coastal water | place: Helgoland, sampling...
TCAAACAATTTTTGGTCTTTAGAGTCAGCAAATAATGGAATTGTCTACTCAAATACGAATCTATGTGGTATTGGCGGTTCTGTTGCTAACCCTTCATTTCATTCCTTGAACTGTACTTATTACCATCCTCCAAATACTTCCTCAGTTGATCTCACAGTTGGAATTGATAACTGGCCTTCAGAATTTAGTATGGATGTTATTCTTCCTAATGGGACGGTAGAGTCATTCAATTCAACAGACCTTTCTTCTCAAGGAATTTCATCAGGCAATAATGGAATTCTAGTAAGTTATACAGATATTGGAAATTATACCATTTATCTCAACGACTCATTTGGCGATGGCGGGTCTTCAGTGTCAGCCGACTATTCTTATGTATCTCATACCAATCCCTCTTATACTCCTATTTCAGGAACTTATTCTGCAGAATCGGGTACTATTTCTGATAGTGAAAGTACCAGTTTAGAGTACGTTGGAATTTTAGCTGACGGTGCAGTAAGTTTCTCTTACAATATTTCTTCTGAAGCAAATTATGATTTCTTACAGTTTTATATTGATGGAGTTTTATCAGCACAGTGGTCTGGTTCACAGAATGGTAACTTCACTACACCGATCACTCTCGGTCAACATACTTTGATGTGGAAATATGTCAAAGATGGAAGTATTAGCGTCGGTCTTGATGCTGCTTGGATTGATGATGTTGTAGTCCCAGTTGCAAATTATACTGAAGAACTCAACGCTCTTGTAAATGAAATAGTATCTTTAACAACAGGTAGCGGATCTACAGAAACGTTCCTTACAGTATTGAATCCTTATTCTATTCTAAACTCACCAAGAAGTGATTGGTCCAGAGGAATGCCAGCAATTACCATAGATGATCAAACCGGAGAATATATCGAAGACGTAGGACCGAATCTAGATTATATTTGGCAAGATGGTATAGGTTGGAGTACAATAGGACATTTTGTCTTAGTTAATGATACCAGATTAACTAGTGGCCATGGCTGGTCAGTAAATCCTGAAGTTAATGTTGATGACAACGGTAACGTGCACGTAGTATGGGTAGATGGTAGAGATTCCATGCCCGGTAAGGATGTGGCTTCACAGCTACACTACATGCAACTAGATTTGAGTCGCGCTGGAATGCTTGATGGTGAGGCAGATGGCTTAGATTTGAACCAAGTAGCTGTTGTTACAAACTCTGCTGTACCAGGTTCAGACATGACTTATGGAGCCAATCCACGCGTTGATTTCGATAATGATGGTTCTATACATATTACTTGGTTCGAATCAATGGATGATACGATAACTGATGAAGGAATAGTGGAATTAAGATGGACTCGAATAAATGCTCCTCAATTAGATAATCAGGGGGCACTCCTTACTGGCCAAACACTAACCGACGCCTATGGTGTCATCAATACCCGAATCATAGCATCTAGTTCAGATAATTTAATGGGCATATTTGGAAATAATGTTGAATCTGCATCTCAACCAATAGTCAACTTTAATTGGCCAAATAGAGACATTATTTGGACTACAGATGATTGTTCTAATTCTGATATAAATGAAGATAAATGGGATGTCTGTATGTGGTCAGAAAATGTATGGGACATCGAAATCAGTTCAGATCCAGTTGAAATGAGTTTCACCCCTTCTCAATCATATAATACAAACTATCAGATAAATGCCATCCAATTACCTGGTGAATCCGATATAGTAACTATTGACATTCAAGGGGCTCCAAATCATTGGTTCATTGATGCTGGTTTTGCAGGAACATATCAACACACAACAACACTAATAGAAAATCAGATGAATAATTTTGATTTATTCATTAGAGCTCCATCACTAAACCAAGTTAATGAGAATCAAGAGTTTTGGTTGACTTTATCTGTGACCTCATCAACTAAAGACGAAGCCTCTATTACAAAATTAATTAAAATAAATCTTGTAAATAATGGCGATTGGAATGATGATGATTCAGATGGCGTTTATGATGAACAGGACTTATGTCAATTTGGAGAGTCCAATTGGATATCATCTCCTCTCAATGATCATGATGGCGATGGTTGTAAAGATTCATCTGAGGATTTAGATGATGATAACGATGGCTACCTAGATTCAAATGACTTATGTCCAACTGGTCAAATTGGAGAAATTCTAGATGATGATTATGATGGTTGTGATGATCGTAATGAAGATATTGATAATGATGGTGACGGTGTAGTAAATGGTTACGATCTTTGTCCAGACGGTGCTCAATACTGGGGTTCATTTGCGATTGATAATGATGGTGACGGCTGCCGTGATGCCGATGAAGATGACAATGATGACAATGATCCTTACTTAGATATTAACGATGATTGTAGTACTGGGTATTCTTGGTGGTATGACCTATATTTCGATCATGATATTGATGGCTGCCATGATGTATTTGATGACAATGATGACGATAATGATGGCATCCTAGATCGTGATGATTCTTGTCCTCAAGGACTTGTACTTTGGATATCAAGTCCAGCTACTGATCAAGATGGAGATGGTTGTCACGATGCAACTGAAGATAATGATAGAGACAATGATGGTATTTCTGATGATTTCGATCAATGTTCAATGGGGGCTACTGATTGGCTTTCTAGTACCATAAATGATTGGGATTCGGATGGTTGTAATGATTTACTTGAAGATCTTGATGACGATAATGATGGATTTTTAGACACTGAAGACAATTGTATTAGAAGTGCAATGTATGTTACTAGCGGTAATTCAGACGGAGATCTAGATAATGACGGCTGTTTAGATGATTTAGAAGATGAAGATATTGATAATGACGGTATAGACAATAGTCTCGACAATTGCCAGGACAATCCATCTTCAGGTTGGGTGTCTACAATTACTGAAGATGCTGATAGAGATGGTTGTCACGATGCTAATGAAGATGCAGACGACGATAATGATGGTGTTCTAGATAATTTCGACCAATGTCCTAATAGCTTAGAAAGCGGATTAGATATGGATAACGACGGATGTCATGATTTAACTGAAGACTTTGATGATGATGGAGATGGTATTTTAGATTCTAGAGATAATTGTCCAAATGGTTTAACGAATTGGCAATCATCTAAATCAACTGACATAGATCGTGATGGTTGTATGGATTCTATTGAAGATGATAATATTGAGATGAGTATCGTTCAACTATTTTCTACTAATTCAGCCATAACTACTGGAATATTTAGTATGGGCATGATATTATTGGCAGGTTTAATTTTAGTCCAAAGAAACAGGCCAAAGATACGACAATTCTCAGATGATACCGAGGATGTCAACGCAACTTTCGAAAAGCAATTCCAAGATTGGAATAATGAAAATACCGATCAGAAGTTAGACGACTTGACTAAGGTAGGATATTCTCCAGAAGTAGCTCTTGCTATAATTGAGAATGAAAAGAAAATTATAGAAGATTCTATTGAAGGTCAGATATGAATCATTTTCTTAACCTGTAGGGGTAACTGGAGTATGGGGAAGTTGACCATGCGAGCAGTTAGAGTGGAGTGCGCGACATCTTCAATTAGTCATGATTTACGTATTCAGAAGGCACTTGAATTTGTTAGTTGGGATTATAGGGGCAACCTAGGAATAATCAATGGTAATCTTCGATTAATGGTTGAATGTATCACCCTAGATTCCCAATGTCTTCCGCCAGGATTTAGTATTGGAGGTATTTCTGTCATAGAGGTACTGGAGGAATGGTCATCTGATTATTTAACGCATCATTTATTGATTTTAGAATTTGATTCAGACATAATTAGAGATTACTTTTCTGGTAATGACATATGTATTCTTGCAGGTACGAACTTAACATCCTCTGGTTTTGTATTACAATTATCTGGCCGACAGTCTTCAATTGTAAATATCTTAAAATCAATTCAAAATGAGATGCCAGTAGAACGGATAACAAGAGCGCAAAACTCTGAAGGAATCTCAAATATGGGAACTACTTTACAACAACATCGAATTATCAAGGTTGCTCATAATGATGGTTGGTATAAGGTGCCTAAAAAGACTTCAATACGAAATATTGCTGCTAAGTTAGGACTTTCAAAATCTACTGTGGCTGAACAACTTGTAAAAGCAGAAGGGGAAATAGTTAGGGATTTTCTTAAGAAATCAAAATAAGTTATACCAACCGAGAGATACGCATGCATACCTGACTTTCTTAGGTAAGGAATAGTTCGAATAAATTAGAGTGATATTATGACTATAATTCCAGCAACAATACTACAACAATTTATTGGCATGGATGACTATGAAAAAAGATTAGCTGTTGATCGTATTGCTAGAGAATTGGGTTTGACTCCTGCTGTAGTTGAAGAAGAGATTAATGCTTTTGAAAAAGGTGGTTTTTCTCCCGAAAATAATCTAGTAAACGCTGAAATTCCAGAGAAAAAAAGTAATTTCGCCAACTCTCAAGAATCTCTAGAAGGTTCTCCAGAATACGTAAATGATGCTCATAAATATCGATTTACCTACGACCCAAGCAGGGATGCTAAAGAGCGTCAATCTAAAGTAAACCAAGCAATACTTTGCCCTCACTGTAATGTTGGAATAGGAATACCTCCAATTCGGCCGATTAAAGTAATGTGCCCTTCATGTCGTATTGAATCTATTTTTGAAAATTAATCAAACTCCCCAAAATTTGTTATTAGAAACATCATCATCTTCTTTGGTCACGGATTCGACAGCAGTTTTCAGTAGATAGTACAGTATAAGTGTAAATAATGGTAAATCCCAATCAGTTGATACATTATCGAAATTAACTATGTATGATTCTGAACTAAGAATTGTGATTATGACTCCAAGTGATGCGCTCAGAATGGTGTAAACAATAGCCCCTCTGCCAAAAAGAATCATCGATCTACCTGTATATGTGCCTTCTCCCCACCTTACAATACCGATTGCAAGAGCGAAAGAGAATACACCAACAACAAGCCACTTCAGGGCTTCTTCAATAGCTGTTGTCCAAATTAGAGCATCTGAAGAATTACCGTATGTTGCAGTATCAGAGAATACTTGAAACATGGTAATCCCTGCTAAAAATACAGAAAATATTGACATCGCCCACAACATAGATGAGAAAATTCCTTTTTGAGCACTGTCTCGTAAATCAACCATTAATCTATCTAATTGTTCTTCCCAACCAAGTCCCTTTGAGAGTATCCAGATACCTACTAATAAGGGCATTATTCCAATCAATACTTTCCCATTAGGAAGAATTAAACCAAGTCCAATTATCATTAAAAATATAGAAATTGGCACTAATAATTTTGCTCTCCATCGGGGGTCATCTATGGCTTTGGCAATGTAATAATACGTCGACTCAATACCTTTCGACTGTCTTACAATAATTTTTTCAACATGTTCGACTCGAATACGAGAGGTAATAATTGGCATTGAAGCTTCATCATCCGCGCCATCTGTCACAAGAATTGCAACATCTGGTTGAAATTCTTTAATCACCTCATCTAATTGACTTGCAATTGCCCTATCGCTTCTTGGACCTACCCGTACATCTCCTGTAAGTATAGCCACTTCTACTTCGTCATTTGGATCAACGTTTCCTATTAGCCTATCATAGTGATGTAAAGCCCCTAGGATCGCGTTAGTATCAGATTCTTCTGGGTCTGCAATTCCTAATTTTATTGCTGCCGTTATAGTAGGTTTTCGTCCTAAAACCGGCCCTCTAATCGCCGCTTTAACGCCTAGATCATTATCTCTATCTACTGTTAGAACTAATGTTCGCACCATTCGACTTAACCTCCAACACTTTACCCTTAACGAAAGACACCTATGAATAATTGTCTTTTATGATTATATTTTACTCGTTTTTCTCGGTAATTACTGTTCCGCCACCTTCTTGAAAGCGACGTCTTTGTTTCGCTTTCAGATACTTCAGAGGATGCGTCAACCATTCCTGATCGCATAATCTGTCATCTCCAGGAGATACTGGACATCTTGCACTTGTTTTTAGAGCAGCACATCCATGAGGAGTATATTCTCTTTCGAATATTTGATTTATTTGATAACTAGTTGTACCTGCATTATAATCAGGAGCATTAGAAAAAAATCCACAAGTTTGTTCCTGAGATAAACCCATAGCTAGAGACATAGATGCTAAAAAAACTCGACCCGTATGATTAACATTCACTCCTTGACTTAATTCTCCTACTGCGGATTCAAAACAAGGTGGCCAATCATCTCTGATTGCGGCAGTCATCGGCATTTCTTCTTTTACCTGTTCAGATAATAATTTAGTCACTCTTTCAACAGGATCTATGAATAGTTCTGCAAATGAGTCATCCATTTTATTCATTCTAGCTACACAACTATTTGTCATATCTTCACGAATCCTTTCCTTAATCAGTCTTGCAGTACGTTGTCTACTGGTTTCTCCGGACCCTGGGTTCATACATACCCAACCATCTCTAGTCGGTCGATTTATCAATCTCCAGTAATATCCGGATATACGAGGGCACAACTCAATGAAATCACTTATTGGAATCCAATAAATTGAATCACTATCTCCTCTTTCTCGAACTTCTTTGATATCAGAAAGATACGATCTTGCTAAAATGTCAAAATTCTTTTCATCCATTCCAAATAGTTGATCTGCTCTACTAGCTTCGCCTTCTACCCATCTTGCCAATAATCTTTCATTAAACGAAGCACAGACTACAAGCATCGCATAAAGAAAAGATAAAGACTCTGTCATTTTCCCTAGATCTGATGATAAATCAATCGTAGTAGAACTATCAACTCCCTCTTTATGCATTACGGATTCTAAGAGACGAATTCTTCCACGTGATCTTACCTCTTCTAGCCAATGGGCTTCGATGAGATCTTCTACAGTTATTCCATTTTTCTCAAGAACTAATTTAACAAAAGCAGCACCTTGCGGAAGAAAAGGATATCTTGCCATCAATGTCTCATTTTCGATGCCCGGTTTGGTGAGCGGCATCGGCATATTACAATCATGAACGACGAGGGTTCTTGAATACTCACCGTCTGCTTCCACTGGAGAAGCGAGCAAATGTCAACAAATATTCAACTGTTGCCGCTCAACAATGAATTAATCCAGATACAAAATGAGGTTAGGGATTTCTTTAATTGGGATGTAGAATTAGATATAGATAGTGCTGTAGAACTTTTATCGCTTGTGGAAAGTTTTCCAATTGAGGCATGGATGAGGCCTCAAAGATTAGTAACTTTAGCAAATTTACGTAGAAGATTAGTATTAAGAGAAACTAAGATAGCAGTTCTAGGCGCTGCCGTAAGTGAATCTGAAGTACTTTCTATTTTAGAATCCTCGACATTATTCGTAGCAGCCGATGGAGCAGTAGGGGTACTTTCCTCATTACCTGAATCAATCTCTGAAAGAGCCTGGTCAAGATTAGTTTGTATCGTTAGTGATGCAGATGGAGGAGAGGGGACTATAGAAGCGGTGAAAAGAAGTATTCCAGTTATATTACACGCCCATGGCGATAATTTTGATTCTTGGAGAAATTTGTTGAATATAGCTTCTCAAATCCGCACTCCTCCTCGATTAGTTCTTACTCATCAAACATCAGAAAAAATTGAAGGAATGCATAATCCAGGGGGATTCACCGACGGCGATCGAGCAGTATGTTTCTTAGTTGCTTTGGGAGTCGAAATTGATAATATTTCTTTACTTGGTACACGTACAGACATAGTTGGCAAATGGTCAGGAGTAACCAATCCTAGTGAAAAAATAATCAAATTACAATGGATGGCAAAGGTACTCAAAATATTAGGAATTAATTATTAATCATAAGAAATCGCTCAAAGTCATCACCGTAACACGATCATTATTGAATAGTGAATCTGTACTTTCTGTTAGCCATTTAACTCGTTGTTCAGTATACATATCAACTCCATAATTTTGAATTATTCCTTCAGTAACTTTGATGTATTTTCTTACATTACCTTCGGAAACGGTTAGTATGACATTTCCTCCACACTCAGTTGTATCTTCACCTCTTCTTGCAGATAATCCACCGATTTCTAATTTATGTCTTTGAATGCATTTTCCTGCCAACGGCATTCTTCTATATTTTTCTCCACATTTTACACACCTTACTCTTTGTCTCGTAAATGCAACTAGATTTCCTCTCAAATCTGGTAAAAAGTGTGACTCAATAACTTGTGAAGCGACTTTCTCGACTCTAACACTTCTCAATAAACTCCCAATTGCCAACTGACCGTTCATCTTATCTTCCATAGATTTCAAAGTCTTATATGAAGAATTAGTAGGGCCCGCATCTAAATCGCCCGATTCATGAGTCCATCCGTAGCCTCGTAAATCACCTATTGTCCCTAAACGAGACTCAACAGTTTCTACAATATTGCTTAATTCATTAGGGTGCGGTTGGTTAAGAGTCTCTTCGTAAAACCTTCTTGAATAATTATGAGAACAATCAACATTCAAAGCCTCTTTATCGATTTCACTAGGATTTAATCTAGTAGTTAGAACAAGTGGTGCATCCATCCTTCCTCCTCTACCGGATGGCAAAATATGTTTTGAGAAATTTAGTAAACCATCCATCAGCATTAGTATACTATCTTCGTCTCCATCACAATTTCTTCTTTTTGCAGCATGAAAAAGTGGATGCGCATATCCCGCAGAAGCTTTAGTCCAACCAATTATTCGACAGAGCACTCCTCCAGAGGTATGAGGAGCTAGACCTATAGCTAGAGCTCCTACAATATCATCAATACTTTCCACGTTATAGAAAGGCTCCATTTTGTAAAAGCGAACTAAAAGTTCATCGACAAAATTACAAGTAGATATCAGATGTTCTTCTGCATTTAACGAGGGGATAATATCTTGAGGAAATAGTTCTAAAACCTGCTCATCTGAAACTAAATCATTCCCATATACATCTTTTTTATATCCTAAATCGAATAATTTTTCCCAAGATGTATAGACTTCCTTAGGCTTAAAATGAGTAACCGGTACATCAATCATATCGTATCTTGAAGTTCCATCTCTAAATACAGATACTCCATGCTTTCCTCTAAGAATTCCTTTTTCTATAGGCTCTGGAGTCTGTCCAACTGAGAGTAATTCTTTTTGTGCTTTGATAGTTTGAGGTAATCTATCTAGTCCTAATGATCTTCTTTTTACTTCTAATATTTTATCTAATTCAACTGTTGTTCTTTCGCCTTTCCTTCTTCTCAGACTACTCCCTCTTGACTTCCTCTCAATAGTTCTTCCACCGCATTCTATTGCTTCACTTGCAATCTTTCTATTATGACAAATAATATAAGGAGATTCTTTGCCACAATCCTGACAAACTCGCCTTCCCATTTCTACTCTAATTCTACCTTTATTGGCAGCTTGAATCAGTAATTTTTGTGAGCCACCATTTTCTCCAATAGGATACAAGGAATGAGTTAATGGTTTCAATTCTCTTCTGGCTGATTTTTCTGGTCGCCCCATTCTTGAACCAATTCTACAGGGTACAGAATCTTCCCATCTCAAATTAGATACTTTTCTTATAATCCAGAGGCTCCTTTCAACTTCATTTTCATCAATTAATGTTTTTGAATTAAATAACTCATCAATATTTTTTGTTCCTAAATCAATGATTTTCTCCGCTGCTTTATCTCCTACTTTCTCTGTTTCTTCAATATTCATTCCAGATTGTCTAGCAGCAGTCGTAGCTACTATTCGCTCTAACTCTCTTTGATGTTCTAATTCCTCAATCCGCTCTGCTTCATGGGCAATTATAGAATTTGCATTTTTAATATTAGTAACTCTATGGTTAACATGTAATTTAATTTCAACTTTTTGTTTGATATTCCCTTCAAAGAGTTCTAATCCCAAACCTTCTAAAAGCGATTCCCAATTATTTTTGATAATGATATTTCCCTTATCATGGAAATGTTCAACGCCCAGTGTCATGAGTGCAGATTTAATAATTCCATTTGTTTTTACACGTGTCCACCTTGGCCAATTTTGAGTTATTTGTTCAGGAAGTTCATCTTCTTTCAAACTATTCTCTATCGGCCAATTACTAACTGCATTAGTAAGAATAATTTCGTTATTCTGAATTTTTGCATTTACTAAATTATCAACTAATGCGGGAATAAATGAGATTGGTAAATCTGACCACCAAAGATTCCATGGTGGAGGTATAGCAGCACCATAATCTATTGATATTTGCTTAATTTGTTCCCAATTTAATTCTAATCTTCTAAGGAACATCACCCATTCTCTCTTTCTCCACTTTCTATCAAGAGGGCTCTCCCCTCCTCTTTTTATTGCGCCATTAAAGGGTAATCCTTCTGGTAAAGAATTTCTTTCAATCCCTAATATTTCAGCGAATTTCTCCACTTTAGATGGCATATCTAAAGATTCTATCAAATCTGATGCCCACCAATCTTTATTATATGCCGATGGAACTAACTTCTTATTATTTTCAAGAAACTCTCCATAACCAATCAATATTTCTCCAGCATCCCAAATTGATTTCACACTAGCGACATTTATTCTCCAATCTTCTAGATTTCTAATTTTTCTAAAATCTCCATTTTCCATCAACACAGTCGGCCCGTCAATCTCTGTACAGGGAGTAATTGCACATGCCTTTCCAGGCCTTTCAATTTTCATTTGGGTGCCAACAGCGAGAAACCCTCCCATTGCTTCCATAGTGACCGGATTCATTCCTGCTGCTGCCAATCCAGTGATTCTACTCCTTCCATATCTCAGTCTAAAACCACCCGGTTGATTTGGCTCTCCAAATACAGGTCTTCCAGCAATCACATCTTCCATATATCTGCTAATGGGAGCAATTTCTCTTGGTTTGAATGCATTAATATCCTCATCATTCGCTTTATTTTTATTCGCGAATTGGGCTATAAATTCCCATCCTTGTATATTCATTCTTTCAGTATGTTTCTGAACTTTAGGAGCTTTAAGGCACAAACCTTCACCTATTACAAGCATCACTCCTCCTCGGATCCGGGTTCGATAAGAACCATTAGAATTAACAATATTTCTTACTTCTTTGTATCCCGAGCATTCTATTTTTTCAGTTTCTTCCCCATTAACCATTACTGGACAGGCTCTCATTATAGTCTCTATTTCTTCAGGTTGTGGCTTATACTGTAAACCAACACGATATAATCCAAACTCTTCTTTCACCCTTTCAACTTCTTGAGTTGTAGGTACATATCTGCTAAGGCCTAATTCTCTTCTCACCATATCTCCAATAAGAACGCCAAGTGCTTGAGCAGTCCCTCCTGCGGCTCTAATAGGCCCACAAAAATCAATAGAAAGAAATTCAGTCCCATCTGCATTATTTAAGATCCTCACGTCACCAATTCCATCTAATGGAGCCACCAAAACTGCTTCTGTTAAGACCGCTAAACCAACTCTAATGCCGCAATCTATTGATTTCTGCATATCTAATGTTTGTTCATTCATTTTTCTAGCAACATCTACTGCAATTTGTATCGAAGCGCTTTCTCTATCTGTTGTAATAAGTAGATGCCGCAAATCATCTTCAATTTTCATACCATCTAAATAGTCTTCAAGTAATTTTTCAGTCCGACTTGCCAAATCCGATGCCCTAGGTATTTCGACAATATTCTCGAAATCTAATTGTTTAGATTTTGCATTTTCTGCAATTTGATAAACAGCCTCAGTGTTTTCTTCTAACCATTCTTCATATGCTGCCTGTTCTTGCTCAAGACGAGTAGTATCAATTAAGAAATTTTTACTACTTACTTCCTCCATTGCTCTCCCCTCGTCCACTCAATATTCTCTCAACGATACCGGCCGCACAAGAACATTCAGTGTAAACAATGTCAAATCTAGTATTTTAATGTGGGAACATTCATTCGATTCACTACAACCGCATGTAGAGGTAACAGTATGTCGACAAGTGTAAGTGATGCTAAATTTCGATTAATCCAAAAAGTACGAGAGTTAGCTTATCTCCATTCTCCAGATGATTTATTCACCTTAGCTAGTGGAAGAAAAAGTCCTCATTTCTTTGATATGAAGCCAGTAATGATGGATCCTGAAAGTGCTCATCTTCTCGGTGTTCTTATTCATTCAAAAATTGACTCCCTAGGCTCAATAGATGCAGTTGGTGGACTAGAATTAGGGGCAGTTCCGTTAACTGGAATAGTAATAGCCAAGGCCTCTAAAGATTCTCAGATACGTGGATTCATGGTCCGTAAAGAAGCCAAAGGACGAGGAGGTAGAAAAACAGGAAATCCTCCTGGAATTGAAGGTTCTAGTCTCAAAAAAGGAGATAGAGTAATCTTGTTAGAAGATGTAACTACAACTGGCGGCTCGGCACTTAAAGCATCGGAGAGATTAACTGAAATAGGTTGCGAAGTAGTTGCTTGTATCACCATACTTGATCGTCAAGAAGGTGGCATTAATGCATTTGACCAAGCGAATGTTTTGCTCGTCCCTTTATTAGTCCGCTCTGACGTCACAGGTGAGTGAATGGGCCAGCATGAAATAGATACGGATAATTTACCTTATCATCCTGAAAAATTATTACGGAAAGAGTATGTTGGAGTAAATGATTATTTTTCTTTAGACATCCGAGTTGGAAAAATAATTGATGTCCTTCAATACCCCGAAATGAGAAAACCCTCATATAAAATCCAAGTTGATTTTGGGCCTATTATAGGGATTTTATCTAGTTCCGCTCAAATAACTAACTATTCTAGAAGCGACTTAGTCGATCGTTTAGTAGTCGGTGCAATAAATCTTGGAGAAAAAACATTACCCGGAGGTTTTATCTCACAATTCCTAATTCTTGGTGCATTAGATCCCGATGGTTCTGTTAATCTTCTAGAATTATCTGAAAATGTCTTATTAGGTTCAATCGTAGCATAATAGAGTTATTCATTCTTACTTATGTATGTAACAATAATTCAATTGCCTAAAAGTCACTCTTTGACACTTTTTGCCATTTAGGGCGTCTACATAATCACAAGAGCCGCTACGGCGAAGCTCAACAGTTTCTATTTTTTCGTAGTCATTTTTTCTTTCCTTTTCTACTACTTCTTCGATATTTGTTGAAGCTTCATCCTCGTAGGAATCTTTGGCTTTTTGTAACTTCTTTACTCTATCTTCAGATTTTTCTAGCTGCTTTTGCTCTTCTTCTTTAGCTACTTCTACACATTCTCTACAGAGTAACATGCTTTTCCACTCTGATCTTTTTTCTTTATTTCCACCTGAACCACCTACTAAATCAGGTATGCCATAGCCTCCACCTCCACTTTCGGCTATAGCTGCAACTGCTAGGATGCCTATACCTACCATAACGGTGCCAGCTGCAACTTTTCCTAGAGTTTTGGCGTATGCCTCAACAGGGTCGTCACCGATAGTTTGACAATCGTTACAAATATGCGCCCAACAACCCCCTCTCTGACAATTCCACGCTAGAGATTTGTTTTCTTCCAGACATTTGTCACAGGTCCCTACTGCGAGCTTCTGGTTCGGATTTTTACTTAGAACTGCAATTAAACCCCCTAAACCAATTAACCCCATGACTGCTTTTCCCACAATCCCCATAGATCCTGCGAATGCCAATGATAAAATTACAATTAAACCACCTATAGCCTTTCTCTCCGTATCTTTCTTTTTCAAAAAATCTTCCGTTAACGATTTATCTTCCATTAATCTATTTGATTTAGAGTCATAATTCACATCTCTCATTTTAGGTTGAATCCCGTTAAGAAGGTCTAATTCCCCTGCATCAAACCAGAAGGTGGGGCAATTACTACAAGAATCAATTACTACCTTTTTTGTAACTAATGCCGTCATTTTCGAACTTTTGTTTACTATTTTTAATTTTTCTTCAACATTTTCAGGTAAATCTAATTCAATTACGTCCATTTTCGTAGAACACATTGGGCATTTACACACGCCAGTTCTTTTGATCAAATTATCTATATTTTTATCAAGATTTTCTCCTTTCGAGATGACAGATTCCATAGATTTAGCCGCGACTCCAACACCCCAACATTCCTTACAAATTAGAAGATCTACGCCTTCAGCCTGTTCGGCCATTTCAATATATAATTCCACATTACAACGAGGACAGTCGTGTCCGCTCAACTCGCTCATAACAGTCTCAAGACGTTAAAACTTGATTATCCTTGTCACGGCACCAAACCATCAACCTCATGAACATCAGTTATTTCGCAGGGGTATGACTATGGTACAAATGTCTACAACTTTAGGCGAAATACAAATCGAACTTTATACAAAAGATTGTCCAGAAACTACGGATAATTTCTTAAAATTAGTAGATTCGGGATTTTATAATGGGCTCCACTTTCATCGTATAATAAAAGATTTTATGATCCAAGGAGGTTGTCCAAAATCAAAAGATCCTGATAGTCGAGCAGCTGGAACTGGAGGCCCTGGCTGGCAAATCCCTTGCGAAACATCTGCCTTAGCCAAATCTCACGATAGGCCAGGATTATTTTCTATGGCTAATGCCGGTAGAAATACTGGGGGCTCGCAATTCTTCTTAACTACTGTGCCTACCCCTTGGCTCAATGGAAATCATGCAGTTTTCGGCGAAGTATTGAAGGGGATGGATGTAGTTAAATCAATAGAATCACAGGAGACAGATCATAGAGATAAGCCTCATACTCCTGTGCAAATAATTTCAGTCCAAAGAATCTGAAATAGTTTTTTAAAATATTTTTAAAAGTTATACTGCTAATCTAATCACTATGTTTATTAATAAGTTATTAACCGCATGAATCATGGCTAAACATAGAACGGGCGACCGTCGAATATTAAGCATAAGTATTCCTGAAGAATTAGCTAAAAAATTAGATAAAAAAGTAGGGAAAGGACAAAATGATGGTCGTTCAGCAACAATATCTAAAATGATCGAAAACGCTCTTTTTTCCGAGAGAAATTCTCAACCATATGAGCCAGAGGGCGAGTCAAAAAAAGCGCGTGGCGATAAAGATTTTATGAGAATTGAAAAAGATACTATGGGCGAAATCCAAGTCCCCTCCGATCGTTATTATGGAGCTCAAACAGCTCGTTCTCTAATTAATTTCAATATCGGTACTGATATAATGCCACATGCAATGATACGTGCATTTGGTATTCTTAAGAAATCTGCAGCAGAAACAAATGTAGAATTAAATGAATTAGATCCTAAAATAGGCGCTCTAATATCTTCTGCTTGCGATGAAGTAATTTCGGGTAGTCTGAATGATCATTTCCCATTACGTGTATGGCAGACTGGTTCAGGAACACAAACTAACATGAATGCAAACGAAGTAATTGCTAATCGTGCGATAGAACTTACTAATGGCCGTTTAGGTAGTAAAACACCCGTCCACCCAAATGATCATGTTAACAGAGCTCAATCAAGTAATGATACATTCCCTACTGCTATGCATATCGCTGCAGCAGAAGAAATTCAACATAGATTAATACCGGCAATAATGAAGTTGAGAAACTCTTTAGATAAGAAATCAAGAGAATTTTCAAGCGTAGTCAAAATTGGTCGAACTCATCTAATGGATGCTGTACCATTGACCTTAGGACAGGAGTTTAGCGCTTATGTCTCAATGTTAGATTCAGACATTGCTCGTATAGAAAATACTCAATTAGACCTTCTCGAACTTGCTCTAGGTGGAACTGCGGTGGGGACTGGTCTCAATACTCACCCTGATTTTTCTGAAAAGGTAGCGAAGAAAATAGCAACTTACACCTCTTTAGATTTTACGAGTGCAGAAAATAAATTTGCACAATTAGCCGCTCATGATGCTATAGTTGCCTCGTCTGGAATGCTGAATACTTTGGCCGCTTCTTTAATGAAAATAGCCAACGATATCCGCTGGATGGGGTCAGGACCTAGGTGTGGTTTTGGAGAATTATCACTTCCGGCCAATGAACCAGGCTCCAGTATAATGCCTGGCAAAGTCAATCCTACTCAGGCGGAAGCAATGACAATGGTTTGTTGCCAAGTAATGGGCAATAATACTGCAATTTCAATAGGAGGGAGTCAAGGAAATTTTGAATTAAATGTGTATAAGCCGATGATGATTCATAATCTCCTACATAGCATAAGGATACTTTCCGATACCTGTGTTTCGTTCTCAGAAAAATGTGTTGAAGGGTTAGAAGCTAATCATGAGAAAATTTCTCAACATTTAGAAAACTCATTAATGCTCGTTACTGCACTTAATCCTCATATTGGATATGATAATGCAGCAAAAATAGCAAAAAATGCTCATAATAACAATATGACACTAAGGGAGAGTGCATTAGAACTAAAATTATTAGATAATCAACAATTCGATAAATGGGTTAAGCCAGAAGAAATGATAGGACCTAATAAGAACTAAAAAGTCGAGCCGAAATACCGAATAGGTGGGAGCTAGCAGTGGGTTCTGAACATTGGGGGATCATTACCCTCTGCTAACTCCGCAGGGTCCCAGGTTTGTAGTTTCCCTAAGGTCCCTACTCTCCTGGGGTAGATGACTTAGAGACTTCATGCTCTCTCTTCGTCTTTTTCCGAATTTTAAGAATCTCTTCTTTTAATCCGTGTTCGTTTCTTTCCCTAGCTCTCACTAGTTTTTTCCACGTCTCAGTACTGATCCTCCACGGTTTCCCGCTCTTGTCTTCAATGTGTTTCCTTTCTGTTTATTTTCCCCTTCCTTGCGTCCGGTTTTTTTCATCTTCATTTCCCCACATACGCGCCTCAAGTTAGTTCCATCTCTGGTTCTTTCCCTTCGCTCGTGTACCTCTTCGGGATAGTTTGTATTTCGGTTATGTTTTCCCCGTTGCCGGTTCGGTGTTGTTTTCCATACTTCCTCTGTGAGTTCTTTCCCTTTCCTTTCGTCCAGTTCTTTCCCATCTCAGTTCTCCCGTTGCCTCTACGTCCACAGACGTTTTGACTTTCCCCGGATCTCTTTCGATTTCCGGTTTTACTGCTCCTTTTTTGGAGCTCGGTTGTTGTGGCCCGCGGGTCGTGACTAATCACGCCCACACCCCTCCACTGGAGCAGCAAAGTTCACAGGGACGGCTGCGGCTCTTAAACCTTTCTACAATAAGCCCGCAGTACACTGGAAATGAGGGTCAATAGGGGTTAATTTCCACTGCAAGAATTTACTTGCGAAGTTCTCTTAATCGTTTTTTTAACAAATCTCTTTTTTCTTGATTTTGGGAGATTTCTTTGATTTCACTTAGTCTCCTAAATACAATTTCTTCTTCTAAAAATATTATTTTCCCATTTTCATCAGATATAGCAATTTTACCATTTATATGTTTCATTAATATAATTCTTGAGTCATGAGTTACTATATGTTTAGTATCACCATTATTTTTATCCAATAAATAAATTCGATTTTCATTATTAACAGCAGCTGCCCAAATTAAATTATTGACTTCTATTAGACTGTCAATCCTATTGGAAATATTTTTTTTCCAGTTATTCGAAGAAAGAATTGTGCCCTTACCATCTCCTAAACACCAAAAATCCTCTGATCCAATCATTGAAGTTATAGGAGATTGTTCTAATTCAATTTTTTGTTGGTTTTTATTTTTTATTTCAGTCATTGTGCCATTACTATGACCTAGTAAAAAACCAAATTTTGTTTTGATTCCTAATGTTATCGGGCTATCGCCACTAATTTTTTCATGAATTATTTCATAATTACTATTTACAATTAAGTAACCGCACCTTGGTCTTCCAATGCCCAGAATCAAATCATTTCCTTCTATTGTCATAAACCATGGTCTTTCTTCAAAAACAATTGATTTAATTAATTTAGAATTTTTATCAAATTTAAATAATGTAGTTTCAGTATAATCTTGTACTTCAATTTCATACAATGATGATGTAACCCATATCGATTCTTTATCAACTTTGATTAAGTCACTAGATCCGCCGATATCCTGGGTCCATTTCAAACTACCATTTTCAATTTCAATAGCATGTAGTTCAGCTGATGCTGTCAAATAAATTAAGTCACTTACCTCGATATCAGATATAGGCCCGTCTACTTCTAAACTCCAGATTTCATGCCCATCTTTAATGCTCCAAGATACTATTTTTCCATTTTTTGAACCTGCAATTAAAATATCTCCATGAATGATTAGGCATGTACATTCACTGCCTAAATCCCTAACGAATGATGCCAGTTCCTCTAATCTATGACTTAGCATCATAATTCCTAAACCGTCTCATGCTTTGTGTTTTCGTATCTAGGGTGTTAATTCATACAGATATTCAACTTTATCTTGAAGATATTTGACAAAATCGTCCGGAGATGGATTATTTCCCGTTGCCTCTTTAATTAACGCCGAAGGTTCAATAATACTCCCACGAGAGTGTACATTTTTACGCATCCATTCAAGTAATGGTATAAAATCGCCATTTCTTATTTGTTCATCATGATTTGGTAATTCTTTTCTTGCTGCAGTTAGTAATTGAGCTGAGTATAGATTACCAAGTGTATAAGTAGGAAAGTATCCAAATGCTCCAAATGACCAATGTATATCTTGCAGGACACCTAAAGTTCTGTTTGGAGCTCTTATACCTAAGAATTCTTCATACATATCATCCCATGCATCAGGTAGTTCATCAACCTCTATTTCACCTGAAATCAGTTTTTTTTCAATTTCATATCTTATCATAATATGAAGATTATATGTAGCCTCGTCAGCCTCTACTCGGATTAAACTCGGTTCCACAAAATTCACAGAACGCCATAGATCTTCTGCAGATACTCCTTTCATTTGTTCTGGAAAGTGTTCTTTCCAAATAGGTAATGCCCATTCACAGAATTCTCTTGAACGACCTATTTGATTTTCCCATAAGCGACTTTGACTTTCATGAACCCCCAGTCCATTTGCTGAGCCAGCAGGTTGAAAATCTAAATTTCTTGGCCGACCTTGTTCGTACAGTCCATGCCCAGTTTCATGCATTGAACCATATAATGAACCAAAAGGATCTTTTTCATCATATCTAGTTGTCCATCTAACATCATCTGGGTTGGGTCCGCCACAGAATGGATGAGTCGAAGCGTCTCGTCTTCCGGCTTGAAAATCAAAACCTATTGCTTCAGAAATAGACTGTGACAACCCCTCTTGCCCTTCTTTACTCCAAGTGTTATCATGTACCCATGACATATCCGGTTTTTTGCCATTTTCTATTACTCTTTTTACAAGTGGGGCGACATTTTCTCTCAGCCCTGCAAATAATGGGTCTACTTTCGAAACAGTTAACCCTGACTCATATAAATCAAGAAGTGCATCATATCGAACCTCATCATATCCAAGATAATCAGCCTTTTTTCTGGACATTTCTACCATTTTTGACAAATCATCTCTAAAAATAGAAAAGTCATTTTCTGCCCTTGCGCGCGTCCAAGAAATTTGAGATTTCGATTTATGCATAGCCATTTCAGCAACAAAGTCAGTTGGTAATTTAGTCGCCTTATTATAAGAATCTCTAGCCAATCTAATGTTTCCAATCTGTACTTCATCTAAATCATTTTTTTGTTCTAATATATCGAGTAATTCCCCTATTCTTGAGTCAGTTAACTTTTCATGTCCCGTTTTTGAAATCCAGGATAATTGTTCTGCTCTCAATGCTGCCGCTTTTGGAGGCATCAGAACCTCTTGATCCCAACCTAATAAACCTCCAATTTGGGTAACTAAATCAATATCTTTCAATCTTGCCAATAGTTCATCATAAGCATTCATACTCAACCGCAATCAATACTATACATCAAACCCTTTGATTAGATGTTCTCTAATTTCTCATATCTATATTTTATTTGATATTCATATTGCGAACCAATCTCTTAGAATGACTCCTATGACAAAGGAAATACTCGTTACTACAATTAGAATTGCTGTCATTTCTGTAAACCTTTGCTTGAAAGAATGGTCCTGAGCTATTGATACATAGAAATTAAATTTAGCGATAATTAATAATCCAATTATCAATGTAGCACAAAGTGCTTGAAAATGCGGTTCAAGGCCTAGTATCATATCACTATTATCATCTAAAAATAGATATGGAGTCACAAGAAGAATTACTGTGAAAAGGTATGCCACTCCTGTGAAAATCGCTGCTTTAATCGGGGAACGTCCTGAATTTTCTTCTTTAGTTGCTAAAAATTCGGATGCAGCCATGCTAAAAGATGCAGCAATTCCAGTTACTAACCCAGCCAATGCAACAATTTTCAATTCTTGAAATGCTAAAGTAAGTCCTGCAAGAGCCCCTGTTAATTCTACTAATGCATCAGATAGCCCTAGTATGACACTGCTGAGATAATTTAATGCATCTTCTTCTAATAGAGAAAGAAGTTTTTGTTCGTGTTCATCCTCCTCTTTAGCGATATCATCTAATCCTAAATCTCGATATTCTTTTGCCGCACTCTTTTCAATTTTCTCCATAAGTTTGAGAGAAAAAGTAAGCCCAAATAAAACTGAAGCCATTACATGTAATGATACTCTTATTTTTGATGGATTAACATCAATACCAGTACTTTTTCTCAGAATATTATAATGCGCATTTTCTTGTATAGCAATTTTCTCTAAGATATCTTTATTTTTCGGATTTTTTTGTCTTTTTGCTAGTTTTGTATACACTTCTGCCTCAGTGATTTCCATCCGTTGAAGCTGAATTAAACGCTTCCTTCTTTCACTGTCCATGATGTTTGTCGTGATGTTAGAGTTATTCAAGTAATCTATTATTCTAGCAGATTATAGTTAAAGAAATTACAAACCATTATGGCAAACACTCATCAGTGATATTAATGACGCAGTTCTATGGTTAAGAGGTCGTTGAGTCTATGTTTAGTGCTCTTGATTCTCACTCCAATGTTGTCGGGGTGTTTTAGTAACGGAACATCAGAGATCGAAGTAGAAAATTCTCATTGGTTACCTGATGTAGAAGATAGATCGGATTTACAGTATCGTGATGACGATGTCTTCAGTCGTGTATCATCCAATGGATCTTACCAGATCGGGCAGGTCAAGTCAATCTATGTCGCAGTTCCTACAATTACTTCTAGTGATGGCGGTGCTGGAATAACTGGAGATGCTGAAGTTCATCTCGGATTATGGTTACCTGTCATAGAAGGCTGTGATTATGATTCAGCAGAAATTCTAGAAGATTGTCAAGTTCCAATAATTGCTGAAATAGGGCCTTATTACAATGATGGTGATGTTGATGCATTAACTCCTGCAGATAGATTAGGCCGGTTTCTAATTGAGAATTTTGTTCCTCATGGTTTTGGAATCGCTCAGGTCAGTGTATTTGGTACTGGAGAAAGTAATCATTGTATGGATTTAATGGGTACAGATGAGCAAAGAGGAATTCATGCAGCAGTAGAATACTTAGGGGCTGCTCCTTTTTCCAACGGAGCTGTCGCTATAATTGGCAAGTCATATGATGGCTCAACTCCCTGGGAAGCAGCTGCTATGGGTTCTGAATATCTCAAGACAATAATTCCTATGTCTGGACTTATCGGTGCTCATGATTTAATGTGGCGTAATGGCAGCATGGAGGCACGAGGAGCAATAATGCATAATGGAGTCTATGGGAGTTTTGGATTAGATGGAGATCTTGAAGATGCTGAAAATGCTTGTGAAGGTTATCTTGAAGGATATTATGCGGGTCCTGCTGCATACTTATCGGGTGATAATTTAGCTTGGTTAGGAAGTGACTATTGGTCTGAAAGAACATTCCTTGATAGAGCCCTAGAGAATTATAATGGTTCTATCTATATCATTCATGGTATGCAAGATTGGAATGTTGACCCTCATATGGCATTTCCAACACATAATATTTTTTCTGAAGCAGGATTTGATGTGAAAGGACTTTATGGGCAATGGGGCCATGATTACCCTGATAGGAAAAGTGGTCATGAAGGATTATCGAGTGGTCGAGGAGCTGAAGCTTTTCCGTTTACTCTTAGGTGGGATTGGGCAGATGATCTATTAGAATGGTTTGACTTCTATCTTAAAGAAGAAGGCCCTCAACCAAGATTAATCGCAGAGATACAAGATAATATTGGAGGCTGGAGAGTAGAAGCAACATATCCTCCATTAGATCAAGATTTATTGAAGTATAATATGGATGATTGTATAGTAATCGGCGGAGGAGAAACCATCACTTCTAGTTCCCAACTTTCTATCGAATGCCCATTTTTTGAGCAAGAAACCCGAATAATAGGGTCGCCTACTTTTCATGTAGAAGCCACAATCTCACTACTTTCAACTAGTGGTCATCTTTTTGTTGAAATGATTCAAGCTAGTAATGGAATGCATTTAGGCCATGCAGTAATGGACTTACGATTCCATAATGGGGGTAAGGATGGAGAAACACTTTCTCCCGGTGAAACTGTAATTGCTAAAATGGAATTCTTTGGCATGGATGTAGTTATACCCGAAGGAGATGGAATTCATCTTCTGATTACTCAAACTGGCGAAGATTATATCCCCAGTCCAGTTTCAACAATGGCTGTCACTCTAGGTTTAGGAACTAGCAGTATTTTAACACTACCAGTTTCAGATAAAAATTGTGATGACCTTTTCCTCCCTCCTATGCAAGAACAATATCCTCAATGTTCAGATAATGAATAATATTATTTTATTTCTATACAATAATCCGAACTCTTGATGCCAGTTATAGGTCTCGGAAACTCATGGCGGCTAGTGATGCGCGTGTCAATGTCGCAGTTTCAGACCGTATAATGATACACCTTTGGGAACAAGATCATCAAGCAGATCACTATCTTGTATCATTTGAGATGACTCGTCCAGGGATTGCAGAAGTTTGTGCTCTTCATCTGCCAAATGTATCTAGAACCATGCGTGAATTAGTTACAAATGGTTTAGTCTCAGAGCATACAAGGGCAGTCCGAGGGGAAGATCGACGACAAAAAACATGGCAGTTGACAGAAGAGGGTCGTAAAGAATCAAGAAATAGAATAGAAAAACTTAGGTTAACTAAAGTGTTAATTCGTGATAAAAAAGGCAAATTATTGGAAATTAGGGCAGATGAAGTTTCTACAAGATTACAAACAGGATTAACTCTTTTACAAGTCTTGATGCATGCTCAACACGAGGGTGTCTTGAATTTTGGAGACATTAGATTTGGAGTAATAATTAGTTCAGAAGAAAACAACAATAATCCCGGTTCAATTTCTCTATTGTCGGGTGCTCATTCAACATATCATATTAGGCCTCCAGAGACGAGAGAAGTTCATGGACGTTCTTTAGAAAAGAAATTAATAGATAATTGGTACAAATCGGATGTTCCGATGTTTGTTTTATCCGGTATTGCAGGTTGTGGAAAAACAACTTTAGTATCTTTCTGGATAGATAGTATAATTTCTTCTGGTGAAGAAATTCAGGCTATGTATTATCCTTGCCAACCTTGGGATACTTCACTCGGTATAGCCACTAGTTTACTTCATAGGATAGGAATTGGTTCAGATGGCGATTTTTCTGACCCATATGGAGTCTTAGATTCATTACCATTAAAGCCCGGTGCAGCGTTTAATATTGACTTATTCCGAAGAAGATTAATCGCCCATTTATCCGATGAGAAGAGCCTATTAAATTCCAAACCTTCTGATATTTTGGTAATATTAGATGATGTTCACAATATAGGCCCAGAAGGTGCTCATCTTTTTGGAGCGTTATTACAAATTGCCGAATCTACAACAATGCGATTATTCTTAATATCAAGAACAAATCTTGTATTTTATGACCGTAGAGATGTTCATACAAGAGGCCGTGTTGAGGAATTAGTATTAACTGGTTTGAGTCTAAACGAAGTGGTAGAATGGCTCAATGAATTGAATCTTCCAAATAATGCTCCTGCTGAAGAAATTTATGCAGCAACGGGGGGACATCCACTTGCTGTTGAATTATTAGAAATATATGGTAATACCTTACATCAAGACTGGTTAAGATTCTTAGACGAAGAAATTCTTGATGTTTTACCTAATGATCATAGGGAATTGTTAGCATTTTTAGCAGTTGCAGAAAAACCAGTACCTTGGAAGATATTAGCAGCTGCATCTAATTTTGATGGTATTCCTCCGAATAATTTACTAGAGCGTGGGCTAATGTTAGAGCTAGATGATGGTATGTGGTTACATGAAGCTTTGAGATCACGATTACTAAGAGAAGTTGGAACGCCTCTTGAAGAACGGTCAAGAAAAATAAATCAAAGTTATGATTAATCCATATATTTGCCTAACCATTGATCAAACATAGGTTTAGGCATAGCTCCAGTTTTTTGGTCAACTGGTTTCCCATTATGAAACAATACTAATGCTGGAATACCTCTGAAACCAAACTTTCCCATTGATAGAGGGTTCATATCTGTATTTACTTTTGCAATTGTAATATCTTTCTCATTTGCGATCTGATTTAGTATTGGAGCTATCATTTTGCAAGGGCCACACCATGGTGCCCAGAAGTCTACTAATACCCATTCATTACTACTTGTCGCCATATCAAATTCTGCATCACTAACATCAACTACCCGGCCCATACTCTTAACCAACTAACTTCCATTCTTCGTCTCACTAATAATAATTTGTTATTTTAATTCATAATTATCGTAGCAACTATTGAGTACCCCGGGCCTATCGTATTAATCAGAGGGCGAATTTTATGGAGATAGCACCTAGCATACTAACTGCAAATTTTTGCGAATTAGGGTCGGTTATGGATGATGCAATTTCAGCAGGTATTCAATGGATTCATTTAGACGTAATGGATGGTAATTGGGTTGTCAATAAGACTATTACTTTCGGACCTGCTTTAATTAAAAATATCTGTCAACGTGTTGGACCAGATATATTTGTAGATTGTCACCTTATGGTTACAAATGCTGAAGAGAATTGGGAACAATATGTTGATGCTGGAGTCGATTTAGTAATTTTTCATGTTGAAGCAGTTGATGATATTCCTAAACTTATTACTAATCTTCATTCAAGGGATTGCCAGGCAGGAGCGGTTCTCAACCCTGACACACCATCATCTTCGATATTACCTCACCTAGCAGAATTAGATCTTGTACTTGTCATGAGTGTCGTTCCTGGAAAAGGGGGTCAATCTTTTATGCCAGAAATAGAATCTAAAGTACGTGAATTTAGAACTGCAATAGATTCTCAGATAGCATCAGGTGGGCGCTCCACAAAATTGATGATTGATGGTGGAATTAAACATCATAATGCTGCTTTAGTTAAGAGTTGGGGCATAGATGTAGCAGTAGTTGGTAGTGGTTTAATAAATAAAGATGGAACTATTAAAGATAATTTGGAAAAAATCAACTCAATGCTATAAATTGAAACAACTTTTCAGCCATGTTCAAAGAGGGCGAACCTCATAGGAGGCACATGGTCACCGAGGCGTGGATGGTATCAGCGATTCTTGAAGTCGTTCCAGATGCCGTAGTTGAGGCTACTGATTTACATGGAAGTGGCGATCATTTTCATGTTCGAGTCATCTCCAAATCTTATGACGGTATCCGGCCTTTACAAAGGCAAAAACCTATATTAAATCATTTTAAGCAATATATTGCTAAGAATATAGTTCATGCATTAGATTTAAAATGTATGACACCTGAACAAGCAGCATTAACTTCCGATACTGTTTTTGACCCTCACTCCGAGAAAAAAACAGAGTTTTTTGGAGTGCATATTCGTAGAGAAAGTAAGGAGTAAATAAAATGAGTTTTAATTGGACACCAGAAGAATTACAAGAAATAGTTGACAGTAACCCAATTGTATTGTTTATGAAAGGGACACCAGAACAACCTCGGTGTGGTTTTAGTAACAGAGCTGCCATGGTTCTTGGTCAATTGGAAGATAAATGGGCAAGCGTAGATGTCACATCAGACTCCCGAGCAATACCTTCAATTTGTACCTGGTCAGATTTCCCTACAATGCCTCAAATTTTTGTCAATGGAGAATTAATAGGTGGCTCCGATATAGCAATGGAAATGTATGAGAGCGGCGAACTTCAACAGATGATATCCGAAGGAAAGTCTCAGTAAGGTGACTCAGATGTCGGTCGATGATGACCGAAAAAATATGTTTATTGCCATGTTTGGCTCAACTTTAATATCATTTGCACCCCTTTTTTATAGATATTCTGAAGCAAATCCTGCTACAGGCGCTTTTTTCCGTATGAGTTATGCATTACCTTTTCTTATATTGATTATTTTGTTATCTAAACCTAAAGATACTCGAAGTCCTAAATCTCGTCTCCTGACTCTTTTTGCGGGATTATTAATTTCTCTAGATTTTATCGGTTATCATACTGCTATTGATTATATAGGGACCGGAATAGCTACAATGATTGGAAACTCTCAAGTGATAATTGTTACATTAGTTAGCTGGAAATTTCTTGGAGAAAAACCTAATACATCTATAATAATTGCATTACCTATAGTAATTTTAGGTTTAGCTTTGATTTCAGGTATTTGGGATAATGAGCCATATGGTGAAGATCCTTTTCGTGGCGTAATTGCGGGCGTCTTCGCTGCAATATTTTATTCATCTTTCTTAATTGTATACCGATATTCCAATAGAGAAATGGCACCTGCTCAAAATCTGCAATTTGATGCAACTTTCGGTGCAGCAATAGGACTTCTTTTTATCGGTATATTGCCTTTAAATTCTCTAGGGGTTGAGCCTATTGATTTTCAACCCACATTTCCTGGACATGGGTGGTTGATGATTCTAGCAATTTGTTGTCAAGTAGCTGGTTGGATGGCAATTACTTATGCATTACCTCGTCTTCCTGGCGCAAAAACCTCATTTGCTGTGCTTTTACAGCCTATTTTAACAATAATGTGGGGGTTACTACTTCTTCAAGAAAAACCATCTTTCCAACAATCTACTGGAATATTATTAATATTGGGTTCAGTAATAGCGGTAACTATTTTTGGTAACACTCAAGCTACCACAGACTCCTAATTTAGGTGTACAGGGCGAGAGATATTAGCGAGGGGATGGGATGCACTCGGCAGAACCTTACGTCCCTGTACGAACTCTGATATGGGTAGGCGATTGATAATCCTTATTGGATATATACAAAAAAGTAGCGAAAATACGTATTTTCTAATTCTAAAGCACAGTTAGTACTTCAGGTCCGCCCTCTGTTACAATTACCGTATGCTCAAATTGACCAATATTTCCACCATCAACATCTCGTAATGCTTCATAAACTTCTAAAAATCTTATAGCAGTTAATTTTTTAATCATTGCTTTCCATTTTTTCTGTAAAGCATCTTCATCTTCATTGGGGAATGGCTTTTCCAATAGTGGATACGCCCATCTTGAAGCGAATGGAAGAGTTTGATATCGTTCTTCGATATACCTAGCCATTGTTGCCCCAAGAGGCTTTAATTTACCTTTTGAAAGTGCTTTACGTATTGACACATCACCAGTAACTCTCAGAATATTTGAAGATCCTGTTGGTGCAATATTTTCGATCATTCCTGTTTTCCCAGTTGTATTAAAAGGCTCTATTGCATAAACGCCACCAACTTCGGCATTACCCTTGAATCCTGAATTAGGGCCACATGCGTATGAGGGTATTGAAGTCCCTGAGTGTAAGTTCCATCTTTCTAATTGATGTCCACATAAATTTCGAATAGCTCTGAAACCAGCATCTTTTGTTACTTGTTCCGCTGCTTGGCCTATCTCATGCCAAGGGGTACCTGGATGCATTTTCTCAATAGCAGCGTCTCTTGCTTCTTTTGCAGCTTTAATTTGTTCAGTATGTAAATTCTGATTCCCCACTTCAATGGTTAATGCATTATCCGCAAGAGCCCCTTTAATATGAACTCCAACATCTAGTTTTACTAAATCACCTTTTTCGAATACCATTGGCTTATCCCATCCCTCTGGAGGAACTAAATTTTGATGACTTGGCGTAAAATGTGCAGCAATTTCATTTACCGAAATTGTCACGGGGAAGGCAGCTTGGCCACCATGTCTTCTAATAAATCTCTCAGCAGAATCAATTACTTCTAGCCAAGTTTTCCCTTCTTGGATTTCATCTTTTATGCCCTCTAAGGTTCTACGAGCCACATGCCCAGCATCTTTCCACTGTTTCAAATCTGCTTCTTCCACCATCTTTGAATCTCCTTTGATGTGACTAAACCTTCTCTCAATACCTCTATCTCGCGACTGTTGGGTGATTTACAGACCGTATGCCATGCTATCAAGGTACTGGGTACACCCCCCGGACATATTCCAGAAACATAGGCAATCTCAGCAGCGGTATTGGAAAGCGACGCTGCGGCCATTTGACAATCATTCAGAGGTTCTAATCCGCTAATATTAGCGGAAGTTGCGGTCAAAGGACCCGTTTGTTCTATTAGCTTTTTAGCAGTTTTATTTGATAATATACGAATAGCAATTTTTTCTCCTCCAAGTCGTTTATCTAATGGTTTTTTAGCACGAAGTATTATTGTTATAGATCCTTCAGGAAAAGCATCGATAAAGTCTTCTAAATCATCAGTTAGATGAACTAAATTTGATGCTTGTTGAATGTTACTAACGGCAATGCTAACAATCATATCTTCCGCTCTCTTTTTTATGAGATACAAATTATCGAGAGCGTCGGAAGTTAATATACAACCTAAAGCAGGTAAAGTAGATGTTGGATAAACTACACAATTTCCTTCTAATATCTCTTGAATTAACCTTTCCATAGGATTCTCCTTTATTTGATATGTTTTCTATTTGCCGGGGGTAAGGAGTTTGCATGTGCTACTATAGACCCTACACGTAAGTCAATATTTGATTGATGAGTATGGCGTTGAGAAATTCTAGCCAAATCATAAGATCCAAAATAAATACTAAATGGGAAAATAAGATATCCTAATTTTTTCAAAGCCCTTATCTCCCACATTTTACTCGTCATTTCAGAACCGTCTTCTGCTAAGACTGCAAGCCCCATTAATTTCTGACCAAATGAACGAGAATAGTATAGACCAGTATATTTCCAATATAGCCAGTGTGACACTAAAAGAATCAATAACATCGCAAGAGAATAATGAAAGTCACTAGATGCCCATAATGTTAGATTCCATGCATTGATTAAGTCTCCACCTGTTATTAGTAGTAAAATTGAACTAACTATTACTGTATCTAGTACAAAAGATACAACTCTTCTCACTCCAGATGCTAAAATTGTTCCTTCCGGTACCGGCCAGTGCCCACCATCTTCAGAAACTAGTGCTTTAGCTAGTGTAGTGCTGCCTTTGTTAATCGAAATAGGAGAATCATGCCCATCCATTATACTCATCTCAGGTCATTCCGAGAAGGTGCCACGCCTCAAACTTACTATCGCGGATATACTCTAACCATGCCTGCCAATTCTTATCGCTTCTGAGAGTTGAAGGGTCTCCAATTACAATCAATCCTCTCTTTGCTCTCGTTAATGCTACATTTAATCTTCGAGGTTCCGCTAAGAATCCTACATTTTGTTCGGGATTAGAACGTACACAAGAAAAAATTATAACTTCTTTTTCTCTACCTTGATAGCCATCAACAGTTCTTACTTCAACGTCATCTAGTTCCTCACTCATAGAATTTCGAATCGCTCTAACCTGTCCTGCATAAGGTGTAATAATTCCAATATCTTTTTTCGTTAATTCTCCTGCGTCTAGTAAATCTTCAGTTATCTTGAGGACCCAAGAAACTTCAATAGGATTTTCTCTTGAAGTTCCATCGGGTGATACAACTTCTCCTCCATCTACAGGAATAAATGCTACTGGATTATCCCAATCCGGCCAAAGTAACCCAGCAGGAGCCGGTCTATTTTCAGCACTGACACCATCAATTAATTTGTTAGAATAGAATTGTTGATTTGGGAATTTTGAAATCGCTGGATGCATTCTATATTGTTTTGTCAATAATAGTGGTTCGATACCTAAATCAACTAATCTTTCAAATAAAGATCTTCTCAGACCCTTTTCTTCTGCTCTGAAAGAAAGAACGGTCGGTGGTAGTTGTTTATGATCACCGACTAAGACTACCTGTCTTGCACCTCTAATTAATGGAACTAAAGATGCGGGCTCTGTAGCCTGAGTAGCCTCATCAATCAAAACTTGAGGGAATCTTCTCCCGTCCAATATTTGATTACCCGAACCTATACAAGTGCAGCAAACAATTTGTGTCTTATCTAATATATCATCTCTTATCTGATTTTCAATTCTACGAATCTCTTTCCATCCCTTCTTGATATCTCTGTGGGCCAACCCTTTTTCTTTTCCTTTCATTGAGCTAATCCTACGATTTAGTTTTTCATTTAGCTCTAATTGAGTTTCTAAATCTCTTCTCAATGGATGTGTTTCCATTTGAGCATCCATCGTTGCTTCTCTTAATTTTTCTCTTACTTTTACAGGTTGCCCTAATCTTACCGCTCTTACTCCTCTAGCTAGTAACCCCTCAAGTAAATTATCGACAGCAACATTCGAATCAGCTACGGCTAAGATAGTCCCTACATCTTGTCTTGCCCATGATTCTAATATTCTCACTGCAGTATGAGTTTTACCCGTTCCTGGAGGGCCTTGAATTAATGTCAACCTTCTTTCTATTGCAGCCTTAGAAGCAATTAATTGTGGCTCATTAAGATCTGGTGAAAAAGAAGTGTTTCTACCTCTAGCTCCTCCTAATTCAGGAGTCAAACTTGCGGTAGTAGGAGGGTCATGAACCATACCCAGTAACAATTCTCTAAGCGGGACGCCACCATCTTCCTGAAATACACTATTTATTGCATCTTTCATTCTATCATAAGCAATTCGATTTGCCCCTTTGTCAATTCTCCAAGTATCTTTTCTAATGTCTTTAGGTGTATCTGAAAAAACTATTTTTATCGAATTTCTTGAAGTCGAATAGATAGTACCTTCCAGTGCGGTTTCTTTTAGAGGATCTTTTCTAGATATTAATACAATATCTCCTTGTCTAAAACGATGTGTCCCTAAGTCTTTTTTTCTTCTATTGGTAAATTTAATTATCCTCTGTCCGAACAACCATCCATCATTTTTTCCTATTAAATCAAATAAAGAAATTCCATTTTCAGTTAATTTTCTTTTAGTCCAATTTTGTAGTTTTTCAAGAACATTTTGCATCTCATCATCTAATTCCCATCTGATTAGTTTGAGATATAATTCATGATGGTCTTGACTTCTATTAAATCGTGCAGGAGGCAAGTCTGAACTCCCACTCATAATTCGATGCTAAGGTAATTTACACATCACGCTTTCTAGTATTAATTCACAATAGTATTAGATTTATTGTTTTACACTTCACCGCGTGAGGATTATACGGTATGTTTTGTCGAGTTCGAATGTCTGAGGTGATGCAAGGTGTTCGATAAGTTTCGAAAGTGGAGAAATGCCGAGGAATCAGGTAAAATCTGTCCAACATGTCAGCATAAGAATTCAGAAGATGCAATTCTTTGTACATTATGTCAATATCAGTTGAAAAAGGCATCTTTTGAACAAGGTTCTGATATGAATGAAGATATTGCGAGCGATCTTTTCGATGAATTATTAGGTGATTTTGAAGAGGATAGTGCAGAAGATATAATTGATTGGTCTAAGGCTACCTTTCAGATGGATGATGTTACAATAGATGTTCAGCAGTATGGTGATGATGATGGGATAATAGTTTCAAAAAATCCTTCTTTTGCTATGACTGTTGATTCTCCAGAACCTGTCGATGATTCTGAAGAAGATTATGTTCTGAAACCAGAAGATGCTCCAGAGTTTGTTACTAAATTTGAAATTCCAGATGAAGAGATAGAGCAAATAGAAGAAATATCTTACAAACCGGTTCAATTGATTCAACCTGCTGGTCAACAACCAGAATCGCCATTAGATTTCCCTCCTCCTTTAGATTTGGAATCTGAATCGGAACCTGAGCCGGAACCAGAACCTGAGCCGGAACCAGAACCAGAACCAGAACCAGAACCTGAGCCGGAACCAGAACCTGAGCCGGAACCAGAACCTGAGCCGGAACCAGAACCAGAACCAGAACCTGAGCCGGAACCCGAACCAGAACCTGAACCTGAGCCGGAACCCGAACCAGAACCTGTAATGATACCTCCAAGGAAAATTCCGCCACCTCCTTTACTTCCACCAATTCCTCCTCGAGACGAAGAATTAGCTCCTATGCCCCCTCCTCCTAATCCTCCTCCTAATCCAATCATTTCAGCCGATCAAATTTTATCTTCTATACCCATTGAAGAGTCAAATTATTGGCCTTGGCCTCAACAAGAAAAATGGACAGATAGAGATGTAGCTTTACAGGTTAAAGCTGCTATGGAAGCGGCGAGATCTAAAGATACAGCTCAGGCAACTGTATTACTAGATGAAGTTGGTCCGCATCTTGGTAATCGTTCAAAATTAATTTATCCAATAGGCGCTCTATTACAACGAATCGGTAGAACACAATCAGTAGATAAAATGTTTGAAAATGCGAATCATTTGATACCTGGTGATTCAAATTTACTAATGGCTATGAAGAAATTAAGGCCTTAAAACTGAAAACTTCGTTCCGTAGAAGTGATGCATTAGATTGTTTTCGGATGGCTGTGTCAAGACGCGCGACCTCGTCCATTAGAGTCGATGAAGGCTTACTCCTTCGTCCCGCTAGTTTAGATTATAGTTCAGAACTTTTAGAAGCATTTGAAGAAACATGGCCTGAAGTAAGTCGGGCAATGCCTTGGATTAATCCTGATATTTCTTTTCTCGAGCAAATAGAATCATTTCTTCAAGAAACTGAAAAAATGGGACGCAATGGATTAATGCATCATTGGGTAATGATTAGACCTTGGGATAATGCATTATTAGGATTAATTGGCTTTGATCATGTAACTCGAACAATTGAGGCTGAGTGGAACTTAGGATATTGGGTAAGAAGTTCTGCACAGCAACATGGTTTAGCCAGAAAATCAATCAATGCAACTTTGAAATGGCTCGGTGCAATTAATGAAGTCACAGTAGAACTAAAAGTCGATCCTCTTAATGCGGCTGGAGTTAAAACAGTTTTACAGACAGTTAGTAATTGGAATGGAGAGAGGAGTATTCCCGGTGATTCAGCTGTAACTGTGGCTGGAATACGTACCTTACACCATTGTCATTTAATAAAAACAGGCCCAAAAACCTCTCAAATTAAGTGAGAACATTTCTTGAAGATTCAAAGCCTCATGCATCCTCGCCAATCTGCCCCTAAGGGGCAGTGTGGTCAAATGGTTAGCCCTAATTATCATCAGAGGTTGCCAGATATAGATCCTGAAGAAACAGATGAATGGCTTGAATCTCTGCGTTCGGTTGTTGATTCAGCCGGACTCGATAGAGCTAGAATATTGTTGCATGAACTTCTTTCCGAAGCACAAGATCTAGGTATCGAAATCCCTGCTGCATCTCAAACTCCTTACGTCAATACTATACCTTGGGATAACCAAACGCCATACCCAGGTGATCTTAAAATTGAAAAAGAGATACAGAACATAATCTTATGGAATTCTGCATTAATAGTATCTGATGCTAATCGTAGAATTGATGGTATAGGCGGTCATATTTCGACTTATGCGTCATCTTCAACACTTTATGAGGTTGGTTTCAATCATGTATTTAAGGGCAAAGAATTCAATGGTATTGGAGATGCACTTTATATCCAAGGTCATGGAAGTCCTGGGATATATGCTCGTGCATTTTTAGAGGGTAGAATAACTCGTAAGCAATTATCTAATTTTCGTCAAGAAGCATTTTTAGACGGTCTTTCTTCTTATCCACATCCCCGTTTAATGAAAGATTTCTGGGAGTACCCCACAGTCTCAATGGGACTCGGTCCATTAGCCGCAGTTATGCAAGCTAGATTTTGGAAATACTTGACTGATCGTGAATTGGTCGATACTTCTCAAAGTACGGTTTATTCATTCTTAGGAGATGGTGAGATGGATGAACCAGAATCAATTGCTGCAATAGCAGTGGCAGGAAGGGAGAAGTTGGATAATCTAATCACAATAGTCAATTGTAATCTTCAGAGGTTAGATGGGCCTGTTCGTGGTAATTCTAAGATAATTCAAGAATTAGAAGGGCTTTACAGAGGCGCAGGATGGGATGTTTTCAAAGTATTATGGGATACTAACTGGGATCGTCTTTTTGCCCAAGATGTTAATGGAGTTTTACTTGCTAGATTGGAAGAAATAACTGATGGAGATTTCCAGAGAATGAGTACATTATCTCCTGGTGAATTCAGAAATGAATTATTCTCCGGCTCTGAATCATTAGTTTCAATGGGAGCGAATCTTTCTGATGAAGAAATAATTAATTTACGTCGCGGAGGACACGATCCATTGAAGGTATACGCTGCTTATCATGCAGCCTTAGAATCTGAGAAACCCTCAGTTATTTTGGCACATACAGTCAAAGGTTGGGGTATAGAATCTTTTGCCGGTCGAAATACTACTCATCAGAAAAAGAAAATGAATCTAGAAGATTTAGTTTCCTATCGAGACCGCCTTCAAATTCCAATTCTAGATGAAAATCTGCAAAAAGACCCATTTTATTCATTAGATGAAGATTCTGAAGCATTCGCATACCTTAATCTTCGTAGAGAAAAACTTGGGGGGTATTTACCTTCTCGTAAATCTTTACCTATTGATTTCGATTTACCTGAAGAAAAAACATATTCTGAGTTCGATAAAGGTACGCCTACTGGACAGAAGGTTTCCACAACCATGGCTTTTGTTCGTTTGTTAAGGAATCTAATGAAATCTGATATTGGTGAAAAGATAGTTCCAATAATACCTGATGAAGGTAGAACTTTTGGGATGGATCCTTTATTCAGTGAATTTGGTATTTATTCTCAATCTGGACAAAAATATAAGCCAGTTGATCATAAAATGATAATGAAGTATAAAGAATCAAGAACAGGCCAAATACTTGAAGAAGGGATTTCAGAGGCTAATTCTATAGCATCATGGCTTGCTTCTGCAACATCATATTCTCATGCATCTACTCCAACTATGCCTTTCTATATATTTTACTCAATGTTCGGTTTCCAACGTGTAAATGACCAAATTTGGCAAGCTGCTGATGCTAGAGCTAGAGGATTTCTGATGGGTGCCACTGCCGGTCGTACTACTTTGAATGGAGAAGGGCTTCAGCATCAAGATGGGCACTCTCTTTTGCATGCTAGCACAGTACCCTACTGTAGGTCATGGGATCCCGCTTATGCATATGAGTTAGCAACAATAATAAGACACGGTATTAATGAAATGTGGAGGCAAAATCTTGATGTTTTCCATTATATAATGCTCTATAATCAAAATGAACAGCAGCCTGCTAAACCTGAAGGTATTGATCATAAAATAATAAAAGGTGCGTATAAGATAATTGAACCTAAGAATAACGACAAGCCATTAGTCAGGCTTTTAGGGTCAGGTCCCATACTTTCTCATGTGTTGGAAGCCTCTGAGATATTAGCTGATTATGATGTAGATTCTGAAGTTTGGTCCGTTACATCCTATGGGGAGCTAAGACGCGAAGGGCTTGAATCCCAAAGAAAGAATCGTCTTTATCCTGATATGGAGAGTTCATCATATGTTTCCGAATGTTTTGGTGATTTAACTACAACAATTGCTGTTTCAGATTATATCATTGCTGTACCAGAAATGATTCAACGTTGGGTAGGTGGGAACTATGTTGTTCTAGGAACAGATGGTTTTGGACGTTCTGATGATAGAACTGAGTTAAGGCGATTCTTTGAAATAGATACCGAAAGTATAGTTCTAGCAACAATATCTGCGCTGGAGAGAGAGGGTAGAGTCAATACAGGTTTAACTGAAGAAATTGCAGATAAATTCAAAATTTCTAGAGAAAGAAATGATAAAACTAATTAGTTAAATAATCCAACAAATAACGACATAGCTAACATAGAACCTGCTGGCAATGCTCTGGACAAACTATCTTCTTTTATTCTCAAATGACAAATGACTGCCCCGGCCATCAATATAGCCATCGAAATAGCAGCAGGAGCTACTAATTCACTTTTCCAGTATCCAGCCACTAGCGCAATAGCCAGAGCTATTTTTGTGGCTCCAATGACATATACCGACCAATCAGGCAATCCATAGACCGCGAATTCTTCTTTGATATTAGTGGCATTTCCAGCTCTATATGCAGTATTCCAATTTGGCCTAATTAACCAAACAGAAAATATCACACAAGCAATAATAATCTGGAATACGAGAGATAAGAAACCAATTGTGCCAATCGCCATGTTGCCTAACGAGATTGTATGAGATATATAATTGTTAATCATAAATTATACTATTCATGTAATAGAGAGATAGGAATCATATTAATCATGGAAAATAATATCAACATCCATTGTTTTATTTATTGAAAAACAAACAGGACAATTACACCCCTCTTTTTTGAGCCAATTTAATTCTTTTAGGTCAAGATTGTTAGGTAATTTAATTCTAATTTCTAATCTTCCTACACGTCGAGGATTTGTAGTCATAGTTTTTTCTACACTGCCAGACATGCCATTTACATCTATTTTCTTTTTTTCTGCTCTAATTCCAATTATTGTCATTATACATGTTAGCATAGAAGTAGCCAATAAGTCCGTAGGCGAAAATGATTCTCCTTTCCCATGATTATCAATTGGGGCATCTGTAATTATTTGTTTTCCAGATGGGATATGTGTCGCAGTACAACGTAAACCCCTCTCATATTTTGCTTCTATTCGAACCATTTAATCACCACCTAAGCTTCGTAAAACTGATGAATTAAGTGAGAAATTATGGCTTAAAGCATCTTCTATACTGACCCAGTCTGGAGTAGTACCATCTATCCAATCATATCTATGGCCGGGTATTAATCTCCATTTCTCCGGCAGAGTTCTGAGTAAATTACGAGCATATAGTACACTATTCCATTGAGCCATAGGATCACTTCCAGGTAAATCTACCCGGCCACTATGTGCAGTGAAAAGAAGGTCTCCTGCATGATAAACGCCATATCCATGCAGAGTGACATGACCCGGTGCATGACCAGGAGAATGCGTGACTGCTAGAGTAATGCCTCCAGCAGACCATTCTATTGTTGTATTTGGTGCGTTACTCCATTCATTAGTAAAATCAACATTTTTGAAAACAGCATGTGATAGAAGTTCAGGTGTATTTGATTCGGCATGACCCCAAACTTCAATTTCAGGTATTAGATTAATCATATCTCTATACCCTTCAACATGATCTCTATGAGTATGTGTATAGAGTAAATGAGTGGGCCGCAACCCCTGTTCTTTCAATGCCGAAACCCATCTCTTAGAGTCAAAAGGATCAACTATAGCTACAGTTCCAGTAGAGCGATTAATCCATGCAGTATTCATATTCATATAATTGCCCATTTGAGTAACCCAAACCTCAATTCCATCTTCTTCATTACGAATATCAAACTCACCCTCTCCTAGCATAATGACATATCGAAGTAAACCTACTGCATAGCCATACCGGCTCATATTCAAGGGAGAGGTTTCATAGCGAACTCTGTCAGTCGAAGCGTGTGAATCAAGTGCTGACTCCATTCACCCAAGAAAAGACCTTTGGATTAGTTATACTACTTCGCTTGATATTATTATCTGTCAGAGAATAAATAAAGGGAGTGCTTGAATGGAATATGATTTGCACCGAATAGAGGCGTACTGGCAAAACCAATGGAAGGAAAAAAATATATTTTCTGTTCAAGTAGATACCTCTAAACCTAAATTTTACTGTCTGGAAATGTTCCCTTATCCCTCAGGCAATATGCATATGGGACATGTTAGGAATTATTCTATTGGCGATGCAATGGCAAGATTTCAGAGATTAATGGGTAAAAATGTACTATATCCAATGGGTTATGATTCATTCGGAATGCCTGCAGAAAATGCAGCTAAGAAGGAGGGTGGACATCCTCACAATGTAACTGAGAGAAATATTGCGATGATTCGAACCGATCAAGAGAGAATGGGGTATTCTTACGACTGGGGTCGAACCTTTGCAACCTCTACTCCTGAATATTATCGCTGGAATCAAGAAATATTTATTCGATTTTATGAGGCAGGACTTGTTGAAAGAAGATTTGCTCCAGTAAATTGGTGTAATGATTGCGACACTGTACTTGCAAATGAGCAAGTTAAAAATAATCGTTGTTGGAGATGTGGCTTAGAAGTAGTTCAGAAAGATATGGCACAATGGTTCCTTAGTATGACAAAATATGCCGATGAATTACTTGATGATTTAGAGAATATTAATTTTCCTGAGAATGTCAAGGCAATGCAGCGAAATTGGATAGGACGTTCACATGGGGCTCATATTAATTTTCCAATTGTTGGAGAGGATATTGTAATAGGGGCATTCACTACTAGACCCGATACAATATTTGGTGTGACATTTGTTACTTTATCTCCTGAACATCCTCTTTGCGAGCCGCTTGTGTCTGGAACAGAATATGAAAATGATTGGAGAGAACTTCGAGATGAATGTGCTAAAATGTCTGAGTTTGAAAGAATTAATATGTTGAAAGAAAAGAAAGGCGTGCCTTTAGGTAGATTTGCAATTAATCCAATTAGCGGCGAACAAGTTCCAATATATGCAGGAAACTTCGTAGTTGCAAGCTATGGTACTGGCGCTGTAATGGCAGTCCCAGGACATGATCAACGAGATTATGATTTTGCTAAGAAGTATAATCTTCCGATTAAACCAGTACTTTCTCGTATAGATGGTGAGCCGGCGATAGAAGAAAATCCAGTATTAGATTCTCTAGCTTATATGGCTAATTCATCCCGTAAAGAATTTGATGGATTATTTGGAGAAGATGCTAAGAACGCGGTAATCAAAGCACTAGAATCTGAAAATTCAGGTCATGGTACTGTTCAATATAGATTGAAAGATTGGCTTTTAAGCCGTCAGAGATTTTGGGGTACTCCAATACCTATGTTGCACTGCGATGATTGTGGTGTAGTGCCAGTTGCACTCCAAGATCTCCCTGTCAAACTTCCCTTAGATGTTAAATTTAGTTGGGATGAGAGTGGAAATCCTCTTGAGTCCAGTGACAAGTTCCTTTCAACTAATTGCCCTAAATGTGGGGGTAGTGCACGACGTGAGACGGACACGATGGATACATTCTATGATTCATCGTGGTATTTCCTAAGATATGGGGACTCTAATAATGAGAACCAGCCGTTTGATCGAGAGATTGTAGATTACTGGATGGAAGGAGGAATAGATTTGTATATCGGAGGAATTGAACATGCTGTAATGCATCTTCTTTATGCAAGATTCTTTACTAAAGCAACACGTGATCTTGGAATGAATACAACTGGTGAACCATTCGGTCAGTTAGTATGTCAAGGAATGTTGAATGCTCCTGCGCCTTTTTGTGTAGAATGTAATACTGAATATCATATTGATAATTTCGAAGGAACTTGTCCATCCTGTCAATCAGTACTTGCAACTAGACAGGCTAAGATGAGTAAGTCATTAGGAAATACAGTTAGTCCCGGTTCTATGGTAGATAAATATGGAGCCGATACAGTACGTTTGTTTATCTTATTTGGTGCAAATCCTGAAGCAGGTATGGATTGGTCAGATAATGCCATTGTATCAAATTCTCGACAAATGCAATCAATTATTGAAGCCTTTGAAACATCTAATGATTTCAATAATTCCCCTAACATAATTGATGATTGGATATTAGCGAGGATGCGCCTCAATCATTCAAGATGGAAGTTAGCGATGGAAAATGTAAGTTTACGTGAAGGCGTAATGATTAGTCATTTTGAGATGCTATCTGATTGGCAATGGTATCGACGAAGAGGAGGATGTGATGCTAAAACTGCAAAATCATTCTTTTCTAATTGGATACCTATGCTTGCACCTGCTACACCACATATCGCAGAAGAGTTTTGGTCTAAAATAGGTGGTAAAGAAATGGTGAGTGAACTTGTGATTAACGAATTAGGTATAAATGATCAAGACATAACTCATCTTGCTAAAGAGAATTATCTTAGAAAATTAATAGATAGTTCAAGAAATGTAAAAGGCCTTGCGCAAAGACACTCTGATACTCCTATCTCTAGTTGTGTCATACAAACTGCTGCAAGTTGGAAAAATATTCTTGCATCTGAAGCAATCAATCTAAGTTTAAATAATTTTGATTTTAAGAAAAACGGTATCGATTACCTCAAATCTTTAGATATTTTTAGTGAAGAGAAATTAAGAGGAGAGATTTTTCAAACTTGGCAATCATTGACAATAGGAAATAAGAAAAATAGAGGGAAGATATATACTTGGTCAGAAGGTGATATTTCTTTGATTTCTTCCCAATTTGATGAAACGAATCTAATAAATAATAATGCAAATTTTATCGCAAATGCCCTATCTGTTGATTCTGTCATATCTTACAAGGTAGGTGATGGCGAGGATGTAGCAGGTAAAGCTAGAGTTGCTTCACCATTAGAGCCAGGAATTGCCTTTATCTGAAGAAAAGCGTTTTTCTTCTACTTACCTTGCACGGTGGGTTCATGGTGTTCTTTCCCTTCGCATGGTCATTGAGTGAACAGGATGATGGTAGCAAGCGGCAAAAAAGCCGTTCTCGTCGTCGCCGTAACAGTACGAAAAAAAATACTGTAGAAACTAATCATGGCGGAGATGATGAAGCAATACAGCGTGCTCTATCGCGATTTTCTGTCGAACCCGCGCCCATGGGATTCTCTCAAGACATAGAACCTCCAGCTAGAGTGGTTAATATTAAATGGAAATTAAATGCAGTTAAGAAATCAGTACAAACCAAAGCTAGTCCTTTAGTTTGTTCTCCGGGGGAATTCGGTTTTCTTCCTGAAGAAAAAGTACAACAAATAGCCAAAAAAATTGAAAAGCTTGATATAACTCTTGAACAATCATTATCCCTTCGTAGTGCACTAAATCAGGAAAAAAGTGTATATTCACATGGTCGATTGATGAGCCGCGCTAATGAGTTGAAAAGAAGGTATGATAGTGGCGAAAGCGTCCTTTCGCTCTCTACAAGATTTGATGCTCCACCTGTAAATGTGTTCCGAGCGATATTAACTGGTCGAGGTTGGTCAAAAAATAAGATTAAAGAAACTCTCAAAACTCCAAGTAAAATGAATCAGAGAGACAGAGATCAATTCCAACTGGCCGAATCTGCTGATCGAGTTAGTTCAGTCAATCAATCAGAAACACAAAATGCTGCAGAGGTATTTGAAGATATATTATGCGATTATTTTTCTTCACTTAATATTAGATTTCGTCGACAGGAAGATTTACTTGATGAACAAAAGAAATCTGAAGGAAGAGCAATAATAACACCCGACCTACTATTATTAGATGATGTAAGAATTAATGGAATTCCCTGCGCCTGGATTGATGCTAAACACTTTTTTGGGGCTGATTTAAGGTTCCCTCGCAAAAAAACTCAGAAACAAGTAGATAGATATGTGAATGAATACGGACAAGGAGCTATTGTCTATAGGCATGGCTTTTGTGATACTTTAAAATTGAAGGGAGCAATCTTACTTGACTCTAGTCCGTTAGACCTAGAGCCTCTAGCAACATTCCATGAGAGTATCAGGGAGAAATCAGAATAATCGCCCAATTCTTGTTTTCTTAGTTATGAAACCTACTTCATTTAATTCATAAATTAATTTTGATAATTCTAAGTCTTCTTCATTATCAATATTTTTCGGTACAATCACCAAACTTTTCCCTAACATGCATAATAATGGCTTAAATTCTGAAGATACTTCTTCTATGACATTCTTTGCTTGATTAAGTAATTCAAATCTTTTAGAATCAGAAAGTAGTCCACTCTCATCAGCAAATATTTCCGACCGTTCTAATAATTCACTCCAACGAGTCTTATCCCATTGTTTTTGCATTAATTGTTCCATCTGTTTAATCCCTGCCTTACTAATTGAGTTTTTCCAAACTGTATCATCGATATATGATGACGTATGTTTACCAGAGTCTTTTTTCCAAGCCAATAATACTTCTATTTCTTTTGTCCAACCTTCAGACATCCCTGGACCTCTAGTGAGTAAATCTCCTGAAAATGGGGAGCCCGGAGAAGTTCTCCTCTCAACTCCACCTGCTGCTAAAGCCGTTACATCTCCTAGTCCTGTAGAAAAATATCTTTCAACTCTATGCGCAATTGAGAATGAGCGTCTCAGACTTTCTTCATGGGGTTCACCAATCGCTCTTTGAATTGCCATAGATGCGGCAATAGCTCCTGAAGCAGACATCCCAAAACCTTGCGAAATTGGTAATTTTAATTTTATTGCTAGATCCCAATTATAATTCTTAATATTGATAATTTCTTTAGATAATAATTTGAATACTTGTTGATATAATTCTGATTCACCATCTCCTTCAATAAATTTGATATTTATTTCAAACTCTCCTTCAATACCTCTTGCGATAATTTCAACACCTTGGTCTAAACACAGACCAACTCCTAAACTTCCTTGTTCATCTAAATTAGTAGAATCATCATTTATTGTAAAAATAAGTGTCACATGAGAGCCGCATTCGCCACGTCCAAGCAAAACAGTCATGCTAACGCATCCTACATGAAGTTGAATAAAAACTCTTCAACCAAATCAGAATATTGCATTAGAATCTTCTTCTATTGTATTGAATCTTACAGCTAATTCTTTTGCTGCCATTTCAAATGCTATTCTTGGAGTCATTGAACCATCGGTTTCAAAGCTTAAGATAAATTCTCTAGGAACTTCTTCAAGAGTAATTGCATCCTTGAAAGTTCTAGATTCTTCAGTCCCTTCTCCTACATGATGAAGCTGTTTCTTTAATTCTTGAACTTTGTAATAATCTTCTAATTTTCCATCAGTAAAATCCTTTGCATTAATTCCTAGTTTCAAATCCCATAGCATTTTTGCTTTCGTTTTATTATTTAATAGAGCAATATGTTTCGGCTCAAATGTTACGCCGCAAGCAGGTGACCATTTCGCATGTTCTCTTCCTCTTCCCATAATTGCTGTAGCGTAAAATTCAACCATCTGACCACGGAAAAGTTTTGTAATCGGTATAGTTTTGTATAATTCAGGGATTTCTAATGTTGAATCTCCAAGATAATTTAAATCTCTTGCAGTTACCATTGTACCTTCTTCACTTCCAAATGCCTTACATGTGTAAATCATAGTACACATAGGACACCCTCTATCTTCTTGTACAAGTTCAGCACAATTAGGGCATTCATCTTGGAAATGAAATTCTTCATGACGAGTCGGTATAGGGATCATTGCAAGTCTTTGTGCAATCATCTCATCAGGAAGAGGTCCGGTAGTTTCCCAAATAACATCTTCTTGTTCAATAGTTCCCATTTCAAAACGAACAGTTTCGATAGCCATCTTTGGTGTATCTGAAATTAGAGATCTCCTGATGGAGTTTACAAACGCTCTATCAGTATCAGCTAATAGAATTTTTATTTTATCATCAGTTTCTTCAATAATTGTAACTTTAACCATACTTCACACCTCACACTCTTCGTCCACGACGTCCACCTTTTGCTTTCGTCCCATCTGTAGGAATTGGAGTAACGTCTTCAATTCTAGTTATTTGAACCCCGGCTCTAGTTAGAGCACGTATAGCGGATGTTGCACCTGGTGCGTTATGATTTCGATTTCCTCCCGCACCTCGATATTTTACTATTACTTGGTCAAATTCCTTTTCAGCAAGCATTTCTGCGATTCTCTCAGCAGCACGAGTAGAAGCAAACTGTCCTCCTGAATCACTTCCTCCCTTAGTTACCATACCACCTGATACTTTGCAAATTGTTTCAGCTCCAGTTAAGTCTGTAGCTGTGATTAGTACGTTATTACTTGTACTGTAAATATGTAATATTGCTTTATGCCCCATCAGTTACCCTCCTTAGGAATTGTTTCTTCAATTTTCGGAGCATCTTCTGCATCCTTCTTTATTTGATCGACGAAATCTTCAGTAGCTGCTTTAGGCCCACCAACTTCTTCAGGCTCCTCATCATTTACCATTGTTAGTCTTAGTTTTTCCATTTCAACTCTGAATGGATGATTAGGGTCATTATACACTGAGTTAGAAGCATAATTCAAATCTTCTTCCTCTAGTTTTCTAATATGATATCCTGGTACTGTCATTTTTTGTTCACCAATAGAAATATGACCATGAACAATCATGTTCCTAGCGGCTCTCATAGATGGAGCCAATCCTCTGTAGTAAACGACAGATTGTAATCGTCTTGAAAGCATATGTTCCACATTTATTTGAAGAACGTCATCTATACTTGCACCGTCTACAAGTAATCCTTGTCTACATAATGAATTTACTAGATCAGTCTTTTCTCTAGCAAAATGGCCTTCAGAAGTATCTACTCTACCGATTAACTTCATTGCTTGATTTCTATGTCTTCGCAGAGATGATTTTTCTCTCCAAATCTCTTTCATTCCACCAACTTTCTTTAGACCATACTTTTCTTTCAAAGCATGTTCTTCATCAATTCGTGCCTGTTTCCAAGGGTGGGTAGGGGTTTGTGTTTTGGATCGTGCAAATTTTGGATCTCCCATAATCTCACCTCACTTCTTCCTCTGCACACCAAGTGCAGTACCACTTCTACCGTTGCTTCTAAGTCTCTGTCCACGAACTTTGTGCCCGCTTCTATGTCTTAAACCACGATATGTTTTCATACCAGCTAAACGAGAAATATCGTCATCACGAGTCATTTTAACATCCATTGCAACAAGATGAGCATCTTCATTAGATTCTAAGTCTCTTTGACGATTAACTAACCACCATGGTACATTAGTTGCATACCCATCAATAGTTGTTCTAAGCCTATCTTGTTCAGCATCCTCGAGATGCCCTCCAAGTTTGGTCCCATCAATTTCTGCTAGTCTGCATAATTGCTGAGAAGTTCGAACTCCTATGCCTTTAACGGAAGCAAGTCCAATCGCTATTGGTTTCAATCCGTCTATGTCGCTGTCAGCCATTCTGATAATGTAGGAGAAGTCATCTCCAATCTCTTGTTTTTCTTTATTCATTCTACGGTCCTCCCGTGTTCACTGTTTCCAGTGGCCTTTACGGCATCCTCGCGACTTACCAACCCTATTTCAACCCACC
>Ga0209425_10000568_pt1 | contig 45117 bp, 39 predicted proteins | sample COG_05_FD_184749 | JGI IMG/M metagenome (GOLD analysis project Ga0209425, IMG submission 184749) | Pelagic Microbial community sample from North Sea - COGITO 998_met_05 (SPAdes) (version 2) | ecosystem: Environmental > Aquatic > Marine > Neritic zone/Coastal water | place: Helgoland, sampling...
GAGGCGCTTCGCGCATTTCCTGCAGGTGCATCGCTTGCGCGCTGCTTGTGCAGGCTACATCGGATGAAAAACACCGTGATTGATTAGGTTTGCCGTAGCCCGCACAAGAGAACAACGTGAACACCTGCGGGGTTAAATAAAATCCTAGCCAGAAAACGAAGCAGAAAAAGTGTTCACTATTTTACAAAATAAATCAGCCGTGCGTTCAGCATCGTAAAGCGCGGAATGTGCTTCATTGGCATCAAAAGGGATGCCTGCTTTGTCAGCGGCGCGTGCTAAAACAGTTTGACCATACGCGCAAGCAGCCAGTGTTGCGGTGTCGAATGTGGTGAAAGGGTGGAATGGATCCTTCACTTTCGTGCGTCTGACAGCCGCTTGTAAGAAGTTAAGATCAAACGCTGGGTTGTGGCCTACTAAAACAGCGCGTATGCAGCCTGTTTCTTTCATTTTTGCGCGCACAGGCGTAAAAATTTTCTTTAGCGCCTCTATTTCTTCCACAGCAAAGCGAAATGGGTGACCAGGATCGATGCCCGTGAACTCCAGAGATGAAACTTCAAGGTTCGCGCCTTTAAATGGCTCAACATGTGAAAAATGTGAGTCAATAGGGGTGAGCTTGCCTTGATCGTCAAAATCCAGAATAACGGCGGCTATTTCTAGCATGGCATCCGTTTTGTGGTTAAATCCACCCGTTTCAATGTCAATCACAACGGGTAAGTATCCGCGAAACCGAGATTTCATTTTTGTGCTGTTGTTTGCCATGTTTACCTTGTTTTGTCTTAACCCGATCATATTAACATGTTAAACTTAATTCAGGAATGTTTATTATTGGGACACTATGGAAACGCTTTTAGACGCGCATATCTGGCTATGCCTGCTCACGCTTATTGCCCTTGAGATTGTGTTAGGCGTTGATAATATTGTATTCATCTCTATCGCCAGCGCTAGGTTGCCTCACCATCTTCAAGATAGAGCGCGCAAAGTGGGCCTCTCTTTGGCGTTGTTTACACGTTTACTGTTCTTATGGTTTATGTTTTGGTTGGCGAGTATGCATACTCCATTATTCACCTTATTTTCACATCACGTCACCATCCGCGATTTGCTTTTTCTTCTGGGCGGGAGTTATTTACTGTTCAAAGGCTTTGAAGAGCTGCTGCATATGCGAGATATAGCAAAATTCATTGAGCCAAAGCATAAATATGCGAGCTTTACGATCGTCGTTCTTCAAATAATGTTATTCGACATCGTTTTTTCAATTGATAGTGTGATCACGGCGATCGGAATCGCGAAACATTTTTGGGTCATGGCGACGGCCGTGACAGTGGCTATTGGTGTTATGTTGGTTGCAAGTAAACCATTGGGAGAGGCGGTAATAAAGTATCCGAAAGTGAAATTGCTGGCGGTATGCTTTCTCGTTTTTATAGGTATCATGTTGCTCTCTAGCGGCATTGGTTATCCTATTCCTCATGCTTACTTGTATGTCTCTATGGTTTTCGCGATTTTAATTCAAGTTGCGAATATAATCTGTTTGGCGTGATATTATGATTGATTCATTGAAAGGATTTCTAAAACTCGAGACGGCAAGTGGCGTCATACTTTTTTTCATGCTCTGCATTGCGTTGATTTGCGCAAACTCTCCCTTGCAGTCTTACTATCAAACGATTGTTGAGCTGCCTGTTCAGATCCGTGTGGGTTTGCTTGATTTAGATAAACCCTTAATTTTGTGGGTGAATGAAGGATTGATGGCAATATTCTTTATGTTGCTGAGCTTGGAAATTAAGCGTGAATTTCTAGATGGGGATCTGCAGGGGATCAAGCAGCTGACCTTGCCTGTCGTCGCAGCCGTTGGTGGCATCGTCATGCCTGCTTTAGTCTATTTCTACTTTAATATGAATATCGACGAAAATATCTGGGGTTGGTCAATTCCCACAACGACGGACATCGCATTGGCGCTTGGCTTGGTGAGCGCAATGGGGCGCTTGGTGCCGATTAATTTGAAAGTGTTCTTAACAGCGCTTTCCATTGTCGATGATGTCTTGGTGATTTTTATCATCGCGATTTTCTATAGCTCTGATTTATCAGTCGTGACCTTGAGCATGGCATCGATGGGTATTATTGGTCTTGTGCTGTGTAATCGTTTAGGTGTTGTGCGCTTAGCGCCGTATGTTCTATTGGGTTTGTTTTTATGGATCTGCGTATTAAAATCAGGCGTGCATGGCACGATCGCAGGGTCGCTTGTCGGTTTAGCCATTCCCTTTTCAAACAAAGCTGGCACCGTCTCTCCGCTAAAGCAGTTGGAAAAAATGTTACACCCGTGGGTAGCATTCGGCGTGATGCCTGTCTTCGTTTTTCTCAATGCGGACATTAATTTGCTCGGTATCACATGGTCAATTTTCTCGAACCCATTATTCTTAGGCATCGTTGCCGGACTGTTTGTCGGGAAACAACTAGGCGTCTTTCTGTTTTCATGGGTGTTAGTCAAGTGTAATCTGGCTAACTTGCCGAAAGGCGTTGATTGGTGGCAGTTCTACGGCATCTGTGTTGTAACGGGTATTGGATTTACAATGAGCTTGTTTATGTCGACCCTCGCCTTTGAAGGAACAGAGATGAACATGGTCGCCCATCAAGCAGTCTTGTTTGGTTCTCTCATCTCTGCTCTTTGGGCTTGGGTGGTGCTGAGTCGAAAACGCTTGTTCACCTGGGTGAAGTCAAGAGTTAACGTGCTATAGCGGGCGGCGCCATTATTCTCTCATTTTCTGCAATTTGGGCTTCTCGTACCGGCTTGAGGATTTCTGTGCGGAAAAGTCTGTTCATATTCTCCTTTTCGTTCGCTTTCGCTTCCTGTTGAGAGTGATTTTTCAACAGTTTGTAAGCCGGGTTTATTAAGAAGAATAACAAAAAACTGCTGAGTGTCGAAATTGCAGTTAAGGCGCACTGTGATGCACATCCTATGCTTTGAGCTGCGACCGAAAGAAAACTGCCAAGTTTCATCAGGATATTGCTCGAAGCCAAGTGCACCACACAATGCGGTGAAATTAATGGCGCAACAAATAACCCTAGTAAAGCGCTTAACCCTATCGTAGACAAAACGCTGAGCCCGGCCATAAGAATGCCAAGTTTTGGGTGAATTGCTCTGTTGGCTTCATAGGACTCAACAGGGGAGGTGAGCGTACGACCAAACCAGTAAACGAGCTTTGCTGTGTAATGTATCGCACTCAATAGGATTAAGGGGATAATGTCTATTATTATACGTGGAAGTATCGGTAAGGTATGCCGCCAGGACTGTTTTCTGTAGTTATCAATAGCAAGTAAACTAAGGTCGGCTATTACTAATGGAATGTATTCTGCTAAAAACTTGGGAACGAACATGAGTACGTTGATAGGGTTCCAGTTATAGGTTTCATCTTCTTCTTTAAATACATACCTAAAATTGTTTTTAACAAAAAAACTGGAGGGCAGCGATGGCGAGTCAGGTGCTGAATATTTAAAGTTATTTTCAATTTCTTGGGCAAGTCTTCTGAGAACAACATTCCCTTTAAAGTTCACGACAAGGTGTTTTAATTTAGCGTGCTCTGCTTTTTCAAAGGGGCCTATGAAGCTTTCTTCTTTGCTTTCTTTAGGCCATTCTTTTATGAGTGTTTGAAAATAAGAATCATCTTTCCTGCGGCCAGCCAATGATTGCAAGGTATTAAGTGATATTTTACTGTTTTGTCCTTCATTAATTAAGGTATCAATCGTTTTGTTAACACGCGCTTTGGTGATGTGAACTGTTTGTGCCTTTCCAAGGTTGTGTTTTATTGTGGCATATATTGCTTTGTTGTTGTTCTTTAAAGCGAAGTGTATTCCCTTTTCCAGGGGGTCGGATCCATCGTTACCCACAAACAATTGCGTAATCGTATATTGAGATTCAGGGAGATGCCTTATAACATCGGGAAGACAAAAAAATTGGGGTCGATATGTTTCGCCGAGTGTGGCGCCTAATTGTTCTCGGTTGCTAACATGTATGTGCGTTGGTTTATAGTGAGGAATATTTTCATTGTTATAGCTTCCTTTGTACTCAATGCCAATAGGTGATGTTTTCTTGTATCGCCATGCATTATTTTTCAAGCGATATCGATATTGAGCGTGCGTAAACTGTTGTGTGGCAATAAGTCTATCATCAGTTGTAAAGTTGTACTCTAGATTGATTAGTTTTTTTGGTCGCTCTGCTGTCGGTTGCCATTCGGTGTTATCACTGACTGCATATATTGGGCCGTATCCTTCAGGGGTTTGAAGGCCGTCTTTTCCAGCTGAGCTGGTTAATAACTTTCCTACGTTGTGCCCTAAATCTTGACTCCATGCTTGATATAGTATTTGTGAATATCCCCCTTTTTTCAGGAATCGATTAAAATCAACTTGGTGTTTATTAAAGGAGGTGATGCTTTCAGGTAGGAAATCCGCTTGTTCTGCCGCTGAAAATCCATTAAATCGAAGTTGCAAGTTTCTAGCGTAGTCTTTCGAGAATTGTGTAAAGTTAGTGGTTTTTTTTCCTCTATAGTAATCTCCTCTATAGAAATCTCCAGTTATGCCCTCCTCATCCCGCAGTAATGTCGTTAAAGCAAGGTTTGTTGTTTTGCTTAAAAGAGAGGTGGGTATGGAATAGCGCCACTTTGTCATATCCTCGATCCTTGATTTTTATAGTAATTAGATCTCCATTATAGATGAAATAAAAAAAGCCAACAAGATGTCGCGCCTAAAGAGATGAGACATTTTACGAGTAGATGCAGTATAATGAGCTCCTGTTGAATCGATATTAACCATGAACCTAGTGTGAAAAAGATTATGATAACGACGGATCCAATTATTCCACAAACACCTTTGAGAGCGAGAATTACCCAGGCAACACACGCGGATGAAAGCGAGTGCGTTAACCTTTTGTTGCAAACGGCGCAATTGAGCGAAGACCAACAAAGTCGCGCGCAACTTTTTGCGCGAGAACTGGTTGAAAATGTACGCAAGTCATCTGAAGATCAAGGCGGTCTTGATAGCATTTTAGAAAAGTATGATTTATCCAGCGAAGAAGGCATTGCACTGATGTGCGTTGCTGAAGCCTTGTTGCGCATACCTGATACAGAAACGATTGACAAATTATTAGAAGACAAGCTCAGCGCGTCAGATTGGTTGAGCCATCTTGATTCGGATGATTCTCTGTTTACAAATGCGGTCACGTGGTCGTTAATGTTGACTGGCAAGCTCTATGCCAATAATGGTCACTCAGAAAGCCGTTTGAAAAATATTTTAAAGAAGCTCACACAAAAAGGGTCGGGTTTAGCCGTTAGACCTGCGGTTAAAAATTTCATGAAGTTTTTAGGCAAGAAATTTGTGATGGGTCAAACTATTTCAGAAGCACTCAAGCGGGCTCGTAAAATTGAATCACGTGGATACCGTTATTCATACGACATGCTGGGAGAGGCTGCAAGAACGGCAGATGATGCCGCTGCCTATTACAAAGCCTATGTTGATGCCATTGAAGCTATTGGTGCGCATGCGGCAGGGCGAGGGCCGATAGAAAGCCCTGGCATCTCCATAAAATTATCAGCCTTGCACCCGCGCTATGAAGTGGCCAAACACGATCGGGTTATGAATGAATTGGTTTCACGGTTGCGTGAACTCGCTATTCTTGCGAAAAAATTTGATGTCAATCTCACGGTAGATGCTGAAGAAGCTGATCGTTTAGAATTATCCTTAGATGTAATTGAGGCTGTTTTTCGCGATAAAGCATTAGACGGCTGGGAAGGTTTTGGTTTGGCTGTTCAGTCATATCAAAAGCGCGCCCCGTTTGTCCTAGATTGGTTGGCCTCACTGTCGCGTGATTGCAAGCGAAAAGTAATGGTACGTTTAATTAAAGGCGCCTATTGGGATAGCGAAATTAAACACTGTCAAGAACTGGGTTTGTCAGGCTATCCTGTCTTTACTCGAAAGCACTCAACCGATGTTTCCTTTTTGGCGTGCGCGAAAAAAATATCTGAAAATCTCGATGCGTTTTATCCTCAGTTTGCAACACACAACGCGCATTCAATTGCGTTTGTTGTTGAGCTAATGGGTGATACGCCGTTTGAATTTCAGTGTTTGCATGGCATGGGCCAAAAACTCTATGACCATATCGTTGGCGAGAATCAGAAAAATATTCCTTGCCGCATTTATGCGCCTGTCGGCACACATAAAGATTTATTGGGCTACTTGATGAGACGCTTATTAGAGAATGGGGCAAACACCTCGTTTGTTAATCTCATTTCTCACCCAGAAACATCGACAGATGAATTATTAGTTGATCCTGCTGTGCGCATAAAAGCACTTGATTTAAAGCCCCATCCACATATCCCTATGCCCGTTGATATTTTTGGCGCTAGCCGAAAAAATTCTGTCGGGATTGATTTGAGTAATGTTGATGCCCTAGCTGATTTGAAAAACGCAATGGAAACTTCCTTAGACACACCTATTGCAGCGTCATCGATCGTGTCAGGAAAAATATTATCGGGTGATGCCAGAATATTGAGCTCGCCTGCTGACAGTGGTTGTCAGATTGGTTCAGTCACACCTATTGATGAATCGGGTATCGATCTCGCCCTAAATGCAGCACACGCAGCTTTCCCGGCTTGGAGTGCGGTGTCGATTGATGAGCGTGCAGCGCAATTGAATCGCGCGGCGGATTTGCTTGAAGAGCGCATGCCGTTTTTCATGGCCATTTTATCAAAAGAAGCAGGTAAAACGATTGCAGCCTGTGAATCTGAAGTGCGAGAAGCTATCGATTTCTGCCGTTACTATGCGGTGAGCGCACAAGAAAATTTAAAACCCATTCATTTACCCGGGCCTACAGGTGAATCAAATCAACTGTTCATGAAAGGTCGTGGTGTCTTTGTGTGTATTAGTCCCTGGAACTTTCCATTGGCTATCTTCATGGGTCAAGTGGTCGCCGCTTTAGTGGCAGGTAATGTGGTTTTAGCAAAGCCTGCGGATCAAACGCCAATCATTGCTTTTGAAGCGATTAAACTTTTACATGATGCCGGCATTCCAACAGATGCGCTTCACTTATTAACAGGGCGTGGTTCTGTTATTGGTGCGCGCTTGTTGCCTGACAATCGAATTGCAGGCGTGATGTTCACAGGGTCAACTGAAACAGCCGCTGTAATCAATAAAGCTTTAGCGGATCGACAAGGCGCCATTGTGCCATTTGTCGCAGAGACTGGCGGTCAAAATGCAATGATTGTCGATTCATCTGCTTTGCCCGAACAAGTTATTGAAGATGTAATCCGTTCATCATTTGATTCTGCGGGTCAACGTTGTTCGGCACTGCGCGTCTTATATGTGCAAGATGATGTTGCTGAAACAATGATCACCATGTTGAAAGGCGCTATGGCAGAGCTCAGCATGGGAAATCCAGGTTTGTTATCAACAGACGTGGGTCCTGTGATTGATGATGCCTCAAAGCAAACCTTGCAAGATCATTATGATCGCATGACGAAGGAAGGTGAGTTGCTCTATCAGGTCTCAGTACCGTCAGACGCTGGTCATTTTTTTGGCCCTTGTGCTTTCGAAATAGACAGCGCTAAGCGCCTTGAGCGCGAAGTATTTGGTCCATTCCTGCATGTGATCCGTTTTAAGGTGGGTGATTTAGGTCGGGTTGTTGAAGAAATCAACGCAACAGGTTATGGTTTAACCTTAGGCGTGCACAGTCGTATTCAACACGTGGCTGAAGAAGTGTTTAATGCAACCATTGCAGGTAATACCTATATCAATCGAAACATGATTGGTGCCGTGGTGGGTGTGCAGCCGTTTGGTGGTGCTGGTCTTTCAGGAACAGGCCCAAAAGCCGGTGGACCACATTACTTGTACAGGTTGTGCTCAGAGCGAACGCTTTCAGTCAATACGACAGCCGCAGGCGGCAACGCCTCTTTATTAATATTAGAAGAAGGAGATAGTTAACGTGGAAGCGTCAAATCCCATCGTATTTGTCATATTTCTGATTTTTTCCGGAACAGCGGTTTTGGCGACATTAGCATTGTTTACTAGACAATCACTCTTAGTGGCTTATATGGCGCTAGGCATGATTTTAGGCCCTTGGGGTTTTCAGTTTATTTCAGATTCCACCATGATTCAAAGCACCGGTGATGTGGGCATTATCTTCTTGTTGTTTTTATTGGGTTTGCATTTGCACCCTCAAAATTTGGTGAGAATGTTAGGCAAGGTGAGTTGGATTGCGCTTGTGAGCTCCGTTGTGTTTGCGGGTTGTAGCTTCGCAGTGTCAATGGCGTTTGGGTTTTCTTTCACGGGCAGTTTAATTATCGGTGCTGCCATGATGTTTTCCAGCACAATTATCGGCTTGAAGCTATTGCCGACAACAGTGTTGCATCACCAGCATACCGGTGAGTTGATGATCAGTGTGTTGTTGATGCAAGATATTATTGCTATTGTCGTGCTGCTCTTTGTCCAAGGCGCGGCAGATACCTCGGTCTCATCTTGGATTGCGCTTGCTAAAGTCGTCGCAGCATTTCCGCTATTAATAGGCGTGGCCTATGTTTTCCAGCGGTTCGTGTTAGTCAAGCTGTTGGAGCGCTTTGATCGTTTTCAAGAATACATTTTTTTATTGTCAGTTGGTTGGTGTTTGAGTATGGCCGAGCTTAGCCATGTGATGAGTTTATCAGAAGATATTGGAGCGTTTATTGCAGGCGTTGCTATTGCGACCAATCCTATTTCGTTTTATATCGCTGAGAGCCTAAAGCCCTTGCGCGATTTCTTTTTGGTCATTTTCTTTTTCTCCATCGGCGCGGGATTTGATTTTGGTTATTTGCCCGAAATCATTATTCCAGCGATGTTACTTGCAGCTATCGCATTGGCCTTAAAGCCGATCGTTTACCGTGGATTATTCGTGTTAACCGGGGAAAATCCGGGCGTATCCTGGGAAGTGGGTGTGCGTTTGGCCCAAGCCAGTGAGTTCTCTATTTTAATCGCAGCTCTCGCGCTAGGCACGGGCTTATTACAGTCTGCTGAAGCGAGCCTGATTCAAGCGGCAACCATCATCACGTTTGTAGTATCTTCATACTGGGTCGTGATGCGTTATCCGACACCTGTTTCAATGTCTGATAAGTTGCGACGCGATTAATATGCAGATCAATCCTGACTCGGGTTTGATAGAGGGCGTGGTTTATCTGCCAAGCCCGCACCGTGGAGAGCGTTCAGCAGACATTGATTTACTCGTCATTCATAATATTAGTTTACCGCCTGGTCAGTTTGGTGAGCAATATATTCACGCTTTATTTGAAGGTACGCTTGATACCAGCGCTCACCCGTATTTTAAACGCTTAGCAGGTTTGCAGGTTTCTTCTCATCTGCTGATTCAGCGCACAGGCGTTATTACGCAATTCGTCCCGTTTCATGAGGTTGCTTGGCATGCGGGAGTTTCTTCATTTGAAGGGCGAGAGGCGTGTAACCAATATTCCATAGGTATTGAGCTCGAAGGCACAGATGATGAGCCGTTTGAGGCGATTCAATATGATGTGCTGAGCAAGGTTACTCAAGAACTAGTTAAAATTTACCCAAAAATCAATAAGCACAGAATTGTTGGGCACAGTGATGTTGCACCAGGACGCAAAACCGATCCAGGACCTTACTTCGATTGGGGTTATTACCATTGTATATTGGATGGACTCTCTGCATAATATAAGTTAGAGCACTGAAAAAGAGGTGATACGGATATGTCTTTCATAGCGTTATTAATTTGTCTTGGATTGGAACGATTCTGGGACGGTGTTGCTGACCTGCGTTATTTTGGTTGGTTCAACATGTATAAGGACCTGTTTAATAAACATTTAGGCGATAAGCCTTTTTGGCAGGGTTATGTGAAGCTCGCGGGCTTAGTTGTTCCGATTTTAGTGATCACTTTTATTGTATCGCTAATCTTCGGCGGCATGCTCGGTGAGTTAGGCTCAATTATTTTTTCAGTGTTAGTGCTAGCTTACTGTATCGGCCCCGGTAATCTTTATGCGCAAGTTAAAAAATGTGTCATTAAAGGTGAAGACGGCAAGACCACATTGGCGGCTGAGCAAATCAAAACATTCTTCGGCTTAGAAGCGGCTAGCGATGATCACGCTGCGCGCTTAGAGCTCTCTCAAACTATCTTAACAGTCGCAAACAGACGCCTCTTCGCGGTTTGCTTTTGGTTTGGTGTGTTGAGCATTTTTGGCTTAGGGCCAATCGGCGCCTTACTTTACCGCTTAGTTGTTTTGTGTGAATCTGAAGAAAGCATGGGCAAGCAAGGTGAGTTAATTCAATCTATTTTAGATTGGCCTTCAGCGCGTGTTTTAGCGTTTGCTTATGCGGTTACCGGAAACTTCATGGGCGTTTTTCCTGCGTTATCAAAACACATTTTAGACGGTTTAGATAAAAACGGTGATGTATTAAAAGCATCTGCAAGAGCCGCTTTTGGTATTGCTGAAGACACCGCTGAAAAAGATCAAGAGATTGATCCTTTGCAAGCGTTGCATTTATTAGACCGAGCATTAGGCTCATGGGTGTTAGTCGTATTAGTTTTCAATATTATCTTTTAAAGAAATTTCTATTTCGTACCCTTCTGCTGCTAGGCGTGGTCTCCACGCCTAGCATTTTTGCATGTGAGATTCACGATGGCGATAAAACCCTCTTGCCGATGCCTGAGCGCGCAAGGCGAATCGTCACTTTAGCCCCTAATTTAACGGAGTTTGTGTTTGCAGCTGGTGCAGGGGATCGGTTGGTCGGTGTGTCTTCCTATAGTGATTTTCCTCATGCGGCAACTAAGCTTCCGGTTGTGGCCGATTACCACAGTGTTGACTTAGAACGCATGACAGCGTTGCAGCCAGATTTAATTATTGCATTAAAAGGGGCTTCAAACGCAGTGCAACTACGTGTGTTTGAAAATAAAGGCGTGCCTGTGTATTGGGTTGATATTCGTTACCTCAGTGACATCCCCAAAACGATTTCGGACTTAGGCTGTTTGGCAGGGACGCAAGCAGAGAGTTCGCGTTCGGTGGGTGAGTTTAAGAAGCAACACCTGTTGCTCCAACAAAAATATGCCTCCTTGAAGCCTGTGCGTGTTTTTTTTGAAATGAGTGAGAAACCGTTGTTGACGGTGACAGATAAAACACTGATAGACGATGTGATTACGTTGTGTGGCGGACGCAATATTTTTGCCGATGCAAACAGTATCGTGCCAATGGTCAACGTGGAAGAAGTGCTCTCACGTAATCCTGAGGCTATTGTCAGTGCGTCACTGAGTCGAGATTGGAAGGCGAGGTGGCTTAAGTGGCCAGAGATTGTCGCGACTAAGCAAGAGGCATTCATTTCGCTAGAGCCAGATTGGATAGAGCGCGCAGGCCCTAGAATCCTCAAAGCCGCAGACCAGCTCTGTGTTGAGTTGGATTATTCGCGCAAATAATGGCTAGCTTGCGCATTTAATACCCATAGTGGAAACACCGTCCTTGATGTTTTTGATCAGCAAATCATAGAGATAATCATTTTTAAGATCAAAATATTTTCTATGGGCTGATATTGGTCTTTTTTGGGGCTACATTCCACTTTTTACTATTTCAGCCAATAGTGAAACCGAGCATTTTCCGGTACACTAACCGCTGACTAGAATGAGAGAAAGGTGAACATGACGGATAAAAATGTAAACACGGATATCGATGCTGTTGAGCGTCAAGAGTGGCTGGATGCGTTAACTACAGTTGCGCAATTTGAAGGCGCTGATCGTGCTCGAGAAATTTTAGAAGCATGTGTCTCACATGCTCAAACCTTGGGTGTTGAAACGCCAGGTTTAGGTTCTACCTCTTATGTTAATACCGTTTCGGTCGATGAACAGCCAAGCTATCCTGGCGACTTAGCCATTGAAAACAAAGTGCTGGCTTACATCCGTTGGAATGCGATAGCGATGGTCTTGCGTGCTAAACGTGATGCTGGCGGTGTCGGTGGTCATTTATCGTCATTTGCGTCTATTGCCGTTTTATACGAAGTGGGAATGAATCATTTTTTCAAAGGGCGCAGTGAAAAAAGTTTAGGCGACCTTGTGTATTTCCAAGGCCACTCTTCTGAAGGCAATTATGCGCGTGGATTTTTAGAAGGGCGTGTTGATAAAAAACAGCTCGCCAATTTCAGACAAGAATCTGCAGGCAACGGATTGTCCTCTTATCCACATCCGTGGTTAATGCCAGACTACTGGCAGTTTGCAACAGTGTCCTTAGGTTTAGGTCCATTGCAAGGCATCTTTCAAGCTCAAATGATTAAATACATGGAAAATCGAGGTTTCCTCGAACCCTCTGATCGTAAAGTGTGGATCTTCACAGGCGATGGCGAAATGGATGAGCCAGAATCAATTGGCGGTTTAACTATCGCTGCGCGTGAAGGTTTGGATAATTTAATTTATGTAGTCAATTGTAATTTACAACGTTTAGATGGTTTGGTTCGCAGTAACTATAGAGTCATCTCGGAACTCGAAAATCTTTTTCGTGGTGCAGGTTGGCATGTTATTAAAGTGATGTGGAGCAGTGCGTGGGATGTTATATTCGCAAAAGACAAAGCCGGGCTGTTAGGCAAAGCGTTGGGCAACTGTGTGGATGGTCAAATGCAATCCTATGTTGCACGAGGCGGCGCTTACTTTCGCGAACATTTCTTTAATCAAGATCCAGCGTTGTCAGCCTTAGTCGCTGATATGTCTGATGAAGACTTAGAAGGTCTTGCGCGTGGTGGTCATGATCCTGTAAAGGTTTACGCTGCGTATAAAGCGGCAGTGGAACACAAAGATCAACCGGTTTGTATTTTAGCGCACAGCGTTAAAGGTTATGGTCTAGGGTCTGCAGCTGAAAGTCAAAACATTGCGCATAACGCGTTGGATATGGATGAGCCACAACTCAAAGCATTCAGGGATCGTTTTGATTTGCCGTTAAGTGATAAGCAGTTATTTGATTTTGAATTTGTAAAACCCGCTGAAAAAAGTGAAGAGTTACAATACCTTCATAAAATGCGCGAAAAGTTAGGCGGTTATTTGCCAGCGCGTTCTGAAGAGTGTGAATCTTTGGCGGTGCCAGAACTCTCAGCGTTTGAAGCGATTACAAAAGGCACCGATGGCCGTGAAATGTCATCAACCATGACGTTTGCACGTGTGTTGAATGTTATCTTGAAAGATAAAGTGCTAGGTAGGCGCGTAGTGCCTATTTTTTCTGATGAAGTGCGTACATTTGGTATGGAAGCATTATTCCGCCAAATTGGCATTTACTCACCAAAAGGCCAGCTTTATGAGCCTGAAGATAAAAAACAATTAATGTATTACAAGGAAGCCAAGGACGGACAAATGCTTGAAGAGGGCATTAACGAAATTGGCTGCATGGCTTCATGGTTGGCAGCAGCAACAGCGTATAGCACGCATGCTTGCCCTATGATTCCCGTTTTCACTTACTACTCAATGTTTGGCTTCCAACGTATTGGTGATTTGATATGGGCAGCTGGCGATATGCGCGCACGCGGATTTTTGATTGGCGCAACGGCAGGTCGTACCACTCTAGAAGGTGAGGGTCTACAGCACCAAGACGGGCACAACTTACTTATCGCAAGCCACGTGCCAAGTTGTGTGTCTTATGATGCAACGTTTGGTTATGAAATGGCGGTTATCATGCGCGAAGGTTTGCGCCGTATGATGACAGAAAAAGAAGATGTTTTTTATTACATTACAGCGATGAACGAGAAGTACGTGCATCCTGCTATGCCTAAAGGCGCCGAAGAAGGTATTTTAAAAGGCATGTATCTTTTTGAAGAGTCAGATCAAAAATCGAAACTCAAAGTACAGTTGATCGGCTCAGGTGCGATCTTCAATGAGGTGACAGCAGCTGCTGAAATTCTTAAGAAAGAGTTTAAGGTTCACGCTGATATTTGGGCCTCGACCAGTTTCAATGAAATGCGTCGTGATGGCTTAGACGTTGCGCGTCAACATATGTTGAACCCTTCTAAAAAGCGCGGCCAGACTTACGTTGAAAAATGTTTGAAAGGTAGAGCGGGCCCTGTCGTTGCGGCAACAGATTATGTGAAAGAATACGCAGATCAAATTCGTGAGTTTGTGCCTGGCCAATATACAGTGCTCGGTACTGATGGTTACGGTCGAAGTGATACGCGTGAAAAATTGCGTACATTCTTTGAGGTGGATCGCTATTACATTGTTGTGGCAGCACTCTATGCGATGTCACAAGATGGGTTGGTTGAGGCTGCAGTTGTTGAAAAGGCGATTAAGAAATTCAACATCGATCCTAAAAAACCAAACCCTATTACGGTATAAACTGGGAGGAACCCTTGTCAATTTTAAAAGAAATTCAAATACCTGATATTGGCGGCGCAACTGATGTTGCCGTTATTGAAATCTTAGTGAATATCGGTGATCGTGTTGACGTCGAAGATCCCTTGATCACGCTTGAAAGTGATAAAGCCACTATGGAAGTGCCTTCGAGTGATGCCGGTATTGTTAAAGAAATTTTAGTGTCTGTTGATGATAAAGTGCAAGAAGGCAGTGTGATTATGCGCGTGGAAGTTACCAGCGCAGAACAACCAGCTGCTAGCGCGGCTGTTCCTGAAGTTGCGCCTGCAGCAGTCTCCAGTGAGCCTACGACAGAGACAGTTTCCGTGCCTGATATTGGCGGAGCTGATGATGTTGCGGTTATCGAAGTGCTTGTGAAAGCCGGCGATACGGTTGCAGCTGAAGATGCATTGCTAACATTGGAAAGTGATAAGGCGACGATGGAAGTGCCATCACCTTTTGCTGGGACTGTTAAAGAAGTGTTGGTTGCTGTCGGTGATAACGTGAAAGAAGGGTCTGATATCGTTGTCTTAGACGGTGTTGTGACAGCCTCTAGTGCGAAGCCTGCAACAACTAGTGCACCTAGCAAAACCGCTAGCGCACCAACGCCGGCTGCTGCGTCCAAACCTGCGCCGCTTTCTTCGATTGATATTCCACCCGCAGGCACGAATATTCACGCAGGCCCCGCAGTTCGTCGTATCGCGCGTGAGTTTGGTGTGGATATGCGTCGCGTTAAAGGTTCAGGCCGCAAAGCGCGTGTGACGGTTGATGATGTTCGTTTATATGTGAAATCTGAACTCGCTAAAACACAATCGGGTCAAGTGGGCTCAGGCTTGCCAGTTGCGCCGGTTGTTGATTTTGCTAAGTTTGGTGAGGTGGATACGTTACCCCTGACGCGCATTCAAAAGTTAAGCAGTAAAGGTTTACATCGCAATTGGTTGATCGTTCCGCATGTGACGCAATTTGATGAGGTCGATATTACGGAGCTAGAAGCGTTCCGTAAAAAAGAAAAAGCCGGTGCTGAAAAGCAAGGTTTTAAATTGACACCGCTTGTTTTCATTATGAAAGCGGTTGTGGCTGCGTTGCAGGAATACCCGCGTTTTAACTCATCACTTGCAGCTGATGGTGAGAATCTTGTTATGAAGAAATATTTCCATATTGGTGTTGCTGTGGATACACCTGATGGATTGGTTGTGCCGGTTGTGCGTGATGTTGATCAAAAAGATTTATTCCAATTAGCTAAAGAGTTGGGTGAAATTTCCGTTAAGGCGCGCGATGGTAAATTGAAGCCTGCGGATATGCAAGGTGGTTGTTTTACTATTTCAAGTTTAGGCGGCATCGGCGGTACGGCATTTACGCCTATCGTGAATGTGCCTGAAGTGGCTATCTTAGGTGTGTCGCGCTCTGCGATGAAGCCTGTTTATAAAGAAGGTGCGTTTGTGCCGCGTTTGATGTTGCCCCTCTCATTATCTTACGATCATCGTGTCGTTGATGGTGCTGTGGGCGCGCGTTTCATTACGCACGTTAATAAATGTTTGTCTGATTTACGATTATTGTTGCTATAGAATTGACTGGAGAAGAAAGAGAATGAGTACGAAAGATTTGCATGCTGATGTTGTTGTGTTGGGAAGTGGTCCTGGTGGATATTCTGCAGCCTTTAGAGCGGCTGACTTAGGGCTAAGCGTTATCCTGATTGAGCGTTATGAGCGGATTGGTGGTGTGTGTTTGAATGTGGGGTGTATCCCTTCAAAAGCCTTGTTGCACGCGGCTAAAGTGATTGACGAAACCGAAGACATGTCACAATACGGCATTGATTACGGTAAGCCTAAGATTGATGTTAAAAAAATTGCGAGCTGGAAAGATTCCATCGTATCAAAACTAACGGGCGGCTTGCAGGCGATGGCTAAGCAGCGCAAGGTCACTATTGTTCAGGGTGCCGGTAAGTTTCTTTCTGACAAAAGTCTTGAAGTCGATGGCGCCAAAGGTAAGCAAACAGTTACCTTTGATAATTGTATTATTGCAGTGGGTTCAACACCGGTTCAATTGCCTTTCTTGCCGAACGAAGATCCTCGCATCATCGATTCTACAGGTGCGTTAGAGCTAGAAGACACTAAGTGCAATATGTTAGTGATTGGTGGTGGTATCATCGGTCTTGAGATGGCGACGGTTTACGATGCGTTGGGTACTGATATTACAATCGTCGAATTCATGGATCAGATTATTCCAGGTGCGGATAAAGATATTGTGAAGCCTTTACATAAGCGCATTGAAAACCGTTATAAAGACATTATGTTGAAAACCAAAGTTGTTAAGGTTGATGCGAAGAAAGACGGTCTTTATGTGACGTTTGAAGGTGATAAAGCGCCAGAGAAGCCTGTTAAATACGATCGCATTTTATGTGCCGTAGGTCGTCGTCCAAACGGCGGTTTGATTGACGCAGACAAAGCGGGCGTTAATGTTGACGAACGCGGGTTTATTTCAGTTGATAAACAATTGCGTACGAATGTTCCGCACATCTATGCGATTGGTGATGTTGTTGGTGACCCAATGCTCGCGCATAAAGCGGTGCCTGAAGGGCGCACTTGTGCTGAAGTGATCTCAGGTAAGAAGCATTACTTTGAGCCAGCCTGCATCCCTAGTGTTGCTTATACGGACCCTGAAGTTGCATGGGTTGGTTTGACTGAGAAAGAAGCGAAAGAAAAAGGCGTAAAGTATGACAAGGGTTCATTCCCTTGGGCGGCAAGTGGTCGCGCGCTGAGTAACAACCGGAGCGAGGGAGTCACGAAAGTGATGTTTGACGATAATAACCGAATAATTGGCGCAGGTATTGTTGGCCCCAATGCAGGTGAATTAATTTCAGAAATGTCGCTAGCGATTGAGATGGGTTGTGACGCAGAAGATATTGCGTTAACCATTCATCCACATCCAACATTGTCTGAAACGGTGATGATGGCGACTGAAGTGTTTGAAGGTACAATTACAGATCTTTATATGCCTAAGAAGAAAAGTAAAAAGAAGTAGTTTTAAATAATGACCGGCGATCAGGGATTGATCGCCTCGATGTTGCTGATTCTTGAATTAGTATGGTCGTCGTAGAGTTATATATACCGCCCACGAATGGGCGGTGTGCACGTTCAACGCCCGTAAAGGTAAAGAAACCTCCGTGTTTCCGCCGAAGCATTGCACCCCACCCATGCATGAGCTGCCTCAGTATTCTAGTCAATTTCGCACACATTACAAGTAGGTATTCCTACGTTCTGCTGTTAAAAGTGAAATAAAACCTTTTTCGATAATTGTATGTGCACCTTTGGACAGCTTTTCCATTAATGATGGTTTTTTCTTATATTTGACATGAAAAAGATCGCACTCATTGCATGCTTTTAATAAGTAATCGTCGCTGGTGGATAAGGTGTCCACGAGATTTAATTCAAATGCTTTGCGCGCAAACCAGTGCTCGCCAGTTGCCACTTTGTCTAAATCAGTTTGAGGTCGCATGCTGGAGATGAACTCTTTAAATAAATCATGCGCTTCATTAATCTCTTCTTGAAACTTGTGGCGACCTTCACGTGTGTTTTCACCCAGCATGGTGAGAGTACGTTTATATTGCCCGGCGGTGATTTGTTCCCAGTCAACATGGTTATCTTTGAGTAAGCGATGAAAGTTAGGAAGCTGTGCGATCACACCAATAGAGCCAATGATGGCAAAAGGGGCGGCGATAACTTTATTAGCCACGCAAGCCATCATGTAGCCGCCGCTAGCGGCAATTTTATCGACACAAACCGTTAGAGGAATGTTTTTCTCACGAAATCTAGCCAACTGAGAAGCGGCTAAGCCATAACCGTGCATAACACCACCTGCGCTTTCAAGTCGTAAGACAACTTCATCTTCAGGCGTTGCGAGGGTGAGCAGTGCCGTGACAGTATTTTGCAAGTTTCCAACATCAGAGGCTTTGATGTCACCTTCAAAATCAAGCACGTAAAGTTTATGCTTCTTCTCGGCTTTCTTCTTTTTAGCCTTGGTTGCCTTTTTGTATTCTTTTTTAGACATAACCGCTTGGCGCAACACATCTTTCATATTGTCATAGCGCTTGTTGAGTTTTTTCACGACTAATTTTGATTCAGATTTTTCCTTACCCTTTGTGGCTAAGGCAATGATTCCGCCAAATACGATGAGAACTGCTGCGATGATGACAAAGGTTTTACTGATGAATATTGCAAGTTGAAAGAGTGTTTCTAACATAGAATTATCCTTGGGGTTTGACTAAGAGTATGCTTTTTGTGGAGTCATAACTGTGATGACCGTGAATTGTTTTGTGTGAGTGGTTGCCCAGTTCGTTTTTTAAGTGTTGAAGTCGTCCATTTATTACGATCTCAGTTTGTTGGTTGTAATGTTTTCGTAGGTAGTCAACGCGTCCTATCCATAGTTTCTGCTGGTTTGGGCTTAGTTCAATATGGCTATCCCACAAGTAGATGATCATTGTAGAGTTGTGTGAATCGGGTTTAGCAAAGACTAGCGCAGGAATTTGGCCTTCGTATTTGCGCTGCAGAAAGGGTGAGCTTTGCATGGCTTGTATTAAGGCAACAGGGTGCAGCAGTTGCTTCCAATCGATGTGTGCTGTGCGTTCCCAGCCAGCGTTATTCAGTGTGTGAGCAATATTGTTGAGTGAGCCGGCCCACTGAATGTTCAGTAGCTTGCCTGTCATCCCTAATGCGCTGGTTAAGTGGGTGGGCAAAGCCATGCTTTTCCCTTCCCACCAGGTGTTTTCATCGACAATAATCTTGTTCCATTTAAATTCACTGTTATGTTTGTCTTGTGAAAAATTCAGTGTTGCATAGGCGCTAGTTCCGATGATTAGCGTGCTGATAACAATGGTGAGCATAATTTTTGGGTTGAATTTGCCTTCTGGTTTACGTTCATAAAGTAAATTTCCTGTGAGAAGCAAAGCGCTGCCAAGGAGTAAGCCACCTACGACGTCGGTCAGCCAGTGCGCTGACAGGTAAATACGAGACATCATGATTAATAACGTGATTGTGACAAACGTTCTTATTATGGGTTTGTAGAAATGTTTTTCCAGGCTCCAAATAAGGCGAGTAACCAAGAAACCGATCATAGCGATCCAGCGTACGGTGTGGCCGCTTGGGAATGAAAAGCCGTGACGTATGACTAAAATGCCTTCAGGCCTAGGGGTGTGTATGAAAAATTTAACGCACAGTATGCTGGCGAGTACAATGAAGCAGTAGCCTACCCAGTAGGCAGCTAGTCGATATTGCTTAGCGATGACAAAGTAAAGTGTCGTTGCAGCGCCAACGACGGCTAATACGCCAGTGTCAGATAGATAGGTGATGACAATAAAAAAATCGGTGAGATAGGGGGTGCGTAAGTTTCGAGAGAGAGAGTTTGCGGCTTCGTTCCATGAAAGGTGAACACCTTTCACAGATAGAATAGCCATTAAAGTGAAAAATATAAGAAGTATGAAGCACAGAGCGATCAGTCTTGCGAGTTGTAAATTTCGCTTAGCAGGTTCAGGGTGTTCTAATAGCTTGGCCAGCCAATATTTGCGTTTGGAATTTTCCCATATTTTTCGCGTGTTGGTTAAGTGCTTGTTGAGCTCATCACCAATGATGTCATAGAGCTTTTTGAGTGCCCACGCTAAAATGATCAAGCCTAAACAGAAGGCTAGAAAGATCGCGATATAGCGTATGGCTACATGTGCAGGCAGCTGTAGTGAAATCGCGCCTAAAATGAATCCGGGCAGCATGTAAGCGGGGGCCCATATAAGGCCGGATGATATATTCGCTAAAAAAAATCGATAGCGCGGCATCTGCATCATGCCGGCAATAAGTGGGATGATGGCGCGTACGGGTCCGACAAAGCGACCTGCAAACACACTGGTTCCACCGTGAGCTTCAAAAAAAACTTTTCCGCTCTCGAGTAAGTGTGGTCTTGTTTTGAATGGCCAGATTTCACGGATGTGATCTTTGTAGTGTCGACCGATCATGTAGCTGGCGCCATCACCTGCAATGGCGCCTGCAATAGCCCAGATAAGTGTTGTCCAAAAGGGTAGAATGCCAGTGCCAATTAAAGCGCCAATGCCGGCCATCATGACTGAGCCCGGAACAACGGTGCCTACAATTGCAAGTGACTCCATTGCTGAAATTAAAAAGGTTACAAATCCGCCCCAGTGAGGGTGAAGTTGTAACCAGTGAATGAGCATGTCGAATGTCTGTATCATTTCACTATACTAATCTATGGCAGTGAACTATTCCAGGTTATGCGGCGATCTAGCGAACTTCTTTGGCGGTGCTATTGTGTGCCAAGTTTGATAATAAGTGTGCGACCAGTTCCTTTGAAACCGTTTCAATTTTGACGTGAGGGTTAAGCGCTTTGAGTTGCGTCACTTTCATGCCAGGATATCCGCAGGGGTTGATTGATTCGAAAGGTGAAAGGTCCATATCGACGTTCAGTGCGAGACCGTGAAAAGAGCAGCCGCGTCGTACGCGTAGGCCGATCGCACAAATTTTAGCACCGTTGATATAGATGCCGGGTGCTTTAGGGTCTGCTTCTGCTTGAATGCCATAGTCGTTCAGTAGGGCGATAACACTTTTTTCGAGTAAGCTGACAAGCGCTCTGATGCCCAGTTTTCGACGCTTAAGGTTGAGCAGGGTGTAGATGACCAATTGCCCAGGTCCGTGGTAGGTAATTTGCCCGCCTCGATCCGTGTTAATCACGGGGATCTCAGTTTGCTCAAGCAAGTGTTCGGCCTTTCCAGCTTGTCCTAGCGTATACACGGGGGGGTGATTCACGATCCAGAGTTCATCAGTTGTGTTTTCATCGCGAGCATCGGTAAACTCCTTCATGGCTTTCCATGAGGCGCCATATTCTATGCTGCCTAAAGATTTAACGATGCATTCGTCTGGTTTCATAATGCCATTAATACATCAGGATGCGCGCTGAGTTCAAGGTATATATCATCGAGTTGTTTTTGGCTAGTGGCGGTAAAAGTGAGAGTGATCGAAACGTAGGTGCCGTTGCTGCTCGGGCGTATGGTGAGCGCATTCTCTTTGATGTCCGGTATGTGTTTCGTGAAGATCGACAATGCAGTCTTTTCGAAGGCATTGTCTGCTTTTCCCATCACTTTTATGGGGAATTCGCAGGGGAACTCGAGTAGTGTTTCTTTTTTCATCTGTCCGTCTTCTCGTATTGCTGAAGGATGGCAGCCATTTTCGCCCAAAGTGGACCTGCATTACCAGTCCCAACAGGTTTATTGTTTAAACTGACAACCGGAGAGATACCTCGGGTCGAGCTGGTTATCCAGATTTCATCTGCAATTGAGAGTTCATCTTCAGTGATATTGGTTTCTTGGCAAGCCATGTTGTTTGCGTTGGCTAGCTCAATAATAAATTCTCGAGTGATACCGCCTAATATGTGATTGCTTTTAGGTGGCGTCATAATCGTGTTGTTTTTGACGATAAAGACATTGCTCGCACAGCATTCTGTCACCAGTCCATCGCGAATCATGATGGCCTCAATAGCGTCCTGATCTGCTGCAGCGATGCGGGACAATACGTTAGGCAATAATGTGATCGCTTTAATATTGCAATGTTGCCAGCGCGCATCAGGCGTTGTGATGGCGTGGACGCCCTTGTTTATGCCATCAGTAGGCTGTAGCGGTGCTGAAAAACACCCGATGAAGACAGTGGGCGTTAGCTTGTCAGGTGCAAGAAGCACGCGTGCAGGCCCTGCGCCACGTGTTATTTGGCAGTAGATCGCATCATCAGGGCTATTGTTTTTTTCGCGACAGGCGTTGAATGTTTCTTCAAAATCAACGTCAGGCATAGGGATTTTTGTTGCTTCAAGGCTGCGCTTTAGGCGTTGCATGTGTGATGCTAAGCCAAAAAACTGTTCATTATAGCTAGGAATTACTTCATACACACCGTCGCCGTATAAAAACCCACGATCAAGTACGGAGATGTGAGCATCATTTATATGGACAAATTTACCATTAAGATAGACGATATCTTTCATATGTTACAACCATTTATTCCAAGCGAGCGCGACAGAGTCGGTTGCGCTGGTGAGTACGCTTCCTTTTGCATCGGCATGTAAGGCAACTAAAGGAATAATAGCCAGTGTTTTTCCTTCAGCCGTTACGGTAATTTCACCTAGCTGTTCGCCTTTTTTAACAGGGGCTTTTTGAAGTTTAGTGGTGGCGATAGATGTTTTGATCTTACGTTCTACGCCGTCAGGGACGGTGATGAAGTAAGGTGTTTGGAGGCCAAGGTTAATAGATTTTCTTTGACCGTAATAAATTCGTGCTTTGGCAATGGTTGTGTTCGCGTCGAATAGTTTGACGGTTTTAAAGAAGCGAAAGCCAAAGGTGAGAAGTTTTTGGGAGTCAGTTGTGCGTTCAGCATCAGAAGGCGCACCCAGTACAACGCTGACAAGTCGCATACCATTTTTTTTGGCAGAGCCAACGAGGCAATATTGAGCGGCATCTGTGTGGCCTGTTTTTAAGCCATCAGCATATTTGTATCGCCAGAGTAAACGATTGCGGTTTGATTGTTTAATGTCAGCGTAGGTGAACCATTTTTGTGAATACCATTTATATTCTTCAGGGAATTGCGTTGCGATTGTGCTGGCCAAAATGGCTAAGTCGCGCGCGGTAGAGTAATGCGCGGGTTGGGTCAGTCCGGTGGCATCCGTAAAGTTGGTGTTGAGCATGCCGAGCTCTTGTGCTTGGGTGTTCATTAGGCTAACAAATGATTCTTCGCTGCCTGCGATGTATTCAGCCATGGCCACTGCGGCGTCGTTACCTGAATCCACTACGATACCTTGAATAAGATCGCTGACGAGCACTTCATCATCCACTTTGACAAACATTTTAGAGCCACCCATGCGCCAAGCTTTTTCGCTGATGCGCACTTTATCGTTTAGGCTGATTTTTTCTTCATTGAGTGCTTTTGATATAACAAACAAGGTCATCATCTTTGTCAGGCTAGCAGGTGGAACATGTTTATCACTATTTTTTTCGGCTAGGATTTCTTTGCTATTTGCATCCATTAAAATGTAAGACGTGGCGTCAATTGTTGGGGGTGTGGGGGTGATGGAGAGTGAGGCGTTAGCGTTGCTTGTGATGGCGATACAAAATAGTGTCGCACTGACGAGTAGTCGTTTTAAAAAGCCTTTCATGGTAAACCTCCCTATAAATCATATTCTGTATTGTGAGTAAATTTTCAGTTGTTTGCAAATATAAAAAGCTTTATTTTTTTTTTAGTTAGGTTATAATTAAGTTGCTCATATTCATGGGCGTTCCAATTTTTATTATTCAATAATTCTTAGCGTTTTTGCGCTTATTTATCGTGGTTTTACGAGGAGAAGATTATGTCAAAATTAAAAACAACATTAGCAGGACTTTGTTTATCAGTTACGTTAGTTACACCAATTTATGCGGCAGCTTCGTGGTATTCAAGTGAGACGGGCATTGAGAAGAAAACAGAAGTGAGTCTACGAGTCGATATTAATACGGCTGACTTGCCGACATTAATTTCAGTAAAGCATCTTGGAAAAGCGCGGGCGAAAGCCATCGTTGATTACCGCGCAGAGCAGGGCAAGTTTAAAACCGTATATGATTTAACCAAGGTTCAAGGGATAAGTAAATCGATATTGAAGAAAATTTTCCCCTATTTAACGGCCAGTTGAGGGGTAACAGAGTCAGCAAAGCCCATTATTAGCATTGCGGTGTGCTTACAGTTTCCCCCCTGTTTCTGTGCGCCACGGCTTTGCTGATGATGGCATTTAAATGACCTAATTTTTTTTCCGCTGTTATCTTGGCATTGCGTGAATTTTGAAAGTAAATGATGAGGTTTAAAATGATGATAGGGTGAACACAGTAGACTAATTTTTATAGAGCCAGTATGATTGTTTTTTACTGTATAGCTGGATTAAAGCATGACGAAACTAAATAAAACTATTCTAGTCGCTGGTGGCGCTGGCTACATTGGCTCACATATGGTGAGTTTGTTGATAGAGCAGGGATACTCAGTTGTCGTTATAGATGATCTCTCTACTGGGCATAAAGATGCTGTGAGTAGTGCTGAGTTTATAGAAGGCAATATAGGCGATAGTGAATTGCTTGATTCTGTTTTTGCACGGTTTAAGATTGACGGTGTTATAGATTTTGCAGCTTCAATTCAAGTGGGGGAATCAGTCGAAGATCCAGCCAGTTATTACCGAAATAATTTCATTAACACGGTCGGCTTATTGGATTGCATGATAAAACATGATGTGAAAAATTTCATTTTTTCATCCACTGCAGCTGTTTTTGGCGAGCCACAATACTTGCCTGTGGATGAGGAGCATCCAAAACTTCAACTCAACCCTTATGGGCGTACCAAATGGATGGTTGAGCAAGTGTTGCAAGATTACAATTCTGCTTACGGTTTGAAATCTGTAGCCCTTCGCTACTTTAATGCGGCTGGTGCAGATCCCGCTGGTCGACTCGGTCCACGCTATCCTAAGTTAACGCATTTAATTCTATTGGTGTTAGAAGTAGCGCGAGGAGTGAGTGATCATCTTGAAATATTCGGCGATGACTACGATACAACTGATGGAACCTGTGTTCGTGATTTTGTCCATGTTTCTGATTTGTGTACAGCGCATTTGTTGGCATTAGAAAGACTACTCAAAGGCGAGGAAACATCACCTGCCTATAATTTAGGATCAGGCCAGGGATACTCCGTTAAGCAAGTGATTGAGACGGCGCGAAAAGTGACAGGCCATGCAATACCGGTTGAGATTAAAGGTCGAAGAGAAGGGGACCCTGCAATGTTGGTGGCTAATTCTCTATTAGCTCAGAAAGAGCTGGGTTGGGAGCCAAAATATATGGACTTAGAAGTGTTGCTGGGGCATACCTGGAAATTTGTTAATGTTTGAGGCCTTTAAAAAAGTTTGCCACCTCTTGACGAGTCGAGATAGAAAGATTTCGATTGTTATCTTCATTTTTATGTTTTTTACAGGCGTGGTGGAAGTGGTGGGTATCGCGTTTGTGGTTCCCTTTATGATGGTCGTTGCTAACCCAGAAGGGGCGTTGACGCACAAAAAAATTGCATTCGTTTATGATCTCTTAGGTTTTACCAGCATCCATTGGTTCCTATTTGCTATTGGCATTTTTGTGTTATGTTTCTTGGTGTTTGGTAATGTATTAGCCGCATTGACAACCTGGGCAACTGAGCGCTTTTCGGCGAATCAAGAACACAAGATTGGTGTTCGGCTTTTGTCGAAATATCTAAGTAACCCATATTCATTTTTTCTTATTAACAACACCTCAAAGCTAGCTAAAAGTGTGGCAACTGATATTTATTTTGTAACAGATAGAATCCTTAGAATGGGGTTGGAGCTTTTCTCTCTGATTATGGTTGTATCGTTGATGTTGGCTCTACTGGTTTATGTTGATCCTGTGCTGGCATTGACTGTTTCTGTTGTTTTGGGTGGTGCTTATGCGTGCATTTATATGATGGCAAGACCGGCTTTAATGCGCTTAGGTCTGTCGCAAACTGAGTTGAGCATGACGCGGGCCAAAGCATTGAACGAATGTTTGAATGGAATTAAAGATATAAAGTTATTAGGCGCTGAAGAAGTAATGTTGCCCCTATTTAGTAAGCCTTCACTGCAATACTTGCGCTCACGCGCACTGCTTATTGTGATTGAAATGGTCCCTCGTTATTTTCTTGAGTCTATTGCATTTGGCGGTATTGTCTTAATAGTATTATACCTATTGGCAGTGAGGCATAGTTTTGCACAGGCGGTCCCTGTATTGGCATTATATGCTTTTGCGGGCTATCGTTTGATGCCGATTTTGCAAAGAATTTATCGTTGTATTGTGTTAATTCGTATGAACACGCCTAAGCTTGATATTCTGTATGATTCACTGATGAAGAAAAGTGAGGCCCCTGTCGAAACAGAGAGTGAGGCGCCATTGCCGTTTTCGCGTGATATTGCACTAACTAATCTTTACTTTCAGTATGATAATACCAGTAACATGGTTATTGATAATTTAAATTTATCAATAAAGCACAATACAACTATCGGATTTGTTGGGTCTACTGGTGCGGGTAAAACAACCGTGATAGACATTGTTTTGGGGTTATTGGCACCAACCCAAGGTGACTTGCGCGTTGATGATGTGCGTATTGATGCAACTAACATTCGTGCTTGGCAAAAGAATATCGGTTATGTTCCGCAGGCGATCTTTCTAACGGATGAAAGTATCGCGCGTAATATTGCGTTTGGTGTGCCTTACAATAAAGTTGATTCTGACCGAGTCCGTTATGCGGCAAAGCTTGCAAACTTAGATGAGTTTGTTACTGATTTGCCTGAACAGTACGAGACAGTTGTGGGGGAGCGCGGCGTCAGATTGAGTGGTGGGCAGCGTCAACGCATTGGTATTGCTAGAGCGCTTTACCGTGATCCTCAATTATTGATATTGGACGAGGCAACAAGCGCTTTAGATAATACTACAGAAGAAAATATTCTTCGTGCGATTCATTCGCTTTCTGAACAGAAAACAATCGTGATGATAGCTCATCGTCTTTCAACTATTAAGGCTTGCGACATTATTTATGTTATGGATAAGGGTAGGGTCGTTGGTCAGGGCAGTTATGAGGAGTTGTTAGAGGTTAATCCCGTTTTTCAGCGTTTAGCTGCGAGGGGCGCGGAAGAATCACCTGTGAACTAGCTCAGGCCTGCATAATACTTACGCTCAGTTAGGTTGATTTCGGCGGTCGTTTTTCAGCTTTTAGCCACTCATCTATTGCTCGCGCCTGCTTTAAAAACAGATTAAACTGTATATTCAAACTTAAAGGATTCTGGTAAATGCCGGAAAATATGCAGGAAGCAGTCTTTTGTATGAAAAAATTAACGATACTTGGAATCCCGCCTGCGACTCTCTTTTTTGCAATTAATGAGCTTGAAAGCCATAAATATTTAATAACTGAGTTGGAAAGATAAATGAAAAAAGTCTGTGTTTTGGGGCTAGGTTATATCGGTTTGCCCACATCGGCGGTGTTAGCTAATCGCGGCGTAAGCGTGTTAGGCGTTGATATTTGTGAGCGTACGGTTGATGGTATCAACGCGGGAATGACGCGCATGATTGAGCCTGACCTCGATGCGATTGTCCGCATAGCCGTGGAGGATGGGTTCTTAAAAACCAGCATGAAATGCGAGCCTGCGGACGTGTTTATTATTGCCGTGCAAACGCCTTTTAAAAATGATCGTGAACCTGATTTAAGTTATATTCGATCAGCGGCTAACATGATTGCGCCCGTGATTAAAGAGGGTGATCTTGTTGTTTTGGAGTCTACGTCTCCTGTTGGCACTACAGAAAAAGTGTCTGATTGGTTGCAGGCTGAGCGTCCCGATTTGCATTTTCCAACTCGCACATCAAAAGGCGCTGATGTTTTTATTAGCCACTGTCCAGAGCGTGTTATGCCAGGAAAAATATTACAGGAAATTATTTCAAACAGCCGTATTATTGGCGGAATTACGTCTGATTGCGCTGTAAAAGCAAAAGAACTTTATTCTCTGTTTGTTGAGGGTGATTGTGTCTTAACAGATTCTAGAACGGCAGAATTAGCAAAGCTAGCTGAAAACGCATTTCGTGATACGAACATTGCGTATGCCAATGAGTTATCGATGTTGTGTAAAAAATTGAATATTGATGTGTGGCATCTTATTGAGTTGGCGAATCATCATCCTCGCGTTAACATTTTACAACCGGGACCGGGTGTTGGCGGGCATTGCATTGCGGTTGATCCATGGTTTATGGTGCATTCAGCGCCTGAAATCACACCTTTGATACGTACGGCTAGAGAGGTCAATTTGCGTAAAACAGATCACGTTGTTTCACAGATTGAAGATCTTATTTCAGCAACTAAAAATCCTATCGTGGCTTATTTGGGGTTAAGTTATAAAGCCAATGTTGATGATCTACGAGAAAGCCCCGCGGTTGATATTGTATCTCGAATGGCAAACACAGCAGTGTGTCCACAGTATGTGGTTGAGCCTAATATTACAAAGGTTCCTAAAGAGCTTGAGTGTATGCAGCTTGTTACTTTGGCGCAGGCGTCTGAAAAAGCCAATATTATCGTGTTGTTAGTAGATCATCGTGAGTTTGAGTCACTCACGCTGAGAGATCTGAGAGGCAAGTCCTTGTTAGATACGAGGGGGTTGTATGCCAAGCAGCAAAAAGCATTGTCCGCTTCCTCTTTTCACGATGTGGTTGATGAAATTAATGGGTGAATTAAGCGGTTAAGATCTGGCTAAATATTGTTCTTGAGATTAATTCTTGCGCTAGTTGGGTAATGTTTATATAATTTAATGAGAGCGTTATGGAAATGTACTATTTGGGAGATAAGGATGTCTATTTTTAAAAAATCTAAACCAATGCTCGGTTTTAGCTTGGTTGAATTAATGATCACAATAGCGATCATCGGTATTATTGCAGCAATTGCAGTCCCTTCCTATTTGAATTACACACGTAAAGCGTATTACACGGAAATTGTTAAAGCGACAGCACCTTATAAGCTGGGCGTTGTAGAGTGTATGAGTTCTACAGGCGGTTTAGCAGGGTGTGATGCAGGCTCAAACGGGGTGCCCGCCGGTAGAGCGACAGCGGTTGGCGCAGTTTCAATGTTAACAGTTAAAGACGGGGTTATTATCGTAACGCCAGTCGCTCAAAATGGCATTACAGTCACTGATACTTATATTTTGTCACCAACAGATGGTGGTAGTGGCGTGCTAACCTGGGTCAGCTCAGGTGGTGGTGTGACAAACGGATACGCTAAATAATAAAACCCTTTTTTAGGCCTCATTCTAAACCGCGCATTTGCTGTGCGGTTTTTTTTTGGCAGGCTGTCAGCTTGCCAAGAAAGAGTGAGGTAAGTACAATCGAATTATCTTAGCGCTACTTAAGAAGTTAACAACTATTTAATGAAGGATTCTATGACTCACACGCTTAGCATCATTGTCCCCTGTTATAACGAAGAAAAAACCCTTTCAGCTTGCATTGATAGAGTGATGCAGATTGCCAGTGCGGAGCTGTTATTAGAGCTCGTTATTGTGAACGACTGCTCAACTGATGAATCAATGCAAGTGGCCAAAAAACTAGAAAAAATCTATGCAGGATCAGTGCGCGTATTAGCGCATTCAAAAAATCAAGGAAAGGGCGCTGCTATTCGTACAGGAATGCAATCTGTCACAGGTGACTTTGTTGCTATTCAAGATGCCGATTTAGAGTATGACCCGAAAGAGTTACTTAAACTGATCGAGCCATTGAAAGAAGGGCGTGCAGACGCCGTTTTTGGGTCACGATATTTATCGTCTGGCGTTAATCGCGTATTGTTTTTTTGGCATACGATGGGAAATAGGTTTCTTACCTTTCTTTCTAATATGTTTACTGATTTGAACCTAACGGATATGGAAACGTGTTATAAAGTTTTTCGCAGGGATAAGATTCAGCAGATTCAAATACAAGAAAATCGATTTGGATTTGAGCCGGAGATAGTTGCAAAAGCAGCTCAGCTGCGATTAAAAATTTATGAGATGGGCATTTCCTATGATGCGCGTACTTATGAAGAGGGGAAAAAAATCGGATGGCGTGATGGTTTTCGAGCGTTATATTGCATTTTTCATTACAATGCGTTTAGATTGCCAATGCCTATGCAGTTCGTTATTTATTTTTTCTTAGGCGGAGTTTCAGCGTCGGTTAATTTGGGTTTATTTATTCTTTTGTTCACGTCGGGCATTCCACTGCTGACGGCCGCGGCTGTATCGTTCGCAGCAGCATCTTTTGTAAATTATAAGCTCTGTATTCATTGGTTGTTTAGGCAAAATGCTCGCTGGAGTGGGCGACTTGAAATTATTTATTACACTTTTTTTGCGTTATGCGTTGGCGCCTTTGATGTGGCGCTTACACACTCATTAGCAATGCTTAGCGCTCGGCCCGTTTGGGCAAAAGGCATTGCGTGTATTGCAGGATTTGCTCTGAATTTTTTCGGCAGAAAATTTTTTATATTTCGAGAGAAGCCGTAGCGCTGTAAGTTTCGTTTAGATGTTTTATCGTACGCATTAATCCAGTGTGTAGTGGTGTGTTAGGTGAAAAGGCAATAAGTTCTTTAGCCAGCGTGATGTCTGGGCAGCGTTGCTTAGGGTCATCTTCAGGTAGTTCCTCAAAAATAATTGTTGAGGATGAATCAGTTAAGTGAATAATCTGTTGCGCAAGTGAGGCAACGCTGGTTTCAAGTGGGTTACCAAGATTCATGGGGCCGGATATGTCGTCTGGCAGAGCCATAAAATTAATGATCCCTGTGATGAGGTCGTCCACATAGCAGAACGAACGTGTTTGTTCGCCATTGCCGTAAATTGTGATGTCTTCCCCTCGCAGTGCTTGCATAATAAAATTTGTGACAACGCGCCCGTCGTGTGGGTGCATGCGGGGCCCGTAAGTGTTGAATAGCCTAGCGACTTTGACTGCGACGTTATATTGGTTTTTATAACTAAAGAATAGTGATTCAGCAGACCGCTTTCCTTCGTCATAACAAGATCGTTGGCCGATTGGGTTGACGTTCCCCCAATAGTTTTCTTTTTGCGGGTGTACGGTGGGATCGCCGTAGACTTCGCTGGTTGAAGCTTGGAAAATTTTGCACTGCAATTTGTTAGCAAGTTCGAGAACATTGATGGCGCCGTGCACGCAGGTTTTAATAGTTTGCACAGGATCACGCTGATATTGTATTGGGGAGGCGGGGCAGGCTAGGTTGTAGATTTCATCGACAATGATATTGTCGGGTAACGGTTGTGTGATGTCATGGTGGAGAAAGCTAAATGAAGGATGGTCTACAAATTGTTTGATGTTACTTTGTGAGCTGGTGTAGAAGTTGTCAATGCAGGTCACGCTGTTTCCTGATTCGAGCAATCGCTCACACAGGTGAGAGCCTAAAAATCCTGCGCCACCGGTTACCAGTATGTGCTTGTTTTGATCGTTCATTGCCTAATCCCTTATAATCTAGCGTGCTATTATAAGAGAATTAGGCGTTCATTGGGTAGAGAAATCATAGGATAAATGTAATAATGCCTTTCTTTTGGGCTAGGTCATATTGATATGCAATTATTGATCAGTGTCGCGGTAGCAGGGTTTGCAACCGTTGTCTGTATGGGATTATTGAGGCCATTAGCATTACGGCTTAATTTGGTCGATGTGCCGGGTGGACGTAAGTCGCATTTAGGTAAAATCCCACTTATTGGTGGCATTGGCATGTTTGTCGGATTTGTCTTTGCTCTTTTGTTTACGCCTATTTCCTTTGAGCCCTTTCGTGCCCTTTTTGCTGGTGGCGCATTAATGGTTTTTGTGGGCGTGCTCGATGACTTTAATGAAATGTCACCAAAGCTTAAATTTCTTCTCCAAATCGTCGCCGCTCTTATTATGATTCAATTAGGGGGAGTGCGTTTAGTCGCTCTCGGTAACCTCTTTTACCAAGGGGATATCTTTCTCCCTTACATTTTATCAGTCATTGTCACCGTCATCGCAACCCTGGGCGTAATGAATGCGGTTAACATGACAGACGGTTCAGATGGGTTGGCGGGCAGTCTCTCTTTGGTTGAGTTTGGCCTGCTATTTTATTTAGCGTTCACCAGCCATCTTTATTCAGAAGTCTTGGTTATCTGCGTCATGATCGGCGCTCTGCTGGCTTATTTGAGTTTCAATTTTCCCGTTTACGGACGAGCCCGCGCGTGGGCCTTTATGGGTGATGCGGGTAGCTTGTTTATTGGTTTTGTTTTGTCTTGGTTTTTAATCAGTTTATCCCAAGAGCCATTGAGCATCGCGAGCCCGATGGTGTTTGTGTGGATTGTGGCAATTCCATTGTTTGATGCAACCGCAGCTATATTGCGACGTTTAATGAAGCGCCAGTCCCCAATGTTGCCTGATGCTAAGCATCTGCATCATTTGCTATTACGTTTAGGTTGTAATCGTGTGATGACGGTGCTCATCATGGGTGCGCTTTCCTTCGTTATGGGGGTGACAGGTATCATGCTGCACAAAATAGGATTTTTAGATTGTTGGTTATTTGAGTTCTTCATTTGGACTTTTGTAATCTATATGTTGTTTATTTATCTCGGTTGGCAAAGTGTTGAAAGAAGAACCTCAGTTAAGGAGCGTTAGTTGAAATTAGAAAAAGCAGTTTTTCCTGTAGCGGGAATGGGTACACGGTTTTTGCCGGCAACGAAAGCCAATCCCAAAGAAATGTTACCTATCGTTGATAAGCCTCTTATTCAATACGCTGTTGAAGAAGCGGTTAAAGCAGGCATTACCGAGTTGATTTTTGTGACAAGTTCTTCAAAGCGCGCTATTGAGGATCATTTTGATACTAACTTTGAATTGGAATCACGATTAGCTGAAGCGGGAAAAAATGCTATTCTTGAAGAAGTTAAAAACATATTGCCACCTGGGGTGACTGTTGCCTATATCAGACAAAGTGTTCCAGCGGGTTTGGGGCATGCGGTCCTATGCGCAAAACCGCTAGTAGGTGACGAGCCATTTGCAATTTTGTTGGCGGATGATTTAATCAATGCAAAAGGTGATTCTTGTTTGAAGCAAATGGCCGATGTTTTTCATGAGCAAAAAAGCAGTGTGTTGGCGGTTGAGCGAATTGATCCGGCTGAAACAAATCGGTACGGAGTTGTTGATATTGAGGAAGAAGGTTCAAATATTGGGTTAATCAAAGAGATTGTTGAAAAACCTGAGCCTGAAAATGCACCGTCTAATTTAGCAGTTGTGGGCCGTTATATTCTAACACCCGCAATATTTGATTTGTTAGAAAAAACAGGTCCTGGTAAGGGCGGTGAGATTCAGTTGACAGATGCGATTGAGTCCTTGTTGTCGATTGAGAAAGTGAAGACTTTAGAGTTTGAGGGTGCGCGATATGACTGTGGAGACAAGCTTGGCTATTTAGAAGCAACCATTGCATATGCATTAGAGCATGATGATCTAGCGGCAGGTTTTAAAGAGATTATTAAAAAATACCAGTAAGGGAGAAATGGTGTGAATATTACAGTTATTGGAACAGGGTATGTTGGGCTGGTTACAGGTGCATGTTTTGCTGAACTCGGCAATACGGTGACTTGTGTTGATATTGATAAGAAGAAAATTAAAAATTTGAAAAAAGGGATTTTGCCAATTTACGAGCCGGGCCTTGAGTCTTTAGTGTTGGAAAACTATAAAGCGGGTCGTTTGCAATTTGTCACATCGATTGCAGATCAGGCGATTAAACCTGAAGTGTATTTCATCGCGGTAGGCACCCCGAGTGGTGAAGATGGATCTGCAGACTTACAGTACGTCTTGAGTGTAGCCAGAGATATTGGTGGTTATATCGATGATTACGTTATTATCGTCGATAAGTCGACAGTCCCTGTTGGCACAGCTGAGAAAGTGCAAGAAGCGGTTCAGAAAGAACTGCATGCCCGCAGTCTGAGTGTTGAATTTGATGTTGTGAGCAATCCAGAGTTTCTAAAAGAAGGTAGCGCTGTCGGCGATTTTATGAAGCCTGATAGAGTTGTTATTGGCAGTTCTACTAAACGTTCGCGAGAAACAATGCACGAGTTGTATGCGCCTTTCATGCGAAGTCGTGATCGTTTGTTTTACATGAGTGTTCGTGATGCTGAGATGACGAAATATGTTGCTAACGCCATGTTGGCGACTAAAATTTCCTTTATGAATGAAATGGCAGGTTTGTGTGAGCGGATGGGTGTTGATGTTGAAAATGTGCGTCAAGGTATCGGTTCGGATTCGCGCATTGGCTATTCCTTTATTTTCCCGGGTTGTGGTTATGGCGGTTCGTGTTTTCCAAAAGATGTAAAGGCATTGGTAAATATGGCGGGTTCTCATGATTATGATTCATTAATCTTGCACGCTGTTGAAGAGCGTAACTATTTGCAGAAACAAACGCTGCATCAAAAGCTTGTGAAGAAATACGGCGAGGACTTGTCTGAATTGAAAATCGCTGTTTGGGGGTTGTCGTTTAAGCCTGGCACAGATGATATGCGCGAAGCGACATCAAAAGTCTTTTTGAAGAATGTGATTGAACGTGGCGCTAAAGTCTCAGCGTTTGATCCGGTTGCAATGAGCGTGGCTAAAGATGAGCTGCCCGCTGAATGGATTTCTAAAAAGCGCTTAACATTTAAAGATGACCAATATGATGTTTTAGAGGGTGCTGACGTGTTGGTGTTGATCACTGAGTGGAAGCCGTTCCAACGTCCGGATTGGGATTTGATTAAAAGTAAAATGCGTGGTTTGCTGATTGTTGATGGACGAAATCAATATGATCCACATGAGTTGCGTGAGCGCGGTTTTGAGTATCAAGGGATTGGTCGTTAGTTTTAAAGTTGCTTCTTTTTAAAGATGCGTAACGGTTTTTTTATTTTATGGGTCCCTGACAAGTCCGGGATGACGTCTCTTGCGTCTTTCCGGAATTGCTCCGAGCGACTTGTCGCGAGGCAGTATCCGGAATCCATTCAGATTAAGCGCGCGTAGCGCTTTCTATGTTTTGATGGATCCCGGCTCAGGGCCGGGATGACGGGTGTTAATTTATGTGTCCCCGTTGGGCTCGACATGATGGCACTTCCGTTTTCCCGAAAAATGCGTAGCATTATCCGGGTTCATTCTGAATCTTAAAACCAGCGTTGTGACGCCTTTCTATTCGCGCCTTAATATTCGCTTAATATTAAAATGTTACACTTTACTTCTTTATTTAATGGAGTAAATGTATGTTTAAGGTTAAGGAAGAATACAAAAAATACGATCACCGGCGCGCTGAAGTCGCTGATTACATATTCAAACATGACGGTTTGAAAAAACCAAAAAAATCGAAGTATGTAGAGCCTGAGACAGGCGATTTAGATTTCGATGATAACCTATGGCATGCTAGTGAAGAGCTTTCTGAGCGACGCGCTGACGCGAGAAGGCTGCAAAGTATGGTCACGCCTGATATGGCGTTCTACAGTGAAATGAAAATGGACGAAGGCTTTGGAAAATATTGCCGTGCGCTTGCTAGGCATATCAAAACACATGAGATTCGCAGTCCTCGTGAACTTGGTGAATATTTACCACCGCTTGCTGCCCTTCATAGGCGATTAAAAAGATCACCGGCGCTTACGTTTGTAATTCCCTCAGGCGAAAGAAGTGGTGAGGCTGGTTCTAGATCGCCAGATTATACGGGATTTCGTCTTGTTGATTCAATTTCACCGACGTTAAGCACTGGTCGCTCTTTTTTTAGGAGTGCCCCATCAGAAGAGCCTACAGAAGAAGATTCTGTTAAATTAAAATCGAGTCTAGATACCCCCGCTCTGAAATAGTTTCTATGCTATTGAGGTGTCTCTATCAGGGGCCATGGTTTCGAAAAATAGAAACGGTCTGTTGAGCACAGTTCCTGGTGATGTGCAGCGCAAAGTGCAGAAGAAAAAAGACAGTGCGGCGAACGTCGTGGCCGCTAACGCCAGTAAGAGTGCCAGAGCAGTTGTGCTAAATTAATCTCAGCTTAACGCCGACGTTTTTTGCCCTCATCAAGTGTTTTTTGCAGCGCATCTAGTTGCGCTTGAATGCTTGTTTGAGTGTAAGCTGTCGGCGTGCCTTGTTTTAGCGCGAGCTCTAATTGCGTGATGGCTTCTTTTGTTTTGCCCAGCCCTGAAAACGCCCTGGAGCGAGCTTGATAGGCCTCTACCAATTGACCGCTTTTTCCAAGGGCGTCAGCGTACAAGAACAAAAACTGCGTGTCTTCTTTTAAGCGAGCATAGTGCGGTTTAAGATAATCAGCCGCTGCTTTATGTTGTTTGTCTTTATTGAGCAAATTACCGTAGAGTAAGACCAGGCTATAATTGTAAGGGTAAATCATCGTGCTTGTTCTTAGCGCATCGATACCAGCTTGATTGTTTCTGCCTTCTAAATTGATTTCACCCAAGGTTAATTTAAAGATCAAGTTGTTGGGATGGGTGTTTATCAGTGATTGCATTTGATCACTGGCTTTAGCGTATTCTTTGTTGTCACTGAGGGCCAGTGCATAGGCGTATTGCGTGATGGGGCTATTGTTTTTCGCCAACAGCATTTCATATTGGCTGCTTGCAAGCGCCGGGTTACTGATGCGTGCATTGCGAATGCGGGTTTGTACCAAGGCAAACGTCATGGAATCATGTCTCGAGAATTGATTGGCTTTATTGCTACGGTTTTTAGCATCTGCCACACGCGTCACATAGGAGGGGTGAGTTTGTAAAAATGTGAGGTCAATTTTCAACACTGTATCGTTATCTTTTTGCATGCGTTCGAAAAGTGTTGCCATGCCTTCCGGGTTGTACCCACTTTTAATCAGTGACTCAATGCCAATGCGATCCGCCTCTTTTTCTTGCTCACGTGTGTGGTTAATGTAGGCTTGCATATTGCCCGCGACAGTTGCGCTAATCACGCTGCTAGCAACGGCGCCATTGCCAGTTAACACGGCGGCTAATACAGCTGCAATGCTCGGTATCTCCATGCGTTCAGCGCTTTCAATGCTTCTGGCTAAGTGCCGTTGGGTAACGTGTGCAATCTCATGCGCCAGCACTGAGGCGAGCTCGTCTTGATTCTTAGTGTAAGTGATTAAGCCTGTGTTAATGCCGATGTTCCCACCGGGCCCTGCAAACGCGTTGACGGTAGAATCGCGTACGACAAAGAAGTTAAAGTGACGTGAAGGATCTTTTGAGTGACTGGCCAGTTTTAAGCCGAGGTCCTCTATATATTTTTGAACGATAAGATCGTTATAAATTGCATTCTGCCTTTTGAGTTGCGCCATAAACTCTTTCCCATATTTTTTGTCCGTGCTGGGTGAGAGGGCTCGAATTGAGGGGTCGCCTAAATCGGGGGTGTTCCATGAGTATGCGCATGAAAAAAACGTGAAAAACACTATAAATAAGGCAATAATTCTTTTCATATTTAACCGCTTATAACCGTCTAAATTTAAAGACATTAAAAATATCCCTCTAATAATCAATGCAATAAAAAACAATTGTACAATTTTTGATGGATAAAAAAGAGCAATTATGTTACAATCTAACATGTTGAGAGGCTTAACGCCATCTCGTTATATGAGGGTAATATTATGTTTGATGCAGCAGTATTGAGCTCGTTAGGGTACATACTCATTATTCTTTCCCTATTTCTCCATGGTTCAGAACATTTCGGGGCCAAAAAAGAAGGTGGAGGATGTTGTAAAAAAGGGATGGTAATGACGTTACTTGGTTTTATTCTCCTGCTACTTTCAGTCTGGGTTTAAACATAATACCAACGAGTGCGAGCGGTTGCGTTAGGGGTCGGGATTAGGCTTCCAAACGCAGCTGTTTTTTATGGTGAAATTACTACACCGTTATCAATGCACGCGCTTCACGCAGCTTAATTCGCCCTGATCCAATCACAATCGCACTGATAATCATGATCATGCCTGCCGTTTCAAACCAATAGAGTTTTTCACCCAGAAAAATTATCGCGAGTATCACAACTGATAACGGCATGACGCTTGTAAACAGCGCAGCGGTATTTGCGCTTGTTTTGTTAATTCCTCTATACCAAAAAACGGTAAAGAAGAAGATGCCCGTTATGGCGTAGGTGAAAAGCAGTGCGCATTGAGTTAATGTTAACACAGGTAGGTCTACAGTCATGTGCTGATAGAGCGCTAAGGGTAGGCAAATGACTGCATTCATTGAAGAGGTGATTGCCGCTACCGCTGTAGGGTGGATTTTGGCATTCTGCCATTTGGCGATTATTGAGAATATTGCTTCAGGAATGACGGCCATTAGAATTAAAAAATCGCCTAACAAACTTTCATGGTTTCCCAGTGTTTTTCCTTTGCCAACGGCTAGAACCATCAGCCCAGCAACGGTGATCATTATTGCAATGAATTTAGTGGGAGATATTTTTTCTTTCAAAATGAAGTAAGACAAAATAAGAATAAAGGCAGGCAAGGTGCTTGTGATAATGCCAGCAGCGGAGGCTGATGTGTATGTTAAGCCGCTAAGCATGAATAAGCTGAAGATGAAGCCACCACACATCGCTTGTAAGAATAAGATGGCGTAATCTTTTTTGTTTAGCCAGCGATTGTCCGTTGTCTTAAAAGGATTGCGATTGGCTGAAATGACGAATATTGCAGAGAACACCGCGCCAATCAAAAACCGCAACTCCATAAGCATCATCATGGGGACAATGTCGAGTAAGAATTTGGAGATAACAATGCTCAAGCCAACGCAGCATTGTGCTAGGCTTAATTCAAACATACTGAGCGTTGATAATCGTTTTTGTTTTCCCATACGCTGATGGTATGTCGTTTAGCTTTTAAAGACAAGTTGAGCGCAATTGTGTCATGCGTTAAGTTTTCCTTAATGTTACTCGATTATAATCTTGTGAAGATAAAAATAACATATGGGGGGAGGCGCTATGCTGGGTGCAGAATCGAAGTTATCAAGGTCAACAAGTAAAGCTTTGTTTGGATCAATTAAAGAGCTTTCAGATGTTCTTTATACGCTAATGCATTTAAAAATTCTTGATTTTGATCATGTCGCCAAAGTCTTATCATCGGTAAGGTTGCTAGTTGATAAGGAGCAAGAAGCCGAGGTTGCGCAAGCGGTTGATCGTTTGTTTGAGAAGGTCGGTAAGATCAGTTCACAACTCCAGTCATTAGCGGCGACGCATAAGTTGCAAATCTCACAGTACGAATTTAAACCCGCTGTCGTGAGCGAGTATAGTGCTCAAGTACGAGTCCAGCGAGTGAAAAAACTCAGTGAATATGTTGAGCGTGTTCTGTCTGATAAGTCCTTTCGTGAGGATTTATTTGATTTCGCCTATTTATTAAATATGGAGCAAAATAACCTAGCGCACAAGGTGGGTGACTTATACCGCATTAAGACATGGCTTTCTGCGTTTAAATTAAAAGATCCCGAGGCTTATTTAAAAATTGATTTGAGCAATGATGCAGAAGCAACCCTCACAAAAGTATTCGGTTCGCTTAACGGCTATTTCGTTCGTTTTGGTATGATGGTTACCGAGGTCGTTAAGTTGCTATCAAAAGAAGGCGTTGCATTTCCACAAAAGTCATCGATGCTAGCGAAGCTAGAACCACTGCAGCTTTATGTTAAGGCGTTAGAACAAACTTACGTTATGTTATTGGAGGCTAGAGTGGATAAGCCGACAAAAACCTCGTTCATGTTGAGGAAAACACATGGGGCAACCTATGCCCACGCTAAAAAAAATATGCCGCGTCAGCATGACTTTCTTAATCTTCCATTACCGCGAATGACTGTAAAAGGCAGTTTGCAAGTATTAAGAGAGCGTCCTCGAGATCAAAATCCTTTAATAACACGCCGGCTAGCTATTGAGTCTGGTCGACAGATAGAAGCCGAATTATTTAAGTTTGTTCGAGCAGGTGATGAAAAAGAATTAAAACGCACCTTGTCTAAAAAGGTTAATGTGGATGTGCAAGACGAAAGAGGGTATGCCCCGTTGCATCATGCTGTAGTAAGCAGGGCGCTTGTGATCGTTGCTATGTTATTACAGGCTGGCGCAGATCCTGATGTCTCAAGTTATCGGGGTACTACTGCTCGCGCTATGATTCGTTATTCCAAGAATGATGAGCTCATTAAGTTGCTTGAATCGTCGACAAATATACCGAGATCGCTTAGTGAAAAAAAGAAAAAAACAAGTAGGGGATTGAAGCGGTCAAAAAATCGATTGATGACAGAAGGTGAGAGAGGGTGGGTAACGCGCTTGATTGAGGCGGCAACGACGGGTGATGATAGAGCGCTGAGGCGTTTGATAGCGCAGCCTGATACGATGCGAGGTTTACGTGAGTGCTTGAAAGAAACCCAGGGTGATGTGGCTAAAGTGAAGCATGGTGATCTGGGTCAAACCCTTTTACACACTGCTGCGGCCACTGGAAAATCAGATTGCGTTAAAACCTTAATGCACCATGGGGTGCCTGTAGATCAAGTGGATGATCATGGTGATACTGCATTGCATTTGGCCGCAGCCCAGGGCCATCTGAGTGTTGTGATGACGTTGGTGAATATTGGTTATTCAGATGTTAATGTCGCCAATGTGTTTGGAATGACGCCGTTAATTTTAACGATTGAAAATAACCACTCAGAAGCTTTTGGATTTTTATCGGGTTGTGAGCGAGTACATACCTTGAAGCGAGATCATACCGGTGTGCCTCCTCTTTTTCAGGCAATACACCGTGATAATGGAAAATTTGTTGATAAGCTGCATGCTGCGAAAGGTAGGCTTGTTTTACGCTACCAACATGAACCGCCACTGTTCACAGCAGCAAGGTTAGGGAAGATGAATTCGCTTAGGGTTTTGCTAGAAAGAAAAGAACCCGTGAATGAGGTGTGTAAGAAATCCTTATACAAGGATTTGGCGCCTATTCATATTGCAGTCTATTCTGGCCATTTGCAGGCGGTCATTGCGCTTTGTGTGGCTGGTGCAGATTTGCATAAAACAAGCCAGTCAGGTCACACCGCGGTATCAATAGCGCAAAAGCAAAGAACACAATCGCAAAATGGCGAATTGATTAAGTCCTTTATTGACGTCGCTGCTAAATCACAGTCATTAACTGAATCAAAAGCGGTAGGCGCTGCTATTAAAGCTGCTAATGGTCTTCGAGCCGTTGGTGCTGGCGGCAATACAGCGTTTCATTTAGCTGCGCTTAATGGACAGTTTGAAATTGTTTTATTGTTAGTGTTATCTGGATTTTCTATTAATGAACGTAATCTGAAAGGTGAGACACCATTGCACGTTGCTGTTGGGCATGTAAACTCAGAAAGTTGTGCTCGCTTTTTTGTGGCAGCAGGCGCTGACTTACATGCGAAAACGAAGGCGGGGAAATCTGTGCTTACCACGGCTTATGAGGGTGGTCATCGAGAGTTGGTGGATATTGTTAGAGGCGGTTTAGGTTTAGACTCAGTAGGTTGGTTTTCATGGAGGATAAATAGGGCGAAGTCACTCGCTGAAGCAGAGAATTTGAGTAGCAGTAAAACCATCGCTAGTGGCTTATCGATTTAAATTGTCGGTCAAATCTTGTAGAATCCCTCTTTTAAACGCAGCATGAAAGAGGTTCCGTGTCTTTAATCAAGCCCTTAGTGATTGGTCATAAAGAATTCCCCGTTAATATCATACAGGGACCGCTTGCGGGCGTGAGTTGTGCGCCGTTTCGAAAGTTAATTTGGCGTTATAGCCAGCCTGCGTTTGCCTGTACTGAAATGATTTCCTGTAAGACCTTGTTGCATAAACCGATATCAGAGCAGAGGCGTTTTGTCGAAATAGATAAAGCCGAAGGCCCGGTGTGTTTTCAGTTATCCAGCAGTGATCCCAGAGAGCTGGGCGAGGCGACTCGCCTTGTTACCGAATACGGCGCAGATATTATTGATTTGAACTGTGGTTGCCCGGTGAAAAAAATTCGAAAGCGCGGCTCAGGTTCAAAGCTATTGAGTTATCCTGAAAAATTGCATGCACTGATTTGCGCTATGAAAGAAAATACGCATCAGCCGGTCACCGTTAAAATTCGGGTTGATGGGGGTAGTGGTGATGGTTTTAATGCGCAGATGGCTGAAATGTTGAACTGTGCGTCTCCTGATGCGGTTATTGTGCATGGCCGTCACTACACAGAGCACTATGAAACACCCTGTAATTACGAAGAAATTCGGTATTTTGTGGAGCGATTGAATATGCCGGTGATTGGCAATGGCGATATAGCGTGCGCTGATTCTTTGAGGGCGATGCTAGAAACGGGCTGCGCTGGTGTCATGATAGCAAGAGCGGGTGTGGGGCAGCCTTGGTTAATTGATCGTCTTATAAGTGAGTTAGCAGAGCAGCCCTTTGTGGGCCCTACGCAGGCTGAGATTGGTGAAGTGTTTATAGAGCATATTGTTGCGCTTTCAGAGTTGTTAGGTAGCGAGCGGTTTGCGGTTTACCAGGCGAGAGCCTTGATTAAATATTATGCTCGATCGATTGCAAGGCGGGCTGCGTTGAGAGAAAAGGCGAATGTCTGTAACACTATCAGTGAGTTGGAATCAGTTTGTGCAGACTTCTTTGTTGATCATGGATAGCTCAATTACCAGTTCACACGCACCGTAAAATCAGGTAAACTTGCCGTGAGTTTAACAACCATACAAGTAGATCATGGAAAAAATGTTAGCTTCAGCCCGGCAGGCGCAAAAAAATGCGTACGCGCCATACTCCAACTTTTTGGTTGGTGCTTCTATTCGAACAAAAAACAATGACATATATAGCGGTTGCAATGTTGAGAATGCATCGTACGGCTTGACGCAATGCGCGGAAGCCAATGCGATTGGCTCGATGATTGCTGCGGGTGAAAATGTGATTAGAGAAATCCTCGTATTAGGCAAAGGCCCAGCTTTGTGCATGCCCTGTGGGTCATGCAGGCAACTGCTTAGTGAATTCTCAAGTTCTGATGTGCCCGTTCATATTTGTGATGAAGCAGGCCACAAAAAGACGATCACATTAGGTAAATTATTGCCTCTAGCATTTACCAAAGCGCATTTAACATAAGGGATTAACTATGTCGAAGCTTTACTTTTATTACTCAGCAATGAATGCGGGTAAGAGTACGACCTTATTGCAATCAAGTTACAATTACCGTGAACGTGGCATGGATACTATCATATATACCCCCACCGTTGATGACCGTTATGAGGTGGGTCATGTTACCTCGCGCATTGGGTTAAAGTCTGATGCTGTTCCATTTGGAAAGGATTTTGATTTCTTTAAGCATGCACAAATTGCGGCTAAGCAAGGTGCGGTGCATTGTGTTCTCGTTGATGAGGCACAGTTTTTGTATAAAGCACAGGTTGAGCAGTTGGCTCGCATCTGTGATGAATTGAATATTCCCGTGTTAGCCTACGGATTGCGTTCATCTTACAGTGGCGATGTGTTTGAAGGTAGCCTTTATTTATTGGCATGGGCTGATGAGCTCAATGAAATTAAAACCATTTGTCATTGCGGAAAGAAGGCCTCAATGAACATGTTGGTAGATAAAAACGGCAAGCGAATTGCCGATGGCCCACAAATTGTGATTGGTGGGAATGAAAAATACGTCTCGACTTGCCGCAAACATTTTAAGTTAGGCATAAGTAAGAAAATGGATGTTCAAGAGGTAGAAATAGTAGAGGGCGTGACTTGTTAATCGATTATATTAAGCGGGGATTATCTATGCAAACTGTTGATACCAAAAAAAAAGGCACAGCTGCGACTAAGAGTGCTATTTCTAAGCCGGTGATGGCCTGGATTGTGTGTTTGTGTTCGTCATTATATTTTTTCTATGAGTTCATTCAGCTCAATATTTTTAATTCTTTAGATGTTTATTTGATGAATGAGTTTCATATCAATGCTGTTGAAACCGGGCATTTATCTTCGCTATATTTTTATGCGAACTTAATATTCTTGTTTCCGGCGGGGTTGTTGCTCGATCGATTTTCGACAAGAAAATTGATTATTATGGCAATGATCATTGGATCGACAAGTACGTTATTCTTCTCAATGTCTCATTCGTTGTTTATAACGGCTATTTGCCGATTCTTAACAGGCGTGGGCGCGGCATTTTGTTTCTTGAGTTGCATCCGTATTGCGTCTCGCTGGTTTCCACCGCAAAAATTGGCGCTAGCCACTGGTGTGATTGTGACGATGGCGATGTTAGGTGGCGCGGTTGCGCAAACCCCTTTTGCGATGTTGATTAATCATGTGGGTTGGCGTGATGCGATGATGCTCAATGGATTGTTGGGCTATGGTATTACGGTGTTGATTTGGTTCACAGTGAAAGATTATCCGCCAGGGGAGAGTGCACTGCGTGAAGCAGAGCCAAAAGCTGAGAAGCTAGGTATTATTAAAAGCCTGTTGTTTGTAATTAAGAATTTTCAGAACTGGGTGTGTGGTCTTTTCACCGCGCTGTTGAATTTGCCTATATTTATTTTAGGCGCTATTTGGGGGATTATGTACCTCAATCAGGTCCATCATTTTTCTACAACACAGGCCTCTTATGCGACCGCAATGTTGTTTTTTGGGACGATTATTGGTTCGCCATTGTTTGGATTTGTATCAGATCGTTTGTTAAAACGTAAGTTGCCGATGATTGTAGGTGGCGTTGCGTCATTAGCCGTTGTTTTGTCATTAATGTATGTGCCTGACTTAAGCTTAAATACAGTCGTTGTACTATTCTTCATGCTGGGGTTTTTCACTAGCGCACAGATTCTCAGTTATCCACTCATTGCAGAACATAACCCGATAAACATGACGAGTACGGCAATCAGTATTGCCTCTAGTTGTATTATGATTAGCGGGATTATCGCGCAACCATTGTTTGGTTGGTTCATGCAGCGCAATTGGGATCAAACCTTTGTGAATGGTCATCCTTCTTATTCAATTCAAGACATCAATAATGGTATGTTAATTATGCCGTTGATGTTTATTGTGAGCCTCTTACTGACGTTTTTTATCAAAGAAAGTAAGTATAGCGTGAATGAGAAGAAAGAGCTGGTTAGGGATTAATTTTGTCATCCCGGGATTGATCTGGGGTCCACACGCCCGTCATACCGGACTTGATCCGGGATCCATAAATAATGAAGGCGCTTTGCGCAATCAATAAAACTGGATTCCGGATATTGCCTCGCGACAAGTCGCTCGTAGCAATTCCGGAAAGACG
>Ga0209425_10000569_pt1 | contig 45114 bp, 25 predicted proteins | sample COG_05_FD_184749 | JGI IMG/M metagenome (GOLD analysis project Ga0209425, IMG submission 184749) | Pelagic Microbial community sample from North Sea - COGITO 998_met_05 (SPAdes) (version 2) | ecosystem: Environmental > Aquatic > Marine > Neritic zone/Coastal water | place: Helgoland, sampling...
TAAGTAAAAATATAAATTTATACAATTTTCATGAAAATTTAAAAAATAAAGATATTTATAAATATATTAATATTTTAGCAACATTATTTAAAAAAAATTTATATAATTCTATATCTTTTTCGAATGAATTATCTATTAAATATAAATTTTTAATAATTATATTTTCTATTGTATTTAATTATGATCTTTTTCTTTTTAAAAATGAAAAAGAAAATAGTTTGTATATAAAAAATGATAATCATTTAACTAATTTATTACAAAAGTATGCTAAAACTATAGATTTTAGTATAATTAAAAAAAAAATAAATTCAACATCAAATATTCATTTTAAAATTAATAATAAAATTAATATTGCTAAAATTACTAAAATATTAGAATTTTTTAAAAGTTTTAAAAATATATTTGGAAAAATAATATTAAATAAAAAATATTTTATGATTAATAATTTAAACTCTATCTATTTTATATATTTTTTACCATTAATTATACATTTTAAACTTATATACAAAGATTGTCCCGAAAGTATTAATATAACTGATAAAATAAATGATAAATTTAAATTTAATTTATTTATAGGTAATAAATTTATAACACATTATCCTAAAAATAATACATATTCTATATTTTTCAGTTATACATTATGCCAGTTTTTATTATATAATGTAGTTATTGATGATTATAAAATTATAGGAGCTCTATTTAATTTTTTTAAAATAAAAAAGATTGATAATGAATCATACATTATTTATAATGAAAAATTAATAAAATTTCCTAAATCATATAATTTAATTACAAACAAAATACTAAGTATTAACAAAAAAATTTCAAAACTAATTATTGATGAAAATGAAACTAAAATTGAAACGGATACGGTTTTAAAAACTAATTTAAAAACTAATTATTTTTATAAGAAATTTGAATTTTCTAAATTAATTTATTTAAATTCAAATATACTGTTAAATAATAATGAATCCTATAAATTATATAAATCTATTTTAGAATCATATCCAGAATTAATAAATAAAAATGAAAATTATTATTTTTACAATCAACATACTATTGTAAAATATACACCTTTTTCTATGTATTTTTTTAATATTGATAATAAAGCTAAAATTATTATACAATTGTCCAAAGAATACGTACGTTTAGAGAAAAATATTATGAATACTATTGAAGAAAATATTTATAAAATTTCTATTTTTGAAAATATTATCATAAAAAGGGTATATTTAAATAAAAATAAATATAAAAATAAAAATATAAAAATATTGTCTGAAATAGAATTTTTATTTATTATTATTTATAATATTATACCTTGTTATCTCAAATATTTATTTAATATTCAAAAAAAATGTATTAACAACAATATATGTTTAAGAAACCAATTTATATATAAATTTAATGAAAATGAATTGGATCTTTTAAAAAGAAAATCTAAAAAAATTAATTTACATTATAGAGAATTATTTAAAACTATTTTAATATATTCTATAAATAATTTATATAAAAATTTATTAATTTTATATTCAAATAATAACGGAAATTATATTTATCCAAGTAATAATAATGTTAATTATATTTATCCTAGTAGTTACAAAGGAGATTTAAATAATATACAAACTAAATTAAAAAAATATGAAGCTTCATGTATAGGTCAGAAATTTATAAAACATATAATTTTTTCTTATTTAAAAAAACTAAATTATAATAATTTTAATTCTGAATTATTTGTTTTTATTGATGAAATTTTTATAGAAAATAAAAAAACACATATTAAATTTGAAAAAAGTACATCTAAATTTCTATTATCTTCGGTCCCTATCCAAATAACATATTATATTTCTGATAATAGTTTAAATTTTACTATATCATCTATTCAAAATTATAAAAATATAAAATATATTATTCATGAAATATTAAATATTTTAAAATTAATTTAATTATTTGGGAGATTTAAATTAGAAAACATTCAAATAATATATTTATAAAGAAGTATTATTTGAATGTATTTAATAAAATTTAAAGTTAATAATAAAATATTAAATTCCTTGTTTATAATAGTTTATGGTAAGTATATTTTGTATAATTGGAGCAGGGATAAGTGGATTAGTTTCGGCTAAATATTGTTTAGAAAAAGGTTATAAAGTGATAATATTAGATAAAAACCCAGGTATAGGTGGAGTATGGTTATCCAGTAGTTATAAAAATGTAAAATTACAAACGACTAAATATACTTATGCTTTTTCGGATTTTCCACATTTTAAAAATACAAGTTTATATCCAAATAAAACAGAATTAATTAATTATTTTACAGAATATAGTAATAAACATAATTTATTAAAATTTTGTAAATTTAATACAAAAGTAATTTCAACAAAATTTAATAAAGAAAAAAACAAATGGATAATAAAATATGTTGATCAAAATAATCAAAATGTTAATCAAAATAATCAAAATTATATTACAGTTGATTATTTAATTATTGCTTCTGGATTTTATACCAAAAAAATTATTCCAAATATAATATGTGAAAACTCTAAAAAAATAGTACATTCAAAAGAATTAAGTGATCTTGGTACAATTAAACCAAAAACAATGAAAAATAAAGATATAGTTGTTATAGGAAATGGTCCAACTGGGTGTGATTTAAGTACGCTAGCTGTAACATTGGGAGCTAAATCGGTAAAATTATTATATAGATCAAATAGATGGTTATTTAAAAGATTATTATGGAATGTATATGGTACTGATAAATTTTTATCAAGATTTGTTATGAAATTAGGTAATAATGTTCCTACATTTTTGTATATAGTTTTTATGATTACATTTTATTATATTTATTATCTTTTTTTACATGGAATATATACATTAAAGATAATTCCACCATTTAAACCAATTACACGTCAGAATTTAGTACTCAATGAAGATATCGTTAATTATATATATCAAGAAAAAATACAATATAAAAAATGTAAAAATATAAAAATATTCAAAAATAACATAGTTCATGATAATGAAATAATAAATTATGATTTATGTATATTAGCGACCGGATATAAAAGTGAAATCGAATTTCTAAATTTAAAAAAAATACCACTGTTATATAAAAGAATTATTCATCCAAATTTATCAAATTGTTGTTTCATCGGTTTTGCCGCTTCATTTAATTGGGTACAAGTATCCGAATTGCAAATACAATGGTATTTAAATTATATTAATGGAAAACAAGTTAGTAAAAAATCAATGATAAATGAAATATCCAATACACTCGAAAATTTATCATCAAAAGCTTTTGATTATCATGATTTGTCGATTTTAGCATTTGATTATTGCGATTCATTAGCGAATGATATAGGAATAAAGTGTAAATATTCTAAATATAGTTATAATTATTGGTTTAAACCTCCTGAAAATGATTTATGGTCTATTAATAATTAATTATTAATAATTAATATAATCTGGAATATAATTATAATGTTCTGTATTTTCTTTTAAAAATTTGCACCGTAAATTAACAAGTATATCATATTTTTTACACCACAATGAGCCAGTAAGTGCTTGTTTTTGTTTAATTTTATTAATAATTTTATTATCAAGTTGTAAATTTATATAAGATAATGTTTTTAAAATATTTTGAATTTGTAAAGAAACAATGTATAAATTATATTTCATAATAGATTTTTTAAAATTTTCAGGAACAGCAATATCAAATATATTATTTATATATTTATTTTGTGCACTTAAAAAATCCCAATCATCAACTATAGATAATAATTTATTTAAATAATCATCATCAATGCCCTTAAAATTTTTACATATTACATATTTTTCAGAATTAGCGGGTCTAGATGTGAAAGGTTTTGTAATTATAACTTTTTCAAAAAAAATAGTTAAAAAATAAAGTAATTTTACTGTAAAATCGGTAAAAATGTCAAAGATTTTTATAACAAATACACCATTTTTTTTTAATGTACAAAATGCGGAAATTATTTCACAAAATAATAATTGATATGCCATTTGTTCTTGTTTATTATAATCAATAGAAAAATCGAATCCTCCATCTGCTGTAACTATATCTGCTTTATTTTTAAGAAATTTATTTTTTAATGCTATTATATTATTTTTTTTATACAAATTTCCAGAATTATCAATTCCATAAAAAATATTGATAGATGAATTTTCTTTAAATAATCTTCCTGATTTTTTCCAACCAGGTATTTTATTTTTATATGATCTCAATGTCATGCAAGTACATTTATCTGTATAATTATTACTATATTTTTTTCTCATATTATAAATACATTCCATAAATCCACCTGGTCCTTCTGCTAATCCTATTATTTCTAAATTTTTTTTTTTAAAATCTATTAAATTAAAATCTTTTATCATTTCCCATAGTTTAAAATAAGATCTGCTTATTGGTTCATAATTAGCAATACTTAGGTTATGTGAAGAATTAATTTTTGAATGTATATGAATCATTTCAAAATTATTTGTTAATTTTTTTGAAAAATCCCATACTTTATTATTTGAAATTGTATCAATTTCATTTTTATATTTTTCTAATAATAAATAAAGGTCTTTTTGAAAATCTTGTTTAGTAATACCATTATCTATTACTAAAGATATTTTAGGATTCTCAATTGAATTATAGTTTAATTCTAAACTATGTTTAGTAAGTAAATCAATATTCATAATTGATTATTAATTTACTTAAATGTTTAAGTAGAAATTATGGGTGATAGTGACTTTATAAATGCATCAAATTCAATCTTTTTATCCTCATCACTTGTTGTAGTATCTAATAATAATTTATTAACAAAAATTAATATTGTTTCAAATTGGTTAAATTTTTTAGACTCTTCTTCTGGTAATTCAAATTCTGTTTTTAATTTTCCAAAAGATTTAAAAAAACGATTTAATAAATTTTTTATAAGTTCTAAATTGTTTTCAATTTTAATTTCTTCCAAAATTTTTAGATAAAATTTATTAAAAACTTTAAGCATTTTATCTATATTAGATTGTCGTCTTGACGCATGTCTTGAGCTTTTTGATTCTTTTCTTGATTTATTTCTTAATTTTTCTCTTGAGCTTCTTGATTTAGTAGATGTAGTAGATTTAGTAGTTTTTTTAATTTGAAAATCAAGTGTTCCATTCGCTATATCCGTCTCTAATTTATTTTGAATATTTACCCATAACTTATCATCATCACCATCTTTTAAATTGGGCATATTTTCATTAACTTTATTTTTTAAATCTTCAAAATTTATTTTTCTTTTTCCTAATATTGAGCTATAAATTTCACGGAATCGTGGATCAATTATATGATTATAAATTATATTTTCAGATTCTTCTCGCTTAGTCATTTTTTGAAATATAAAATATCTTGTTAAAAAGCTTAATTTTTTTTCATCATCCGACATTTCTTTGATTGAATTGTAAATTTTCAATTCACTTTTTTTAGATGTTCTAGATGATTTAGATTTTCTCATATTTGTTTCAATTTTAGTATATATTTTTTCAAACGAATCGCTTGGAGAATCAATTAATTCTAATTCAGCACTAGATGTTTCTAAATCTAGAAGTTTAATATTTTTTTCTTTTAATAATTGTTTAAAATATTCAAAATTCACAAGATATTCTGGAATAGATTGTCCAATTGAACTCATTAAAACATTAATTTCTAAACCTAAAGAATCTTCACTATTATCGAAACTTTTATTTGTATAATTTTTTTTAATTTTCCATAATATTTTTTTATTTTTTTTCCCACTAACATGTTCTCCCTCTGTTTTATCAGATAACAATTCAAATATTTTAGTACCATCTAAACATGCACCTATAAATAATCCACCATTTACTAAATTATCATCAATATTTTGAATTAAATTATCCAATGAGGTTTTATTTTTAAACATGTAATGTAAAGCAAACATGATAGATATTAAATTAAATTTATTGTCTTTATAATTTGGTCCAAACTCTTTAGTGTTCCATAATTCGCCCCATAAATCGGTCGAAACGGAATCCATGTTAAAACTATTACCATTTAATATATTTTTAGAAACATCACCAACCAAAAATTTAATATCTGGTAAAAATTCTTGAGGACTTTTTTTTTGTTTTAAATAATTAAGTCTTCTTATACATGCGCCATCAATAGTATCATAAATATTATTTTTAACTAAATCAACACCAACAACTGTATTAATCAAATTGTCTTTCCATTTTGGAATATCCCCACCTTTTCCAGTAGCAAGATCTAGTAAATTAATATTTTGAATACCTTTTCCTCTTAAATAATTAACACTATTTGCATATAATACCTTATTTTTAATAACTTTATTATGAAAGTTTTGTAAATGTATAGTTAATGATTTCTCACGTTTATCAGATATATCTTTTCTATAATATTTATCCTGACTTTCGATATAATCAGGAATAGGATCTTCGCCTGTAATAATTTTTTCTGTTACTGGATTATGAATACTTCTCCATATACTATTTGCTACTTTAAAATCATTACCATAAGCAATAGATATTCCTGCTTTAATATGAGAATAATCCGGGTAATATGATTTTATACTATCGATATTATCTAAAATAATATCATATAGGTCATATCTATCATATGATCCTCTATATGTACTTTTAATTATTGGAATACTAAATATAATTTTTTTAAGTTTATTTATTTGATATTTATCATCTCTATTAAGTCTTTTATTAGAGTCCGCATATAATAAAAATTTTTGTAATATCATAAATAATGATTTTTGACTAATAATACCCTGTTTGTATTTAATTGTTTTATCATACCTAGTTCTTAATGGTATCCATCTAAAATTAGGATTATCAATATATTCTGGACTATCTTTCGAATAATTACGATATGCAAATTCAACAATAGTATCATGTTTAATAATATCTTTAGTTGGAACCCATTCTCCTGTATATCCAGGGTCTCTAACATATTTATTACCATATACAACATTTTGTTCATCTGATTTAATTATTAAATTAGCTTTATGAATAGTATCACTGTAAGGTGTAGTTGGAATAAAATTTGTAGACATATAAACATTATTTTTTTTATTATATTTGGTAGTTTTATAATTTTGTAATTGAGCTTTACATTGAAATTTAAAATTTTCTTCAAATTTACCAACTTCTAAATTGAATGTTTTATATTTTTTATAATTTTTATAACCATTTTCTTCAAAAACTTTAGTTTTTAATCTGGTTTTTGTAATTTTGGAACCATTATATGAAACTATTTCATCTTTTTCTTCCTTGATTATAAAATCAATAGTATTTTCATATTCAGGTTTCCATTTTTTATTCATATTCCATGAAACATTAATTTTAAGGTCAAAATCTAAATCTTTTTCACTGAACTTTCTATAACCTACTGGTAATCGTGCGGGTGTATAAATTAAACCATCATATTTATACCGATTCAAACCATTTGTAAATTTCGTCCAAATTTCTTTTGAACATTCAAATATAGATTCACTATCATTTACATTTGTAATTAAAAATTTTTTTAAAGCAATATTTAATTTATATGTTTCAGGATCAGTAAAATCAATAGGTTCATTATTCATTATGGAAATTAAGTTAAGTGATGATAATATTGATTTAGCATTTTTTAAACGAGTGTCTTCCGATTTATCAATACTCATTAGAGGTAATCGTTTTTTATCAGATCCCGACATAATATAAAGGTCATATATCATATATAAATTATTATGTGATTCATCAGATGACAAAATATTTGTATATTTATTATATGATTCAGATGAATTATTATATATAAATTCACCATTAAACAAAGTATTTGTATATTCTAAACTTGTATCATTTAATTTTAATCCAGTACCGTAAATATTAAAACTGGAATCAATTAAATATATATTTCCATTTAAATCATTAAATTTAGCTTTATCTGAACTATTTAAATGGTCAATGCCTAAAATATATAGAAACATACCATGTCCATCGGCCTTATCAGTTACTGTATATTCAGTTAAAATAATATCACTTTCTGGTCGGATATCTTTCATTTCCATACTAACTACTTTAGGACTAACATAATAAGTTTTATCTAAATTGTATGGATAATCTTTATTATTAATTTTATCTAATTCGTCCTTATAATTACGTCTTAAACCTTCAGTTTTCAAATCATAATCAATTACATTTTTAAAATAAGTGCAACTATTATATTTATTCTTTATTTGAGCTTGTAATGCTTCATTTTCATGATATATATCAACATCATCTAATACAGTACGTTTATAATGAATAATATCTTTAAAATTTTTAGTTACCAATTTTTTGAATATATGTTTTACATCTGATTTTTCAGAATTTGGTAATATTACAGGATAATTATTTAAATTTCTTAAAATATCAGCTAAATCTACTTTTAATTTTTGTAGAATAGCATCATCATCTTCATCTTCACTTACCTTTTTAAAATTAAATAATTCTAATTCAACTTCATAACTTTTATCTTGATTAATAAGATCTGAATTTATAAATTCTTTAACCGGTAATTGTTGTAAATTTCCATTAGAATCTAAAATTTTTTTAGATTCTGAAATAATAGTTATATCTAACCTATGTCTTTCAAATTTAAAACTATATCTATTTTTTAATCTAAAAGTTTTATATAAATTTTGAAATGTTTTTTCCCTTTGAAGATTAAGGAATTCGTTATATTTTTCACGTGCAAATCTATCACGAAAGTTGTTGCCCTCTAAAACAAGTTCTTTTTTAAAATTAAATCTTAATCCATAATCTTCTAAATCTACTTTTAATTTTTTTAAATTTTTAATTTTTTCGGGCAACTCACTAATTTCGTCTCTAGTCATAATATTATTTAAATATAATGGTGTTTTATAAATCATTTTGTATTTTAAATTTTCTATTGTGTTTGACTGACAAAATCTAGAAATATTATCTCCATCTAAAGTTATTCTGAATGGTAATAATTTACCATTATCATTTACATCATTATTTTTGTGGATAAAAATATCTAGTTCATTTGTTTTTCCAATAAGTTTATAAATAGCAGCATTATATTTACATTTTTTTAATAAATTTAAAAATTTTTCATAATTAATTTTATTAGATAAATGTTTATGTTGTTTTCCTTTTGATCCAAAAATTACTTCATATTCTATATTATCTTTACTTGATAATTTATTAAGAAACTTAAGAGTACCTTCGTTTTCTGGACTTATTTTAATCATTAATATACTATAGTTATAGTTTTTATTATTTAAATAAATATTGATTATTGTCAATTTTATTTAAATAATAAAAAATAAATACAAAAAATTTAAATCACTCCTTATTTAAATCACTCCTTATTTAAATCACTCCTTAATTAACTATTTCAATTTCATCAATTAATTGAGACCAATTTCATCAATTAATTGAGATTTAGTTTTATTTATTTTTCCCTTTTTCCCCAATTTTTTTATATCTATTCCTTTAGAAATAGCAAGTTTTTGAAGTTCTGGCAATTTAAGTGTTTTAATATTTTTCTTTTTCCCTATAGATTTTTCAATTTTAAATTCAGTAGTGATAAATTCATGATTTTTAAGACATTTTAAATTATTTTGGTATTTAACATAAAAATTATTTTTATTATTATAAATAATTAAACTATACCTTGATTTATTATAATTTGTAATATATTTTATTTTTCTATTAATAATTTCTATAATATTTATTTGAAAATAATCAGCTAAATATTTATAGAAAAATTTATGCAAAACTTTATTATTCTCAATAAGGCTATTTTGTAAATCTATTTTTTTAAATCTTTTATGTCTATAATTATATTTATCATATAAATCTTCTTTATCAAGATCAATTGACATTTTATATTTTAAATCTTTAATTAATTTATATTTTTCTTTATCTGAAATATAACTAAAATTATCAAATAATACAAGACAAACAGATATTAGAATATAATCAATATGATTTATTTTAATAATAAGTTCTTTAGATAATTGTGTTTTGATTGTAAAAAACACTGAATTTTGATAATCATTATCATTATCATTATCATTATATTTAGATATTTCAATTTCAAATTCAGATAGGGTTTCCACATGTTCTTCCAATTTCTTTTCCAATTTCTTTTTAGTTTCTATAATTTTAGATGGTATTTTAGATTGTATTTTGATTTCCACATGTTCTTCCAATTTCTTTTCCACATGTTCTTCCAATTTCTTTTTAGTTTCTATAATTTTAGATGGTATTTTAGATTGTATTTTGATTTCCACATGTTCTTCCAATTTTTTTTCCACATGTTCTTCCAATTTCTTTTTAGTTTCTATAATTTTAGATGGTATTTTAGATTGTATTTTGATTTCCACATGTTCTTCCAATTTCTTTTCCAATTTCTTTTCCAATTTCTTTTCCAATTTCTTTTTAGTTTTAATAATTTTAAATGGAATTTTGATTTCCATATGATTTTCTTTTTTAGTCTTTAAATTTATTTGTATATTTCTAAAATAATTATATTTATTAAATTCTCTAGATTTAATTATTTTATTTTTTTGACAGTATTGATTATTTTGTATCTGATACAAAACATCTTTATATTTTGAAATATAGGTTTGATTGTAAATAGTATCAATAACATTATCTAATTTTTGATTATGAATATGATTCATTTCTTAAAATATTAATGTTTATAAATTTTAAATAATAATATTTCAAATTTATTTAAAAGTCTTCAGTTAACTCATCATAATTTAATGTTTTTTTATTAGTTGTTGGAATATTACTAATTATATCAATATCATTTATATTATCATTTATATTATCATCTAAAATTTCTTCCAATATATATTTTTTCCTAATTTTATATTGATTTATTTTAGTTGTTTGCTGCTTGCTTATATTCCTACATTTTTTCATAATACGTTCTTTAACTCCTGATAATTTTAATTTTTTATTTAATATATTTGGTATAGTGTTATTTTTAAATATTTTAGTATTTTCTTCATCGAATTTTTTAAAAGAATATATAGATATTTTTTCCATATAATTTTTGAAATTAAATTTATCTTTTTTTTTTTCATCTATAAATTCATCATCAATATTATATGATTCATATCCTTGAGATAAATCTTCTTTAATTGATAATTTATTTTCTAATTTATTATTTTCTAATTTATTATTTTCTAATTTATTATTTTCATTTTTGATATTTTCAAATTTGATATTTTCATTTTTGATATTTTCATTTTTGATATTTTCATTTTTGATATTTTCATTTGTTAATTGTGTTAATTGTGTTAAATGTTTATTATTTTTACAATATGTTACAAAATTTTGTACTTTAATAATTGTTTCATCTTTTACATATTTAAGATTTATAAATATACCATTATTATTTTCAGACATTTTATCTGTATCTTTTCTAATAATATTAAATATTTCACAATGTTCATTATACCCCAATTTTGAAATATCTTTTTTTAATTGTTCTTTTTTTTTTAATGATATTTTTAAATCCATTAAATTATAATTATAAAAAAAATATTAATCTTATCCTTAAATATTTTTAAGATAGGGGGGAGATAGCCTATATAAAGCTTCTAAGAATAATAATAAATATCTATTGTATATAAAGAATATCTTAAATCAGTAAATAATACGATACAATACAATATAATACAATACAATCATGGTGGTTAGGTGATTATAATAATAATAGTTGTGGGATTTAAATAATCCTTTTTTCTTTATTTGATTGAATCTATAATAATATTTTAATTAAATCTAGAAAATTTAGCAATAACATCAATTTCAGTATCATTAAGTTCAAATTTTGAACAAATTACTTCAACATATATTTCATCATTTTCATTTATTTTATCAAATATAGATAGGTCATCGTGATGCATTTTAGACAAGGCTATTACTAAAGGATAATTAGTAGCTAAAATACCCATTTTATTTTTACCAATAACTTTACATTTAATAATATCTCCTTGTAATGGATTACATATTTGTACCTCAATTTTAATATTGAATATTAAATTACCATTAAAATGTGATGATTTAATTTTCCCAATACTTCTTTCTAATAATTTAATAGAATTAATATCAATAAACCCCTGTTTATAGCATTTATTTCCAATTTTTTTTTTAATTTTATCTAAAATTTGTTCATTAATATTATTATTTATTTCAATGGGGGTTAAAGATATTTTATCTTGAATTATAGAAACGAAAAATAAGTCTTGTAATTTTGTTTTATTCATTGTTATTATTTTCTAAGATTTAATTTTAAATTAAGTTTTAATTTTAAATTAAAATCAAATTTATATAATTATATTTTAACATTAATTTGCTGAGTATTATAAAACCAATAAATTTCATTAGATTTTTTTCTATATTCTTTTATTCTTAAAAGTAATTCAAGTTCTTCACATAAATCTGGAGTTTTAGATGATATTTTGCGAGTAATATTATATTTTTCGTATTCTATAACATTATTAATTGTTGCTGCTATTTCTGGTTTTTTTTTAACTCCTTTAGCATGACCACATATAGCTCCTCTTCTTTTAGATTTTTTTTGGTTTGTGCCATCTTTATTAATTATAGCTGTATAATTTAATTTATTAATTACATAAAATTTAGGAATATTTTTTATAAATTTAATAAAACCAAATATCTTAGCTATATTATTATCAAAATTATTATCTGGTAGTTTTAAGTTATCTAATTCAATTAAACTTGTAGCTGTTTCAAATGTTGCACTTGTTTTATTATATTCGAAAAATTGCTGTGAACCTTCATCAATAATTCTAAAATATAGAGGAAGGTCTTTATCTAAATCTGGATCATTAATTGTTGGATTTAGAACTTGATTATTTATTTTATAATAATCTCTTTTTTCTCTAAAAATTGAATATTCTTCATCTAATTCATTTTTTTTATCATAAAATAATAAGATAAGTTCATCTAATTCAGTGGTAGGGTTTCCATTATTTTGAATTATATTAGCTAATGCACTTGAAATTACATTTATTTTTTCTTTGGTATTTAGTTTATCTATTAATTCAAACTTTTTTACCATTTTTAAATCATCTTGAGTAGGAGCAGTAAATTTAGCAAGTGTTTCTTTAGTAATGGAATCATCATTCGTAACGGAATCATCATTTGTAACGGAATCATCATTGGTTTCTGGATATTCGCTAAATTTTAATTTAATATATTCATCTATACCCATAATTATTTTTTTATAAGTAGTATAATTTTTTTGTATTTTATTGAGTGTCATTTCATAATCTGTTTCTTTATTCGATAACAATATAGGTTTCTTAACCTTTTTTTTCTGTTTTTTAAATATAGGTTTGACTTTTTCTTTAATATAATTATCTTTAATATTTATTTTTTTGATTTTATTTTTTAAAGGTCTCATTCTAATTCTTAAAGGTATATTTTCATCATTTAATTCTAGTGGTTGGAAAATATAAAATCCATTTCTAGATATTATATATCCGGGTCTTCCATATAAATCAGATATTAATTCTTTTTTAACAACAATATCATTTAAAGCAATATAAATGTATTCTATATCAATATCTTGTTTTTGTTGATTAATTATAATATCAATTATTTCTTCTTCGGTAAAAACATAATCTTTATAATATAATGATTTTATAACTTCTTTAGAATATTCTATATCATCACTTGCAAATTCTTCTGAAAAAGTATCCGAATTAATTTCAATATTAGCTAATGATGTTTCATTTTCCCAATCACATTTATACTCACATGAATCGAAATCACATTTTAAACTATTTTCCATATCACTCAAATCAACTATATATTCATCACCTTTTGAATCTACCAGCTGTTGATTTTCTAATGGATTTTCATCATATTTCGAATAATTACTTGATAAAAACATATTACCATATTTATTTAAACTACAATCTACTGCATTCATTTTTAATTGTCTTTCTACAATACTCATTTGTTGTTTTTTATAATATGCTATTCTATACATTTTTTCATCATTTGTCTCAATTCCTGTCTTATTCCCAATAGGTAAAGTGGCTATATGAAGATATAATGTTAAATTTCTATATTTTTTTTCTAAATCGAAATGTGAATAATTACGAAATCCTCTTCCAGCGGCTTGTTCTAACATATTTAAATGCCACCAAGGATCCATTATATGAATTTCTCTAATATTGTGTAATGATACACCCTGTTCTATAACTTTAGAACCTAAAATAACAAGAATATGTTCTCCAAAATTATTTTTTAAAATAGTACCATCTTTTGACATACCTTCGCCGCGAATTTCCCTAACCAAATCGCTAAGATCATTTTTTTTTGTAAAGCCATCGAGATAAATATATTTTGCCTGTCTAAAACTTTTTAGTTTTTCAGGAGTTTTTTTTAATTCTCGTTTATACATTTTATTAACAGCGCAATATTTATTATTATCCGGAATTGTTTTATCTAAAAAATTATTAACTTTTTCTTTTCCTATATATCTATTAAATCCATTTTCTTCTAATGCTAAAGCTAATGGTTTTATCCCATGTGTTCCATAATTAGAATATACAAATACAATACCTTTTGATGTTAAAATTGATTTTAATATATTTTCTATTTTTTTTGAATATTTCCCAATGTTATCTATATGTAAAAAACTTTTACCTTTATTACTTTTTTGCGCATATGGTTTATATGTATATTTATGGTTTTCAATTTCAAATGCAGTACTAATGGATTTAGCTCCAATTACACCTATTTCTTTACCATCTTCAAAAACACCAGATGGATAAATAATATTAGAAGCTTGGATGGAATTTATACTAAAACCATCCACTATTTTGGTAGAAGGTGGTCCTTTTGTTGTAATATTGTTTAATTCGTCATATTGCCATTTACTAAGTTCATTTTTAAAAAATACAATTCTATTATCATTTGGAATTAATTTATCAGGATCAATTGGTAATCCTTGCTTGTCTAAAACTGGATTTGGAACATAACCACCGATTTCCTTTCTTGGGTATAATTTATATGGATAAATGAATGGATTTTCTCCTCTTAAATATGAAATATAGCCTTTAGATTTATTTTTGATACGCTGTAATGCATAACCCAATTCGCCTTCAATATCAGTATCATATTTGCGTAATAAAATACCTTCACTTGGTTTTTCAAATAATAAAAAATCCTCTAAAGGTGCTTGTTTATCATTCCAAATTAATAAATTTAATAGCCATATTATTTCAGAAGATACATTATACATAGGAGTAGCAGTACATAAAATAACTTTTGTATTTTCAGCATATCTCATAATCATTTCAAGATATGGACCAGCTTTTTTTTCTTTTTTATTTTTATTTTCTCCAGCAATTCTGGTTATATGTACTTCATCCATAATAATAACTCTGTTTGAATAATTTTTTTTTATATAATCAATTTTAGCTTTTTCTAAAAGTCTTCTTCTATGTTTTGATAATTTATTAAAATCTTTTTCTATTTTATTCGCTAAACTATGATATCCTACTATTTCGTAAAATTTATTTATAAATTTATTTGATCTATTTTTTAACTGTTTAATATTCATATTTTTAAAATTCATAAATTCTTTCAAATACGTGTCTCCAGTACATTGTACATTTTTTACTAAATTGCCTTCCTCTATTTTTTTTAATTCTCTGGATACACTGAAAATTTCATCTTTCCAATTACCAACTAATGTACCAGATGGAATTAAAACTAATATTTTTTTATTATTTTTATAAACAAAATTTTTAAAATTTTCAGCTATAGATATTGCTGCGCATGTTTTACCTACTCCAACACCATGCCATAATAATATACCATTATATGGTGTATTTTGTGAAATAAAATTTTTTACAAATTTTTGAGTAGGTGATTTTTTTCTACCTTTTTTTCTAGAATTTTCCAGTTTTTGTAAATCAATAAGTGGTATTTTATTTTCATGAAATTCTTTTTTTTCATAAATTTTTTTATTAAAAAACTCATCGCTTTGTTCTGGATAATATTTAAAATCAGATTCTTCGGCATTTAGAAATTTATTTTCTTCACCGTAAATAGTATATTCTTCTAAAAAACTATTTACATTATCTAATTCAATTTCTTTTATATATCTTATTAATTCTGTATTACTACTATATATTTCTTTACTAACTCGATTTAATATATTTACTAATATATCAATAATTTTTGAAATTTTAGTTCCAGGTTTCATATCTTTATAACCATCTATTTCTGATACTTGTTTATCTATATTTTTTTTAATTTTTATTTTAAAAAAATTATACCAATCTTCTCTATCAATATCAATTTTAGATTCTATTAATAAAATTTTTTGTTGTTGTGTTTTTAATAAATCATTATAACTAAGTTTATCCATATTAATATTTATATAGATAAAAATACAAAAATTTATAAAAACCTATTATTGATTTAAATGTTGATTTTTTAAATGTTGATGAATATATTTAAGAGCCAGTTTTTTTTCAATATGATATGTTCTAAATTTTTTAATACAATTAATATATGAATTAAATTCAATTTTACTTATTTCAGTTATTTGTGATTTATTATTATAATCTAAAATAACATTACCATCTCCAATATATTTAGCTAAATAATAAATATGTTTATATGTAATATTATTAGAACCAACATATTCTTCAATTACTCGGGGTATACTATTATCTAGTATAAAATCGGAATTTTTTATATTTGTTTCTTCCTTAAATTCGCGTAGAGCTGTTTCAATATCTGTTTCTTTAAAATTTCGCCTACCTTTTGGAAATCCCCATTCTGTTTCACTCCATTTTGTTAAACTAGATTTAATTAATACATTTAAATTATAAAATTTATTATTTATATAAATACCATCTTTTATCTTTTTAAATTTATCTCGTGCACTATAATAATCGGTTTTAAATAAAATAGTACTATCATTTTGCATCCATAATTTTTTCCATAAATAATTAAATTTATAGTTTAATATTTTCAATTTTTCTTCTAAAGACATTTCATCAATAATTAATAATATATATTTTATGTTATTAATTGTATATTTACCTCTAATAAATTCTACATAACCTATCGAATCTTTTCTTCTAATAATTAAATATTCTTTTTTTTCTTTATTGGTTCTATATAAAATTATACCAAAACTCATAATTGGGTTTTTGCAAAATTTATATAGATGTCCACTTTTACCACAATTTCTACAGTATATTTTTTGTAACTTTGAAATACTTTTTTCATAAATTTTTTTATCAAAAATTGATAAAGTAGGGGATGAAATCATTTGTTTATAATTCATGAATTTATTTTAAGTAATTTTATGAATTATAGGATTTAAATTAAATGGTTATTGACTATGTATATTTAAATTTTATAATATTTTATATTTTTTGTTATAATTACCATTTCGAATAGTATTTAATTCTTGTTCAGATACTTTAAATTCTTTAATAAATGTTTTACCATCTATATATTTTGTTATTTCAACTGTATATTTATTATATTGATCAGTTAAATCTGATATTTTAATTGTATTTTGTTTATTACTATTTTGTTTATTACTATTTTGTTTATTAATACTATTTTTCCAATATGAATATACTTTATCATTATTGTTTATATTTTTATTCCAATTATTATTCCAATTTTCAGCCCACATTAATTTATATTTATAAATTAATTATAAATTTTAAATTATAAATTAATTTAACATGACAATTTATATTTTATAATTGTATAATATCATGGAGCCAAATATATGGGGACCTTCTGCTTGGACTTTTTTACATTCTATTACACTTAATTATCCAGATAATCCAACAATTCAACAAAAAAAAATATATAGTGATTTTTTTTATATATTAACAAAAATTTTACCATGTTCAATATGTAAAGAAAATTTAAAAATACATATGGAAAAATATCCTATTAATTTTAATTTAGATAGTAGAGAAAAAATTGTAAAATGGTTAATAAAAATACATAATGAAACCAATATTCAAAATGGTAAAAAAAAAATATCTTATAAAGAATTTTTAGAAATATATAAAAACCTATATAAAAATTCAGAAGAATCTATAACTTATTATAAAAATAAAAACAAAATTCAAAAAATTGTATTAATTATAGCTATATTTTTAATTATATTTCTTTTAAGTTTAATAATATTTAAGAATTATAGCAATATTTTTAATTATATTTCTTTTAAGTTTTAATTAAATTTAGTTTGTTTATAAATTTAGTTTCATTTTAATTCTAAATTAGTTTTCATTTGAAAAATAGATTTGATATAATACAGCTACCAATCCAAGTGGAATTAATGTAGATGCGCTTAAATCTAACATTGATATTCCAGCAAGTTTAAGATAATTACCAAGTAGAGGATCATCAATTAATGGTAAATCTTCTGGAATATGTAAATTAGCACCACCTTTTTGTTTTGATAATAAAACTTGTTCAAGCATATCTCTTCCTAATAATAATGCAATTGGAACAAGTGTTGATACACTTAATACTTTTAACCCTTGATATTTTACAAATAAATCTAAAATCCTATTTCCCCAAATTTTATTCACATATTTCATAAGCTCGCTACGAGTACCGTTTCCTCCACCTATTAATGTATTAGTTTCATATACATTATATAACAACATTAATATTCCAAGTGGAATAAGAGTATATGGTGTAATTGATGCTAAACTTCCAACACCGGCTAATTTTAAATAATTGCCAATCAATGGGTCATCTACTAATGGTAATTTATTAGGAATTAAATCGCCACCGGATTGAATTTTGGAATTCAATATAAATTTTTCAAAAGCATCTTTACCTAACAATAGTGCAACTGGTACTAATGTAGCGGTTGTAAGTATAGTAATACCTTTATATTTAAGATATAAATCAAGCACTCTATTACCTACAAGTGATTTTACAAATTTTTTTAACTTATTATTTACTTTTTTAAAAGACATAGACATCTTATTATATAATATATTAATAAAATATATTAATAAAATATAAATAAAAATAAAATATAAATTAATTGAATGTTAATTTTATAATTTATCTTATAATAATATAGTAATGAATTTAAATTCTAAAGTTAAAAATACAATAAATTCTATTTCAAAAACAACAAATCTAGAAAAAAAACATTTATTATATATTTTAATAGGTTTAATAATAATTATTTTAATTATAATTATTGTTATTTTGATTAAAAATTATAAATGGAATAAAGAAAACCCTATATTTTTTAAAAAAATAAAAGATTCTAAAGATTATGTCGAGATTCCATCTGAATTATTTCACCAACCTAAAAATGGATATGATTTTTCTTTTTCATTTTGGGTAAAAGTTACAAATTGGGGTTATAAATATGGAACTCTTAAAAATATATTCACTAAAGGTAGAAATGAAAGATATATTAATGAAAATAGTCCAGTTTGTCCTTCGATTTGGTTTGATAAAAAAATTAACGATATGATATTTTATATAGAAACATCAAATGGTATTCAAAAATTTAGATTAAAAGATATTCCAATAGGTAAATGGAATAATATAGTATTTGTATGTAATACTAAAATAATAGATTTATATATTAATGGATTATTATCTAGAACAATAACTCTTAAAGCATTTCCTAAAATAAATAATGGTAATTTACATGTAAATAGTTTTGATGGATATCGTGGTGAAATTGCATCAATTATGTATTTTCCAAAAGCATTAACATTAAATGAAGTTAATAAACAATATAAATTAGGCCCAACCAGAATAACATTATTAATGAAAATATTTGATAAAATTCGAAAAATATTTAACGTTAAAATTAGTAGTACTAGTACAAATCAAGAAAAATGCGGAAAATTAACTACAGAAAATCAAAATAACCGAGAAATTATAGAAAATGATGCACTTCTCCAACAGGCAAAACAGGATTATGAAGAAGCATTACAAAAAAACGAAGAAGCACTGCAAACAAAAGAAGAAGCATTAAAAAGAAAAACAGAACTAGAATCTCGTTCAAACTTATTAAAAAAAGAACAAACTGAAAATAATAACTAAATAATTAGGAAATAAATTTAAATAATTAGGAGATAAATTTAAATAATTAGGAAATAAATTTAATAGATAAATTTAATAAAATAGATATAAATTCGTTAATTGAATGATATTCATGTATTAATCCATATTTAATCAAATATAATATTTATATAAATGAAATTTTTTATATTATATTATAATAATGAATAAAACAACTATAATTATATTAGTAATTTCTATAATTATTTTAATAATATTATATAAATTATATGAAAAAATAAGATATAGGTATCTTAATAAAATTTTTTTAGAACCAAGAAATGCAAAAAAAGATTTAATTTTTAATAAAACTAATTTGAAATCTTCATCTGAAAAATATCCTTTATCCTGGACTTTTAGTTTTTGGATTTATATTGATGATTGGTCTTATAGATATAATTCTAAAAAATATATTATTAAATGTAATAATTGTAATATATGGTTATCCGAAAGAACTAGTGATTTAAATGTAGAAGTTCCTACATATGATAATAAAACGGAAACTGTAACAGCGAAAGATATGCCAATACAGAAATGGTTACATATATGTGTATCATTAGAAAATAGAAATTTAGATGTATGGATAAATGGAGAATTACATAATTCTAAATATCTAAATAATGTTCCGATATTAAATGATTCGGATTTATTAATAACCCCGGATGGTGGCTATTCCGGTCAAATTTCAAGTTTAAGATATTATTCTAAACCTATATCTAAAATAAGTTTTTTTAATATTGATACTGTTACACATTTATTTAGTTTAGGACCAATATGTTCATTATTTTGTAAAATGACGAATATGTGGGATAAGATGAAAAATTCAATAAAAGGTTCAATAAAAATAGATGTAGATGTAGATGTATCATTACCTGGAAATATAACTCCTTATTATAATTAATATAATTCTATATACTATCATTTACACTAAATAAATAATATTAATATATTATATAATGGACAAAGTTAAAACAAATACTATTGAAAATTTTCATAAAGTCAAAAAAAATATATCTGAAAATACATTAAAATTATTTAATAATAATACTTGGTGGGCTAAACTAATTAAAGCTATAATTGTAGTTATAATTGTAATAATAGTTATATATTTTATAAAATTATTATTTAAAAAATATAAAGATTACAAAAACTCAAAACCATGGATATTAAAAGGAACAAAGTCTGCAAAAAAAAGAATGATTATTCTCCAAGACCCATCTAAAAATAATGCAATTACATTAGTTAGGTCTAAAAATGAAGAAAAAGGTTTAGAATTCACTTATATATTTTGGATGCATATCAATGATTGGACAGTTAAATATGGCGAATGGAAACATGTATTTCATAAAGGTAATGAAAGCAGTTGGCCACTAAGAGCTCCCGGTGTATGGCTTCATCCTAAAGAAAATACTCTAAGAGTATATATGAATACTTTTAAAGACCCAAGTGCTCATATAGATATTCCTAATATTCCAATTAATAAATGGGTTTGTGTTACATTGGCAGCAAGACATAAAAATCTTGACATATATATAAATGGTAATGTAGTGAAAAGAAAACAATTCGATTCATTAATAAAGCAAAATTATGGAGATTTATATATAAATTCTTTTCAAGGATTTGGTGGATATATGTCAAATATAAGATATTTTGATTATTATATATCATATCCAGAAATTCAAGCACATCTTAATAGAGGTCCATCTATAGTTCCATGTGTAGATTCAAACGAAATGCCACCATACTTATCAGATAATTGGTGGGCTGGTCAATATGATCAATAATCAGATTAAAATTCATTATATGATCTATTATTAAAATTCATTATATGATCTATTATTAAAATTCATTATATGATCTATTATTAAAATTCATTATATAATCTATTATTAAAATTCATTATATAATCTATTATTAAAATTCATTATATGATTTATTTATTGTTTTATTTAAGTTACTATCACTGGATAAATAGTTATTATTAAAATCCATTATATAATTTATCAAAATTATTATATGATTTATCAAAATCTATTAAATCGTATAAATTAATTTTCGAATTCGATAATTTGCATAGTTTAGGTTCAATATCTCTTGATTTTAGATTTTGATATATTAATTTAGAATTATAATTTTTAAATTTTTCATTAGTATTGTTATTATTGTTGTTAATACATTTTTTTTTAATATATTTTAATTCTTCTAATATTTTATCGGTACTATTCATATATTGTATCGAAACAAGTATTGCTACTAATCCTAAACAGATTGCTACTAATCCTAAATAATTCATTATTATAAATTTAGAATATTATATTAGTTTGAATAATTAAATAAAAAAAATTAGATTATAATTAATATAATTTGTTTAAATTTTGTTTAAATTTCACCTGAACCATAAATAGCTGTCCAGCTTTTAGCAGTATTAATATATTCTTGTTTATTGTCAATATATTGATTGGCAATACTTGGAACAAGAGGATCATCTGGATTAGGGTCTGTAAGTAAAGAACATATTGAAAGTAGAACTTTTTGCATTGTTAAAGCTGGACTCCAATTATCTTTTAGTATATCTACACAAATAGAACCCGCCGAGTTAATATTAGGATGATAAATTTTAGTTTCAAAATTAATTTTAGGTGGTTTAAATGGATAATTTTGAGGGAAATGAATATTTAGATTAAATACTCCGCCAAAATATGGAGAATCACATGGTCCCATTATAGTAGCTCTCCAATGATATAAATCATCTTCAATTAATCCAGCTGAACAATTAGCTGGAGGATTTTTAATTAAATCTTGAAGTTCTTTACTAAGTCGAATATTAGCCATTGTGTTTATTTATTATTTATTATTTAAAAATTTAAGTAATTGATTTATCAAATTTTTTACTTTAAGATATGATTGATATAAACTATAAAATATGAAATTAGGGATAATACTTTTTAACTATAATAAATATCAATATGAATTATTAAACAAGCAAATAGAAAATATAGTAGGAAATAATATAGTAGAAAATATAGTAGGAAATAATATAGTAGAAAATATAGAAATTACTAATTTAAATATAAGTATTAATTTAATTCCAAATAATATATTGAAAAAATATGACATTATACTTTATTTAACTTGTAAATATTTTTTTATAAATACATCCATAAATGAAATACTAAAAATTGTAGCTAATAAAATAATAAAATTTGGAAACAATTATATATTTAATACAAATAAATATAAAAATTTATTATCAAACGATGGCATTATTTTAGATCCGTATTTATTTAATGATATTGATAGTTACGAGTTCAATTATAAATCACATTGTTTATATTCTAATGGTAAAAATTCAATATTAATAAGAAGATTAATTGATAATAAATATAAAGATACTATTAAGTTATGTAATAAATCAAATGAATTTGTATTAAATACAAATTTAGAAATTAATATATTTTTGGATAAAAAAGTAGGTTTTGTCGAAACTTTCTTTTTAAACATTTTCAATTTAGAATATGGAAACAATGGTAAAAATATAGAAATAAATATTTATAATGGATTTACTAAATATAATTATATTGAAAATTGGGCTAAAAATCAAATCCACAAAACAAATATAAAATATTCCCAATTAAAATTTTATAATTTTAAACAATTAGATAAAAATGTATATGAACAATCAATTGAACTTAGAGAACATTCACTACATTTATTTAAAAATTCAAAAAATCAATATTATTTTATAATTGATAATATACATTTTGTTGATAAAATAGATACATTTAAAAATTTACTATTGCAAAATAAAGATATAATAGTTCCATTATTTGTAAAACCAAATAAATTATTTTCAAATATTTGGTATGATATTTTAGATTCAGGTTATTATAAAAGATGCGATGAATATTTTGATATTATTAATGGTAATAAAAAATATATATTAACAATTCCATATTTTAATGGAACAGTGCTTATTAATAAAAATTTATTTGATAATTATAAAGATAAACTATATATAAATAATAAATGGGGTAAAGAAGATATGGATATGGCATTTTGTAGTAATTTGCGAAATAATAATATTTCAATACATTTAATATGTGATAAAATATACGGAAGAATAATTGATAATACAAATGCTATAAAATATTGGGAAAAACAAAATTTAGATTTATTTTTGTTAGAAGATTCATTATTAGAATGGGAAACGTTATATATTCATCCAAATTTACATAATAAAAATTTACATAATAATATAAATAATGTAAAATTTAATGAACCCATTAAAGACTTATTTAATTTTAATTTTTTTACTAGTAAATTTTGTAAAGAACTAATAGATGAATCTGAAAATTATGGACATTGGTCATCTGGATTAAAAAATGATAATAGATTGGTAGGTGGCATTGAAAATGTTCCAACTATAGATATTCATCTAAATCAATTAGGATTAGAATCACAATGGAATAAGATATTATTTACATATATATCGAAAATAGCATCATTTTTATATAATAATTATACAACGAAATCTACAAATATAGTATTTATTGTAAAATATACATTAGATACTTTAAAATTATTAGAACCACATCACGATTCATCGACATATACTGTTCTTTTTACATTAAATAATGAATTTATAGGCGGTGGGACACATTTTATAAGACAAGATTATATTTCTAAAAATTTACCAATAGGAAATTGTTCAATTCATCCTGGGAAATTAACACATTATCATTCTGGATTAGAAATAAAATCAGGAAAAAGATATATTTTAGTTGGTTTTATTAATTAAATTAAAATTTAATTATTTAATATATTTAGATTACTATATATTAAATATTTATGGCATAGGTTTAGGCGCTAAACATAATTTTACATTACCTAATGATGCGACATTATATTTAATTATCAATGGATAATCATTTTTAAGATATAATTCAATTGAATTACATAAATTCGTACATTTAGTAAATAATACAAGATGTTTTAATGCAAATAAACCTTGAACGACTTCTTCAGGATTACAATTTTGTATAAATGACATACCTGTATGAGTTTCACCTATTATTGTTTCTTGGGTGGCATAGTCTCCTTTACAGCAAAATATTAGTTGATTTCCAACACTTTTAATTTCCATATTATCTGCAATATTATGCATATCTCTACATATTTTTTGAAAATCGTTAGAAGGCATTGTTAAAACAGATTCAAATGTAGCAGGTGGAATATCTATTTTTTCATACGGTAAATCCATTAAATTAAGTTTATATTTAGTCCTTGAATTTTTTTCACCATTTTCAATTCTTATTCCTAATCTATTAGGGTCATCACTTTCGATATATAAACTTAACGTATCATTATTATTCATAGTTTTAATTAATTTAAATAAACATAGCATAGAAACACCAATTGTAATTTTATTAACACATGTATATTTTTCAAATTTATTCGCATCTAATTTTAAATGAACTAACACAGTGTGACTTGGGTCCATTGTCATAATTTTGATTCCTGAAGAATCGATTTCAATATTGGCATCCGTTAATATTTCCTTTAAAGCTTCAATTAATGTTCTAAATGCAGAAGATTGAACAGTTTTTAATTCAAAAATATATTCATTTGTAATATTTTCATTTGTAATATTTTCATTTGTAATATTTTCATTTGTAATATTTCCATCTTGTGTCATATGAACCTCCTGTATACCACTATCCATTATAAATATATTTTAAACGCATCTCTTTAAATAATAATATTATTATTTATAATAATCAATTGGAGAATAAATATGTAAGCTAAATGTAAAATCATTAGAATTATTTTCAATAATATGACCACCCATATTATTTTCAATATAACTAAATTCATTTGTTCTATATTTATTTTTAATTATATTATTTTTATTATTTTTAGTATTTTTATTATCTACTATTATTTCATTTAAACTACCTTTTAAAATTTTCATTATACATCCATTTGATGGGTGATAATGTAAATGTGTTTTATCTCCGGGTTTCCAATTTAATAAATATGCTTCAAATATATCATTTTTTAAAATTAAATTTCTACTATAATTATTGTTGCTAATATTAATATATTTGTCCCAATCTATTATCTGTTGATCTAATAAATTTAAATGTTTTGTTAAACTATGATTTTTTTTAATTATCTTAGAAAAATTAAATAAAAATTTATTTAAATTTGTCATTCTAAATTTATATATTTATATATTTATTTAATTTTTGTTTTAAATTCTTATCAACAATATTATTTAATGTAAAGTTAATAATATATAAATTCGGTAATTTAAATTTAAATAATTCCATATAATTATTTAACAATATGGCTTGTGAAAAAATAGATACTATTTTTGTCTGATTAAAATTTGTGATAAATATAGGCGTAGCTGATAAAAGTGTCCATATTGTAATCATATATTTATTGGGTTTATATTGAAAATAATAATTATATAACGATACCATAAATATTGGAAATTGTAATACACTAGTTAAAAATATTATATTGAGTATTTTATTTTTAAAGTTAAATTTAATTATTTTACCAGTAATTATTTTAAATAAAATAATTTTTGTTAGTTCATTATAAAATATAACTTTTGAAATATATATAATACTTTTAAAAATAGTATTATGCAATAATGGTAATAGGTTATTAGATGTTGATTTTTGGAACCAACCTTTTTCGGTCATGTCATTTCTTAATGTCTCTATAGTATTTTTATCTAAACCAGTTGCATTATCCAAAAATATTAAAAGCGAATGTGGAATTTCTTTACATCTATTTTTACAAGACCATCTATATAAAATTCTACTAATTGATAATATATATAATATTTTGTAATAAAAGTTTTTATTTTTATATGATAATTTATTAACTAATTTATTATCTATATATTTTAAAATTAATAATAATGTTATATAATTATATTTTTTAGGTTTTAATTGTCTAATATAAATAGCTAATATTGTTAAAAAATCATTTTTATTTTTAAAAAATATTTTTAAATATTTAGCTATTATAATAGAATTTACTATTTTATTTGGATCTATATATTTATTTTTTATTTGATATTTATTTTTTATTTTATTTAATAGTTTAAAGATAGCAATTGAAAATATAAAATTTTGCATAATATTGTTAAGGTATAATCTTATATTTATAACTAATTTATTTTTTATATATTTAATTATTTTATAAATTATTTTTTATAAATTATATTTTTTAATCTTGGGAAAAATCCCAATTTATTTATAATTTTATTTTTCATTAATTTAATCGTATCTATTCTTTTTAACCATTCATCATTTTTCAATGCATTGTCTATAATTTTAATTGATTTGTCTATATCGTTTTTATCTAATCTTATAAATGCATCGCTATCAATATACTCTTCTAAATTAGAACATCCCCAATAAAAACAAAGACATTCACATAAAATCCCATCCCATATTTTTTCAGTAGCATAGTTTTTTTCATTATTATTTTCTACAACTAAACAATATTTATAATTTACATATTCATCTTCTTTATTTTTCAGAGTTCCAATATAATTTTCTAATTTATGATAATTTTCACGACCATATACATCTATTTTATTAGAACTTTTAGAAATATTTATTCTTAATTCATGTCCAATATCAAAACTTTTTTCACTTAATACTGATATTACTTTATTCTTACGTATTTTTGGAATATTAACTGGTAAATTTACCCACCATTGAACATTATTTAATTCTTTTTTATGTGTAGATACATATAAGAATTTATTTTCATCTGGTTCCGCCCAATTGCCCCATGTTTTCACACCCCAATTCTTTGTTTCATCATTTATCCAGGGTTCCATTTGAAAAATAATAGTTTTTTTAGGTTCGAATTTAGCTCCCTTTATAGGTTTATTTATAATTACATAATAATCAATATCAGTATCATCATATGTTAATTCTAAATTATCCCATCGTAATCCATTTGGTGATAAATTGCTCCATTCTTTACAAAGTTGTTTGGAAGAACACCAATTACATAATATTTTAATTTTTGTTTTATAAAATCTCTTTAAATATTTTTGATATTTACTATAATTCTTTTTAAAAATATTATCTATAATATTTTTTTTTGAAATATCATTACAATCATCATGATATTTATTTAAATTATTAATACATTTCCCACCACCAGTTTTTTTAGAAATTATTAAAGCTGATTGATAAATTTTATCCACATTTTCTATAATATCATCTAAAATCGTTTCATCATTAATTTTTAAAAATTTAAAAATTTTAATTATACTTGCTTTTTTATTTGTTACTAAATCTTCATAATAAAGTAATAGTTTATTTCCTATAAATTCATTAAATTTTTCAATATTATCATAATATGATTTATTTGTATATTCTAAATTATGAAATTCACGTAAAAATAATTCATATGGGTTTCTTAAAATAAGTATTAAATTTTCTATTTCTGATAAATTATTTACATAATTATGTGTGAATAAATCATGTTCTTTAAAATATATAGGCAAGTCATTTTGTATTTCAATATTTAAATCTAAATTATCATTTTTATAAATAGGTAAATCGTTTTTATTTCCTCTGCAACCTAATGTTGGACGTTTTGTAATATATTCAATTATTGTTCTTACTAAATGATTTCCAGATCTGGGAGTACTTAATAATATATTTTTCTTTTTCTTTTCCTTTTTCTTTTTCTTTCCTTTTATAAATTTTTCATAATAATCTTTCTTTATATATATTCCATCATTATGATTAAAATATTTAGAAATTGTTAAATTATCAATTTTATTTTTAAAAAATCCAAGTGTATTAAATCCTACGCATTTTTCATTTTTTAAGGCAATTTGTTTCATTCTAAAAATTGAATTTTTATTAAAATAAATATCATTTCCAATTTGATCTTTTTGAGAAATGAATACAAAATCATTATCTAAATTTAAAAATGTTTTTTCAAATATTTTCATAACTTTTTTTGGAGTATATTCTTTATAGGCATTCCAATCTTTTGTTGATTCAAACGCTGGATTAAAATTTAAAATGATTTTTTCTAAATTATCTTTATTATACCAAATTGCTTTTTCACCTAATAATTTTACATGAGCTGTATCGAAATTATTTGATTCTGAATAAGATTTACAAGCTAATATGGGTTTATTTTTACTGGAAAATTCTCCAATCGCAATACCAAATGTTTCTCCGTCAGCTCTTGCCCAGATCATAGCATCACACGTATTTATAAATTTAACTTTATCATGAGTATTGATAATTGTGGGTAGAAAAATTATATTATTTAAGTTTTCACTAAATTTATTAAAATTTGCGAATAAAAAATAAATATTAGGATTATTTTTAGCAATATTAACTACTATTTTAACAACATATTTAATATTGAAATTATATTTACCTCCATAACCTCCAAATACTATTGCATTTTCAGGAATTTTTAATTTTTGTCTTAAATTTCCATTATGGTCTGGTAAATTTATCATATGAGGAACTATTGGATAGTTTCCATCATTATTCTTAACTGAAGGAGATATTGAAGTATATATATTTCCATGAGGCTCGTTACATGTAAATACACAATGTATTAAATTATTAGCATATGTAGATAATTTTCCATCATTATTACCATATTTAATTAAATATAAATATTTACATTCTTCATTTTTTAATATTATATCTATTTCAGACCATTCAGTATAACCATAAACAGTAAATTGTTTATTAAATTTTTCAATAATTTGCTTTTTATTGTTTGCATTATTTTTATTATAAAATATTATTGATTTATTGTTAATAATTTTTTCATTGTAATAAGCATAATCATATAAACTTGTTGAAGTACCTCTTTCACATAAACAATTATCATGGAATGCAACTTTAATATTATTTAGGGAAGAAAAATCTAATGAATTATAATTATTTTGTATATCTGTATCTATTTTCTTTCCTCCTTCATTCCATGTTGAAAAAACTAGTTGTGGAATACATTCATAATTATTAATTTTCATTATTTTATTTAAATAGTCTATTCCATGTTTAATACCATTATCATCAATATAATTTATCATTTTTTTAGCACCTGATTTATTTATAGTATATGCAAAATATCCACCAATATATAAATTTTTATTTAATTTTTGAATTTTTATATCCACATTATTATTATTATATTTATTTTTAACTTTAATTCTTTCTTTTTCAAACATGTGATAACCTAAAAATAAAAACTCTTTATTTATAAATTCTAATTTAATACTATTTAGTTTTTTTTTAAAATCATTACATAATGTTATATCATCTTCCATTATTAAATAATAATCATTTTTATTGTCTTCTAATAATCGTTTCCATAAATTATAATGGGATAAAGCACAACCAATTACACCTTTTCTTGAAGCAAAATCATTACCTTCAAATAAATATTTTAATTCTAAAGTTGGTTTAAGTAAATTACCATCGACAGCCTCTATAAATTCATATGAATTTATATTTTGCTGTTTTAGTATTTTTTCTAAATTTAATTTTCGATCTTTTCTCCTTTTTAAATTAACAATTTTAATAGGAATGTTATTATCTAAAACTTTATTTGTAAATTGGTCTATGTTATTTAATTCATATGCGTTTTTAGAATTATCAGAATTATTATTCCTTCTTGATGGAGTTAATTTTCCAATATGTCTGCAAAATATACCATTATAAAAAGCCGATTTATAACCTAGATTTGTAAATCTATTTGCATAATCCATTTCAAAATGACCATTTGTATCACTGTATTCTCCTATTTTTTTAATTACTCTCGAACTTAAAATAGAGGGACGAAATGAAAAATTGGGCCAATAAGCATTTGAAGGTTTTCCATGATGTTTTTTATTGAATTGTTTTAATAAGTCACTCCCATTTGGACAATACTCGTGTTCTAAATATTCAATACTATTAATAGTTTTTTTTATACCTCCAGGAATACTTAAATCAGTTGCCAATTCAGCATAATTTCTATTAAAAAGAACCTGACCAATAGAATTATCGTTTTCTAAAATTGTTATACCATTTGAAATAAAATTATATTTAGTATGAAAATGCCAATCATCTTCTAAGTGAATTATATACTTGGGATTATAAATTTCAATTAATTTATAAATTTTATTCATAGAATTAACATGTCCTCTTTCATCGTGATTTTTATATACAAAATCAATAAATGGATACATATTTTTCATAGTTTTTCTATCATCCAAAGATGAATTATCATCTATACAAATAAATTTATCTATTTTTTTAATATCATTACAACAATTTAAAAATGAATTTATAGTTTTTATAAATAGGTCTAATCTTTTACATGAAGTGATTGTAAATAAAATATTACAATTATACGAATTAATTTCATTTAAACTGTTTATTTTTAATTTTGGATATTCAATATAATTTGATAAAATTTTAGGAATACAAAAAGATTTATTACTTTCAATTCTACTCCTTTCATTATCAGGTAATTTATTATGGTGAAGAATTGTATTAATAATTTTATAAGATAATTTATACTCTTTATTACAAAATAATATAATAGAAGCTAAATCTTTAAATTTATAATCATAAATAGTGGAAGTTATAAATAATTTATCGCTATATGAATTAATCCCTAGACCTAATTTAGCATATTTGGAAGCTTTTTCAATATTTTTTTCAGTATAATATAGATAAAATATAAGGTCATATAATGCTTCTAATCTTGAAGTTCTAAACCGGTATGCTTCCAAAAGACTATTTTCAATAGTAATAGCACTTTTACATAAGGCTATATTATTTTTTCCAATCATATATAAGGAATAATATATTTCTTCATCCCAACCTCCCATTTTAAATCGTTTTAAATAATATTTATTAGATAACTTATATTCTCCATAATCTCTGTAACTTTGAGCTAAATAAAATGTATTTCTAGAACAATTGGGATTTTCTTTTAGTGCTTCTAATAATATTTGAGCATCTTTTTTATATTTATCTGGATCTTTATTTCTATTTCCGAGTCTTCTTGAATCAATATAATAATTACCTTTAATCAATTCTGATATTTCATTTTTTTTTTCACAAGTGGGATATTCATGTAAAACTCCAACATATTTCCATTTTGATTGGATACGAAATATTTGATTTCTATTATATGTAAAATCACCTCCATATAATAAATAATAACAATCTTTATCTAAAACTGTAGGTAAAATTAAATCTCCTATTATAATATCATCTGCATCAATAATCCAGCAATATTCACATTTATCATTACATAGCTCAAGTGCTACTGACCGATTATATCCGAAATTTTTCCAGGGTATATCATGAATTTCACCTTTTATATTTTTTTTATCAAAAAAATCTTTAATAAATTTTTTTGTATTATCAGTTGATCCAGTATCACAAATAATATAATAATCAATATATTTTGAAATACATTCTAGTGTAGATTTTATGACATGTTCTTCATTTTTAACTATCATATTTAGAGCTAATTTATATTTATGTTTTTGTGATATTGACATTTAATAATAATATATATATTATTAAATTAATATTTACGTAACGATTAAAGACGCTGTTTCTTATCTACTATTGTATATAAACTTGTAAATTTTTGTTTTATTTTACATTCATCTAAATTTGTATTTAATAAATCTAAATAATTTTTAATTCTATTATACTCATGCTTTGATAAATTTATTTTTTTATTAATTTTACTTGTATTTTTATTTTTAACTAATTTATCTTTTGATTTAATTATTATATATGGAATATTATTTATTTTTTTATCAGCAATACATTCTACTAATTTTATTGAATCTGGTTTAAGATTTAATATCATTTTGATATTAGATATATCTGGATTTTTATAATCATAAATATCGATATTTGTATAATATTGTCTTAAAATATTACGATATAAATCGTTAATATTAGAAATATTAAAATCATTTTCACTAAATAATATTTCTAAAGGTTTATTAACAATATATTTATCATCATTTAATGGCATTTTTATATTTTTCATAATTTGAATTCTTTTAAATTTATTTCTTATCATTTCTTCAATAAATTGATTTAAAAATATATAAAATAAATTTTTATTTTGAGTTTTAGCAACACCCGTTTTAATAATGGTATGAATTTTAATTTTACAGAATTTATATTTTTCATTTTCAATATTAGTTTCTATTATATTTAATATTTCTACTATTTTTTCAACTCTTTCTTTGACCTGTTCTTCTGATATAGAATATAAATAAGTTAGAAAAATTCTTTTATTAATGTCATGTGAATCTGAAATATCAGTATCTAAATTATCCTGAATTTTTATCAAATGTGCTTTTAATAGCTCATTATTATTTAATAACAATTGGTTATCTTCGGTTAATCTAATAGTTTTATAAAATATAGTTACATTATCATGTGTTTGTTTATCAAATGGAACATTAGAACAATAGATAGATTTTTCACAATTTTCTGTATTATTAATACATAATTTATAATTAGATTGTCTAATAATTTTGTTAAAATATTCATTATCAATTTCCGAATTAACAGCTATGAGATTAAATAATCTTTCAAATATTGGTTTCATTTCTCTTCTTTTTTTTGAAATCGTTTTACCTAAATAATTTAGTTGATTTATTAAATAATCTTTAATTTTAAAATTTTCAGGCATTTGAAGAAATGATGCAACTGTATTTTTTAAATTTTCATATACATTTTTTTTATATTTTAATTTTTTAATATATTTTACTCTTTTATCAATAAATTTGGATTCATATAATTGTGGTTTTATTTCATTAATAATTGAATCAAATTCTATATTTGGAATTTGATTTATACTATATTGATTATCTATTTTAGCTTTAATATTAAAAACTATGTCATCATTTAACATTATTTCTGTTCCATTTTCTAAAACATATCCAGTTATATTTTTTTTATAATTCATTATATTTCTTATTGGTTTAACATGTAAATCTGTATTGGAATATTTCCATAATTCAAAATAATTATTAATAGAACTCTCATAATCATCTATTTTAAATTCAATGATGTGTGGTAGAGATTTATATTCAATATCAATATCATCTATATTTATATCCTGAATTTTAATTAATAAGTTATTTATAGTTATGACACCTTTTACAATATTATCAGGATTAGGAATAAATAACTTTGCTATATTATAATAATCTGTAGAATATATATCATTAATTTTATTTAAATGCATTATAGTTTTTTTTAATGTATATAATGGTTTAAAAAATTTTTTATTATAAAATTCAGAATAGTTTAATATTTTTTTATCAGCATCAATATAATTAGAACTGTCACTTATACCATTAAATATAGGACTATCAATTGGTGTTTGTTTAATATGAATTTTAGCGGCGGTTTCTGTTTCTAAACCAATTACCATATTATTATCAACATTCGAAACTATTTTACGAATTATTTTAATTTTTAATTCTGGAATTTTGTCAGATAATTCATTTATTTGTTCAATCATTTTATCACCCGAAATAAGAAAAGAGCTATTTATATTATATGGGTCAAGTCTTGAATCCATTATATTTACTAATTTAGATCTAACACCACCAACTAAACATTTAGGTTTAATTGGAATATATACCAAATTTATTAATAAAATACCAATAGCTTTATTATAATTATCATAAATAATTCTTAAAGGTTGAAAATTACTATTAAGATTTTTCGATTTAATATTTTTAGAAATTTCAGTAATAGTAAACATAAAATCATTTTCAGGAGTAAGTAACGCATCTGATAGTTTATTGTGGTTTTTAATTTGTTTATCATACATTTTATTTTTTGATTTATTATTATTTTCTATACATAAATTTTTAATAAAAGTATCATGAAGTGAAGTTAATTTTTTTAAATAATATGTTATTTTTTGTTTATGTGTTGTTTTTTGTTTAAAAATATCTTTATATTTTAATGGATTAGATGCAATTATACGTAATGGATATTGAAAGTCTTTTTTAGAAATTTCAATTTTATTATAATAAAAATATATAGGTTCGTAAGTATTATTATTTTTTATAGCAAGTGCTATATTATTATTATTAGAATTCGTAATTTTATCAGTATTGAAAAAATAAGGGCAAATAATTTCAAAATCTACTTCACCATTATCGATAATGGTATCAATTAAAATTAAACTTATACCATTTGGAAATAACCATTTATGGGGTCTAGTTAAATAATCCCAAAAATAAATATATTTTTTTGTTTTATCAGATATAATATATTCTAAATAATTTTGAAATGATGAAAATAAATGTTTAGTAGTATTTCTAAATTGAATTTCTAAATTACCATTATTTAATGTTAAAAATTCATCATAAGTAATATTTTCTAATATTAAATCAATTAATCTTTCTTCACTCATATCATTGTTAAAGTTTGCAATTAATGATAAAAAAGTATTATATGATTGTTTAATACCTCTTCTTAAAAAACAATTTGATCTATAATCTAATTCTCCTGTTTTACAATTTTCTAAAGTTATTCCTAAATATTCATATAATTTAGGATGTAATAATCCTATTCTTTGAGGTCCTAATGATTTATTATATCCCTGAATGTATTCATTTCCAAACATGCTTGCGGTTATCCCATTGTCAAAATGTTCTTTTGCATTTTTACTATATCCTTTAAAACAACATGGTACAGGAATACCATCAGGATGTTTTCCTTTTTTTAAAAATCCAGGATAATCATATCTGTCAGATTCGAAAAGGGGTTGAAGCCATAAAGATTGTTTATTATTAGGATACATAAATTTATTTTCACCACTTTTATTTATTAATCCTCTTCCTTCATATTTAGGATCAAATTCTAATATATCTTTACCATGCCATTCATCATTATCTGGTTCATAATGTTTTCTCCAATTAACTTTATCTGGTATAAATTGTTTACCATTATTAAATTTTAAATCCGTTATTTTTAATGGGATATTATCCTTAATATCCCATATTTTTGGACAAATATACCAATTACTTTTTTGTTTACTACTACCCCATCTAATTGCTTTACATTTAGGTTTAGGTCCAGGGTTAGGGTTATCAATTGTAAAATCACAATCAATATCACCAGGATTACCATATGATTGTGGTAAATTAGCGTCTATATATTTTTTTTCTTTATCTGTGATTACTTTGGGATGTCTTTTTGCTTCTTGACATCCTTTTGTATATGATTTATGTTTAGGTGTTGATTTCCATGTAAATAATTCATTATCATGATCATATAATTGTTGTAAAATATAACTCACATTTTGACGACGTTTTGATTGTACTAAATCAATATCAAGTGTTTTAGTTTCATCTGGACCTTCATTTCCATCGGGTCCTTCATTTCCATCGGGTCCTTTAGTTTCATCTTTATCATTCCATATATTTTCATCTGAATCTTCATCTGAATCTTCATCTGAACTTGTCATCCATGCATTTACGTCTGGTGCAATATCATCATCACTGTCTGATACATTATTTGGTTTATGAATATCAATATCAATATTGTTAAATCCAGTTTCAGAATCTATTTGTAAATATTTTTCTTTAATTTCAAGATAATTTTCATTTAAAATATTTAAATTTTTTTTATGATTTTCAGCATATAATTTAAAGAAACTAATTAAAAATTTATTAATTTTTTTAATTTGAACTATATCACTTAATCCTTCAATATATATTTTATAAATATTATATGTACCCATTTTTTCATAATCTAAATAATTTATTTTAATATTAATTCCAATATTTGTCTGTAATTTACCAGTTGTTAGATTTTCTAATGTATCACGTACTATTTTGGTAGCATTGTCAATTGTTATTGAAAAAATATCCACAACTGATTTAATTATATCAGAATTAGACATAGATTGATTAAATTTTTTATAAATAAGTAACTTTATTGGAGGTAAATTATTAAAATAAGAAATTCTTTTGTATTTAAAATCTATAAATTTTCTATATTGTTTTTGACCTTTTTTTCTTAATACCCGTGAAGATATATCTGTGATAACTTTTGTAGTTGTTTTATCTATACTTGTAACTGTTAAACTATAAGTGGTGGGAATAGTAGTATTAATTTTTATTATATTTCCTTCTGTCCATTTAGATATATCTTCGTTATAATATTCAATTTCTTCTCCTTTAAAATATACATTATCTAATATTGTAATATATGGCCAACAACATACACTAATTTTTTTTATAGTATCATAATCTAAAACAATATTTTTTGGTATTTGTATTTTAGTACATAATCCTAAATTATCAAAATTTGTATTATAAAATGTTGAATTAAAATGTAATAAATTTATATCAATAGGTAAAATAATATCGGATTTAGATTTTAAAAAATCTAAATTTTTTAATATTTCAATAAAAAAATTACATTTTGAAATTAATTGTTCAACTATATATTCAAAATTAATATTTTGATCTAATTTATAGGTAGTGTCAAATATTACTTTACCACTTTTTGTTATTTCTACGTTACCATAATATGTATCGAAATCTATAAATTTAATATTATCCCCAGACTTAATATTTTCTAATAATGATTCATCATCAATATTTATCCATGAATCTGTTTCTGATTCTGATTCTGTTCCAGGTTCTGTCCCTGCTTCTGTCCCTGCTTTTTTCCATTCTTTTAAAAAATTATAAGTAATATTAGCTTTTATTTTATTATTTTCATTAATTAATACATCAAAAGAATTAGTAGACTCATTTATTTTATATATAGTTCCTTCTATTATTTTGTTGCTTATTTTAACATCAAATAATCTTAATTTATATTGTATATTTTTAATATTACCTTTTATTTTACTATAGATTCCATCATTATATTCAGCTCCAATAAAATTTATCCATTCTTGTAATACTGTATTTTTAACAATTGGATCATAATTTTGATATTCTACTTCTGTAATTGGTTTGAAAATTTTATAAATCATTTCACGTGTTGTTGGGTCTTTTAATTTTACAAAAGGTATATCATAATTTAATAATAGTTCATTAAAAATAGATAATAAATCTAAATTACTCTGAGAATCAAATATATTTAAATCATGTTCAAATCGTAATGATAATACATTAGAACTTGCAATAGAAATATCTTCTTTTAATAAATTATCACTATTTTCAATTAATTTATGTATATTTGTAGATTTTTTAATTATATTTTCTTGTAATTCTAAAGTATACATTATTTTTTCTTGTGTTAATAATTCAGTTGTTATATAATCACGAACATTAGTTTCAGTAATTTTAGGAAAATATTTTTTTATAAAACCATTAAAATATTTGTCATTATTTGTTTTTTCACTTAAATCTAATATATTTTTTGTAAAATATGTATGAATATTTTGAAAATTATATAAATAAATAGTATTATTTTTGATATTACCAAATTTATATAAAACTTTATTTTCATTGCTTTCATCTAATTTTATATTAGGTGTATTAATATTATTTTCATATCCAAAATAATCATCCGAAAAGTAATTAATAATATTATTAGAAATATAAATATTTGTTTTTAAATATGAATAATAACTATGATTTAAAATTGGATTAATTATATAATTATTTAAAAATGATTTAATCTGGAAATTATTAAGAAAATCCTCAAATGAAGTTATATCAATATTTTGATATATATCCTCATATTTTTGTTTAAATGTATCATCATTTGTATTTATACCAATAGTTTCAAGTTCTTGATATAAATTATAAAATGTGAAACCTCCTTTTCTTTTTAAAACTCTTTTATATATATTTTGCATTTTAATAGTAAGAAGATTTGTAGGCAATTTTTCTATACTTAAATTATAATACTGTTTATTTAATTCACAAGTTAAAAATTGATTTTCATTTATAAAATTTTCATCTTCTAAATCTCCAATAAATTTAAATATAATATTTTTTATTGTAAAAATATTGTCATCATTTTTAATTTCTATTTCTAAAAATTTTAATTTTGTATATTTAGCAGTATTTAAATCTCCCCAATTTTCAGAACAACCATATTTAAAATATTTTTCTAATACTGGCAAATCAGCTTCTTCAATTATTCTACTATTTTCTATTTTGTTTAAAATTGCGCGAATACTATCATTAATTTTGCCAACAAATATATAACAATTTAATTCAAATCCTTTTTCCAATTCATACATATTATAATCTTCCATAGATATATCTTCTACTTCTGCTTCTATTTTATTTATCATTGCATTATATTTTTGGTTTTCAAGTGATAATTTTATAGTGGGATCAAAACTATCTAAATATTTGACATATACTATTTTATATGGTTTATTAATTTTATCAATATCAACACCTATTGTCATTTCTAATATATAAAAACAAAATATATTAAGAATATTATCTAATAATTATTTTAGTTTTTAATTTATTTAATTTATAATTTATTTTCTAATCTAATATTATATGGCATCGAAATTAGTAAATAAAGCAGGAAAGGCAGTTTTAGCAACAGGTAATTTGGCAACAAGTGCATATACAGATTTTTCAAAATTGCTGAAAGATTTTAATGTAATTGGTTTTGTATTAGGTTTGCTTATAGCAAATGGTGTAGCCGAAATTGCCAATTCGTTCATAGATGGAATATTAATGCCCAGTGTTCAACCTATTCTTGATAAAATATCAAAAAAAGGAACTCAGGTTAAAATAGGCGGTTTAACTTTACATTTAGCAAAATTTATAACATCTATTTTAAAATTTTTTATGATATCACTCGTTATTTTTGGATTACTTAAATTAGGAGTCTCTATGAGTAAACCTGTTACATGGGTTAAAATTGTAGGTGATGATACTAAATAATACTACTATTAATAATAAATATTATATAATTATAAATATAAATATAATATTTATTCATCATCTTCTAAAGGAGAATCCGTTATTGTAGTTCCACAATAAGATACTGGTTTTTTTCTAAAATCTTGCCTTTTATATATACGATGTTTTATAGCACATTTTAATATAAATTTCATATTATCCCAAAATTCAGTAGTATGTCCTATACTAATTGTCATTACATGAGCTAATTCATGTATTGCAACAAACATCATAGTATTTAATTTAACTAATTTTTCATTTTCATCTTTACTTCTAATACAAAATACAATTTTTTCACCTTTATTAAGAGAATATGAAGTATATTTAGTTCCTGAAATAGATTCCGTTATTTTTCTAGGTTGAAATTTAGTTACAAGATGAATTACTCTTTTATCTTTAGGATAATCTTGTTCTAATTTATGTACTATTTTAAGCAATTTTTTTTTTATGTTAGCAAGCGTATTAGCAGCTTGTAATTTATCGGGTCTATTTCTACATAGATATTCTCGATTATCTACATCTGATTTAACATATATCAATTCTGAATATTTAGACTCATACATCATCAAAACTGATAATAATAGTATAGTGGCGATTATAATTATAATAAAATCATTCATTAATAAATTATAAGAAAAAAATTTTGATATAAAATTAATATTTAAAGAGAACTAAATAAAAATATAGACATGAATTCTTTAAAAGATTTAAAATTTCAAATTATTGATTGGCACACTGAAAATCTAGAAGAAAAGGATGATGAATTAATGCTTAGCAGTAGTGATGAAGAAGATGAGCCCAAATATAAATTAGATGAAAGTAGTTATAAAATATTTGTTTTTGGTAAAGATATCGATGAAAATACATATTCACTTATGATTAATGATTTTACACCATATTTTTACATTAAAGTTCCAGATAATTTTAGTAAAATTAAAGTTAAAATTTTAAAAAATTGGGTAGAAGAAAAAATGTGGTTTAAACATAGAAATAGTTTTTCAAGAGCAACTTTACATAAAAAAATGAAATTCAGAGGATTTACAAACAAAAAAAAATTTAAATTTGTTAGACTTGTATTTAAGAATACAAACGCAATGAGAAATGCTATAGGATTATTTCAAAATAAAATATGGAATAATCAAACTAGAAAAATTGAAAAAATAACATCTAAAAGTGTTCATATTCGTGGTTTAACAAACGGACCGCATGTATATGACTTGTATGAAAATATGATTGATCCAATGATACGATTTATCCATCATAGGGATTTAAAACCAGTTGGATGGATTAATGTCAAACATGGTAAATGGCAAAAAAGAAGTATAAATAACTCTCATTGTCATTATAATTTACAAGCAAGATGGACCGATATAAATTTTGTTAAATCAGAAGAAAATGTAAAGATTAAGGTTTTAGCATATGATATAGAATGCGATTCAAGTCATGGCGATTTCCCACTTCCCATAAAGGACTATTTAAAACTCTCTCGAGAAATAGTTTATGAATATGAAAGAATGCAAAAAATATTACATTTAAAATGTGAAAAAATAAATAGAACACAAAAAGAAAAATTTGTTAGATATATTAAAAACAAAAAGAAATTTGTTAGTGAATGTATAAATAGCGCATTTCAAAATGGTAACGAGTCTATAAATATAAGTAAAATTTATACAATTCGAGATAAAAAAGCTACTGAAAAAACTATTGATATTGTTTCACATAAAATAGCTGATTTATTAATAAAATTTAATCCTTTAGTGAAAACTATGGAGAGAAATAAGATACGAAATAATAGTATTGAACAAATTAATATTATAATGTGGGATAAAAATAAACCTGAAAATAGTTATTTCCCAGAAGTTCAAGGAGACCGAACAATCCAAATAGGATGTAGTTTTATAAAATATGGTGAAAATATTTCATATAGAAATGTAATGTATACTTTGGGAACATGTGACCCTATAAAAAATACGGAAGTTAAATGTTTTAAAAGTGAGAAAAACCTATTATTAGCATTTAGAAATCTTATTATCAAAGAAGATCCCGAAATCATTACTGGATATAATATTCAAGGTTTTGATACCCCATGGTTAATGAAAAGAGCTATAGCGCTAAATATTGAGAGTAAATTTACACGACTGAGTAAGTTTTGTGATATGGAATGTAAATTAAAAATCAAACAAAAAAAATCAGCAGTAGGGCAACTTATTAAAGTGGATATTGTTGATATTCCTGGGAGAATTCAACTTGATATTTATAATTTAGTACAAAAAGGATATAAACTAAATTCATACAAATTAGACAATGTATCTGCTAATTTTATTCAGGGAACTGTACAAAACATTGAAAGAAAAAATGATAAAACATATATTTATACTGATAATATTAAAGGTTTAAATATTGGAAATTTTATAATTTTTATTGAAAAAGAAGGTTATTTAGAAGATAAATATAGTGAAGGTAAAAAATTTGAAATTATAGATAAAAATGAAAAAATGCTTATAATTAATGAGATAATTTCATTAAAATTAGATACACATAAATGTTCATGGTGTCTGGGCAAGGATGATGTATCTCCAAAAGATATATTTAGATTACAAAAAGAGGGACCCGGTGAAAGATATATTATTGCTAAATATTGTATGATGGATGTTATTTTATGTATTGAATTGTTATTAAAACTTCAATTCATTACTAATTGCATAGGTATGGCGAATGTATGTCTTATTCCATTAAATTGGAGTATTCATAAAGGTCAAGGAGTTAAAATTTTAAGTCTTGTAACGAATGTATTAAAAAAAGAAGGATTTTTACTTCCACATCTTTATAGAGATTTATTAGATAAAGATGGATATGAAGGAGCGGTTGTATTAAAACCATATCCGGGTATATATCTTGATGACCCAATATCTGTTTTAGATTATGCTTCTTTGTATCCAGCTTCAATGATTATGGGTAATACGTCTCATGAAACTATATGTTATGATGATAAGTGGCTTGGTGATCAAGGCATTGAAAATTTAAAAAATATAGGATATGGATATCATGATGTTACATATGATACATTTAAATATATTAGAACATCTAGTGGTACATTAAAAGGTAAAAAAAAAATAGGTGAAAAAACTGTTAGATTTGTTCAATATCCAAATGATGAAAAAGCACTTATTCCGAAAACACTTCAAACATTATTGAAAGCAAGAAAAGATACTAGAATTAAAATTAAATATAAAACTGTTATATGTAATGATGGAACTGAATATATTGGTTTAGTAAATAAGGATGAAACAAAAACATATATTAAAACATCTAAAGGAGATAAAGTAGAAATAAATAATATAAATGTTAAATCTATAAAAGATACTTATACCGAATTTCAAAAAAATATATTTGATGGTCTCCAACTTGCTTTTAAAATTACAGCAAATTCGGTATATGGACAAATAGGAGCACGTGTAAGTGATTTATATGCTAAAGAAATAGCGGCTTCAACAACTGCTATTGGAAGACAACAGCTTGAAATTGCTCAAACTTATTGTGAAAATCCTAATAATTTTAAAAGAACTTTAGAAAATGGTACAGAAATACAACTATATAATAAAATTGTATATGGAGATACAGATAGTGTATTTGTGAAATTTGACTGTAGATATCAAGATGGAACAAAAATGAAAGGCAGGGATGCTTTAGCTGAAACTATACGCTTGTCAAAAATAGCAGAAGAAGGTATTAAAAAAATATTAATGAAACCTCAGGATTTAGAATATGAGAAAACATTTTGGCCATTTATTCTATTTACTAAAAAGAGATATGTTGGAAATAAATATGAATTCGATTTAGATAAATATAAACAAACTTCTATGGGAATTGTTACTAAAAGAAGAGATAATGCACCAATATGTAAAGTAGTTTTTGGTGGAATAATTGATATTATTATGAGAACAAGACAAATCGGAATTTCTATTGATTTTTTAAGAAAAACTATATTATCCCTTACTAAAGGGAAATTTAATTTAGACACGCTTATAGTAAGTAAAACACTTTCATCATATTATAAAGATCCAGATAGAATTGCTCATAAAGTTTTAGCTGATAGAATTGCTGAAAGAGATCCTGGAAATAAACCACAAGTTAATGATAGAATACCATATGTATATGTAAATGTTAAAGAAAATAAAAAAATTAAATTATTACAAGGTGATAAAATAGAACATCCTGATTATATAAAACAACATAACTTAATTCCTAATTATGAATATTATATTACAAATCAAATTATGAAACCGGTTTGTCAAATTTATGGATTATGCCTTGAACAAATTCCTGGTTATAGACCAAATGAAGATTTTGAACTAATTCTTAAAAATTTAATTAGTCAAGGAAAAACAGAAAGAGATGCTGAAAAACGTGTTCTTGAAAAAAAACAAAAAATTGCTGGTAAATTGTTATTTGGAGATATACTTAGAACACTTGAAAATAAAAGAAAAGGTAATGTAGAAATTACAACATGGTTTTCAAGAAAAGTATCCAAACCAACTAAAATATTTAAAAAAACAACAAATAAAAAAAATGTTAATATTAATTTAAGTGATTTAGATGATGATGATAGCGATGATAGCGATTTTTAACAAAACAAAATAAAATAAATATATAGTTTATAATTTTTATTTTATTTTTATTTTAAGTTTAACTTTTCTTTTATTTTTATTTTAAGTTTAACTTTTCAATTTATTATTTTTTAAAATCTATTATAATTATTTCCCATATTAATTATACTATATTTAGGTATAATATTATAAAAGGTCTAAAATAATGTTTGTTATTACATGAAACGCAATAAAAGATAACTAATGGTTTAATGCTAATGCCACTAAAATTATATATTAAAAATTTATTACTACTAAAAACTTATAAAAAATATATATAGATTTAATTAGTGTTTAATATCTGGAAATATATTATCAATTTATATTAAT
>Ga0209425_10000571_pt1 | contig 45024 bp, 45 predicted proteins | sample COG_05_FD_184749 | JGI IMG/M metagenome (GOLD analysis project Ga0209425, IMG submission 184749) | Pelagic Microbial community sample from North Sea - COGITO 998_met_05 (SPAdes) (version 2) | ecosystem: Environmental > Aquatic > Marine > Neritic zone/Coastal water | place: Helgoland, sampling...
TAAAATGCCATCCTATGGTCATTTTAATTAGCTTACTTCAGCTTGATTTTCTTTTGGTTGTATTTCAGTTTTAAATTGATTTGAAATTTTTTGAACTTGAACAGATGAAACTTTATATTCTGCACACATAGTTTCTTCATCTTTTCCGTGACCTGTTACCATATTAACCATATGTTCTGGAAAATGAAATGTTGTAAAAACTATACCTTCTTTTACTTTATCAGTAACTTCTACTTTTAAAGCTACTTCACCTCTTCCTGAATACAATCTTCCAATATCACCAGTATTTAAATCTCTATTTGCTGCATCTTTAGGATGAATTAATAGAACATCTTCATCAACAATATTGATATTGCTAGTTCTTCTTGTCATGGTAGCAGCATTGTAATGTTGTAAAACTCGACTAGTTGTTAATATAAGAGGATAATCTTTATGATTAGCTTCAATTTCAGATGACTCTTTCCAATCAAAATTTTTCAATCGACCTTTTCCTAGTTTGAATTCTTCAGTGTGTAATATTTGAGTATCTGTTCCATCTTCTTTAACAGGCCATTGCAATCCCATTTTTCCTAATCTTTCTCGTGTAATTCCCTTAAAAAAAGGAACAATATCTGCAATTTCTGCCAATACTTGATCTGCATCATAACTAGCTTGATCAAATCCAAGTTTCTGCATCATATCTGTTACTATAACTCCATCTGGTTTTGTTCCAGGCAATGGAGGAACAGCTCTATTAACTCTTTGAACTCTTCTCTCAGTGTTTGTGAATGTTCCATCTTTCTCTAAAAATGTTGTTCCTGGTAAAACAACAGTTGCCAATTTTGCTGTCTCACTCATAAATATTTCTTGAACAACTAAAAGCTCCAAAGAGTTCATTGCCTCAACTACGTGAGCACTATTGGGATCTGTTTGAACAATATCTTCCCCAATGATCCACACGCCTTTTAGTTCTTTATTAATCGCTGCCTCAAACATTTGAGGAATTTTTAAACCAGGTTTTGTTGGATGGGTTACACCATATTTTTCAGTGTAGAATTTTTGATTTTTTTTATCTGCAACTTCAAAGTATCCTGCACCTTGATGAGGCTGACACCCCATATCTGCAGCACCTTGAACATTATTTTGTCCTCTTAGAGGATTCACTCCAACTCCTTTTCTTCCAATGTTTCCTGTAATCATTGCAAGATCAGCAATTAGCATCACTGTTTTTGAACCTTGTTCGTGCTCTGTAACTCCTAAACCATGAAACTCCATTGAATTTTTTGCAGTTGCATATGCAATAGCAGCTTCTTTAACAAGTTGTTTATCTACCCCAGCAACTTTAGCCAATTTGTCAACATCTTGTCTTTCAATTTCCTTTAGGAAATTATCAAATCCTTCTGTTCTATCTCTCACGAAATCAACATTATATAATTTTGATTTAATTATAAAATGCAACATCATGTTAAGCACAGCCACATTAGTTCCAGGTCTTAATTTGATGTGATAGTCTGCAAGTTTTGCAAGTTCGGTTGTAATAGGATCTAAAACAATAAGTTTTTTCCCTTTCATAACTTGTTGTTTGATTTTAGCTCCTGTAACAGGATGTGCATTCGTTGGGTTTGCACCAATAACTAAAAATAGATCTGCGTGATAAATATCTTCAGTTGAGTTAGTTGCGGCGCCCGTACCAAATGTTTGTTGCATTCCCCATGCAGTAGGAGAGTGGCAAATTCTTGCACAACAGTCTACACTATTAGTACCGACAGCAGCTCTAATCATTTTTTGGAAAACATAATTTTCTTCATTAGTACATCTTGCTGAAGAAATTCCAGCAAAAGCATCAGGACCATGATCTTTAGTAATTCTTTGCATTTCTTTTTTAATAAAATCATATGCTTCATCCCATGTTGCTTCTTCAAATTTACCATTTCTTTTGATTAATGGAGTCTTAAGTCTGTCAGGGTGATCATAAAAACCAAATGCATACCTTCCTTTAATACATGTGTGACCAGCATTTACCTCTGTTTCTTTTGGAGTATCAATTGCTACAACTTTATCATTTTTAATTGATGCTTCTAAATTACATCCAACTCCACAGTACGAACAAGTCGTTCTTACTTTTTTATCAACAGCAGCTGATTTAGATTGAAAAACATCTGAAATCGCATCTGTTGGGCAAGTATGCGCACAAGCTCCACAAGAAACACATGATGAATCCCCGAACATCATATCATTATCAGTGGTAATTCTTGACTCAAATCCTCTTCCAGACATAGTTAAAACAAATGAGCCTTGAATTTCATCACAAGCTCTTACACATCTTCCACAATTAATACAGTTGTCTAAATTCATTCTCATATAATCATGAGAAGTATCTCTTGGAATACCCTTATGTTGTTTTGGACTGTTATACCTGTGGTCTGAAATACCCAAATCATTTGCTACAGTTTGAAGTTCACAATTATTGTTTACTTCACAAGTATTACACTCCATTGGATGGTCAGTTAAGACTAACTCAACAATGTTTTTTCTCAAATTTTGAAGATTTTCATTAGATGTAAAAATATGTTGATTTTCAGCTACTGGCGTATGGCAAGAAGCTACAATTTTTGTTGGACCATCTTTTTCTAATGCCACTTCAACAGAACAAACTCTACATGCACCATAAGGAGCTAAATTAGGGTCATCACAAAGTGTTGGAACTTTTTTTTCTCCAACATAACTTTTTACAAACTTTAAGATAGATGTGTGGTTAGATCCAATTTCATATGGCTTACCATCTATATATGCTATTTTTCTTTTTTCAGAACTCATTAATTATCTTTTACCATATCACTTTTCATTTCATCACCAAAATACTTTAAAATGTTCATGATGGGAGTTGGTATTGCGCCACAAAGGGCACATAAGCAGCCTTTTTGCATGGTTATTAACAATTCATTTAATAATTTAAGTGGAATTTTTGCAGTTTTTTTCTTTGCTTGATCAAACATCTCTTTACCTCTGTAAGAACCCAATCTTCCTGGAAAGCACTTACCACATGACTCTTCAGCAGAAAATTCAAATAAATGATGAATATATTCTGTCATTGGAAAATCTTTGGGAATACTTACTACACTAGCATGCCCTAACATAAAACCTTTGGAAGTAAATTCTTGAAAATCCAAGTTTAAATTATCTATCTCATTTATAGGGACAACACCTCCTAAAGGTCCTCCAATTTGAAATGCTTTAATTGAGTCCTTGTAACCACCACCAATTTCATTAAATATCTTTTTCATTGGTGTTCCCATATCAATTTCGTAAACACCTGGGTTATTAAAAAAACTATCTAAACAAACTAATTTTGTTCCTGCAGATTTTTTATTTCCAATTGATGAGAATTTTTTAGCACCATTAATTAAAATACCTGTTGCTGCCGCTAAAGTTTCAACATTGTTTACTACAGTTGGTTTTTTATAAAGTCCCTCAGTAACTGGGAACGGAGGCCTCACATCTACTTCAGCACGCCTTCCTTCAATTGATGCTATCAAAGCTGTTTCTTCACCACAAATATAAGCACCTTGGCCAATACAAATTCCAATATCAAAAGAAAACTCAGTACCTAAAATATTTTCACCTAACAAGTTTAATTTTTTAAGTTCATTGATACATCCATTAATTGCTTCTATAGACTTCGGATATTCACCTCTAATATACAATACCCCTTCATCACTTCCAATTACCAAACCACATATTACCATTCCAAAAATAACTTTTAATGGCTGGTCTTCTAAAAGATATCTGTCAGAAAACGCACCCGAGTCTCCTTCATCAGCGTTACATATAACATATTTTTTATCACCTTTAGCTTTACTACAGAAATCCCATTTCATTCCAGCTGGAAAGCCCGCACCACCTCTTCCCGTTAGATTAGAGTCTAGTAATGACTTAATAATTTCTTTTTTATCTGTTTTTAAGAATTTATTTAATTGTTCTTTAAATTGGTCTGTTGATGAAAGTTTTTCATCCATTAAAAAGCTAGTTGTTGCATAACTTTTAGAAAAAAATTTTTCTTGTTTGATATCTTCTCCTTTTAAAATTTGGTCAATTTTTTCTATATCTTTTCCTGCGTAGTTTTCACCATCATAATGAAATGCATGATTTTCATAGCAATGACCCAAACAAAACATTTCTCCTACTTTGTCATTTCCAAGTTTTGACTTTAAAGTTTCTTTTAATTTGTCTTGAGTACCAGCGCACATACATGCACTACCGTTACAAACAAAAGCTTTTTTTTCTCTGTGAGAAGGTCTTAAAAATTCATAAAAACTTTCAGCTCCATGAATAGTAGAAACACCTAAATTATATTCTTTAGCAATTTCTTTAATATCTTTTGGAGAATCATTTAGGACATTTTCGGACATCTTTTTAAAAAGATTGTCCTTTAATCCAACTCTACCTGATAAATTACTTATATTTTTTGACACCAATCTCCCCGCAATATTAATTTACAATAACTTTTTGGTTATTTGTGTAAATGTTAAAACTATCCTCTTTTACGAAACCTATCAAGGTCATGTCAAACCTATTCGCAAGGTCTAATGCTAGACTAGTTGGCGCACCTACACCAATCATTAAGCCAATATTGGTCATTAAAACTTTCTGAACAAGTTCAAAATTTAATCGACCAGAACATGTAATAAATTGGTTTTTATGGTCAATTTGGTCCTTATTTAAAGCATTCCCAATCATCTTATCCAAAGCATTATGTCTTCCTACATCTTCTCGCAAAGATATTAATTTTCCATCTGAAGAAAATAGTCCACTAGCATGTATTCCCCCAGTCTTAGAAAATTCAGATTGATTACTTTTTAAAATTGCAGGTGACTGAATAATAATCTCTTTAGTCAATTTAGGATCAGAACTTAATGTTTTTTCTTTTTTAGTTATTTCCAATGCATCAAGCGAGGATTTTCCACAAACCCCACAAGATGAATTAGACATAAAATCCCTTTTTATTTTTGAAATATTTATATTTTTTGAATTATTCAATGTTATTAGAATTTTATTTTGAATATTGTATTTTCCAACTTTATCACCAAAACTTTCTATATTATCAATCTCACTTAAATTTTGGATTATTTGTTCATTATATAAAAAACCTCTTACCAAATCTTCATCTTGACCAGGGGTTCTCATTGTTATTATCAAACTATTAGCTAACCATTCATTTTGGTCTTTATATTTAAGTGAAATTTCTAAAGGCTCTTCAACAGAAATTAAATCATCAGTGTTTTCAAATTTATTTTTTTTAAATTTGAGAACCTTATACTTTGAATTCATTTAATCACTTTAGTGGATAATTCTTTTTAAGTAAAAATTTATTAATCAAAATTGCCAATGAAATAATGATTATACAACCAAAGATAATTGGACTTAATAAGTAATCATATGAAACACTTCCAATAATTACCATTATTGGATTTCCTCCAGCAGGGGGATGAACAATATTTAATAAAATCATTAAAAAAATTCCAGCTCCAACCGCTAATGCAATATTGATAAACATAGGTAATGGTACAAAGGTTACAAAAACTACACCTACAAGTGCTGTTACTAGATGGCCAAAAAAAACATTTTTTGGTTGAGCAAAAGGGCTTTCTGGAAAACCAAATAATAAAACCATAGAGGATCCGAATGATCCAGCTATGAATAATCCTAAAGAACTTTTATAGGTTAAAACGGTAAGCACACCAATTGTAAAAGCTGAGAAAATTCCAGCAAGTAATGCTTTTTTAAAAATTTCTTTACTTATATTAATCATGATATCTTCAAAGCTTTTAGAACAGTTCTTAATGGAAGAAGCAAGCATTCTTTTCTAGGTGCATTTTTTTTGTCCAGTAATTCTATAAAATCTTTCCAATCCTTCTTTAAAACTATTTTAGTATTTTCAAAGATGTTTTCACAAGAATGGATAAAATTTTTAATTTCATCTAATTTTTTATTTTTGATTCTTTGAGAAAGTAAACTGACAGACGCCTGACAATAAATACACGATTTACATTGATAACCCATATCTATCACTTTATCATTTTCTACTATGAGGTTTATTTCCATTTCATCACCACAAATTGGATTCTTATTTTTCGATTGATGAGTAAAATTATCAAGAACTTTATTATTTTCAGTATTTGATGCTATTTCTAAAATTCTTAAATCCATATTAATTCTTTAAATCAAATTTTAATGTTTTATATTTTAATATATGGATCTTAACAAAGTTTTGGGTGTAGTGCTAGCTGGTGGAAAGTCACAGAGGTTTGGTCAGGACAAATCCCAAGTTAAATTACAAGATAAACTATTGATAGATTACATACTAAGTGAAATTATTAATGAATTTCATGAAATTTTAATTGTTGCTAATGAGCCAATTAATTTTATGAATTCAAAAAAAATTTCAATCACTAAAGATTTTAAAACTGGATTAGGACCATTAGGTGGTGTTTTAACCGCAATGAAATGGATAAAAGAAAATAAGAGAAATTACAAATGGATTTCAACTTTTCCTACAGACGCACCTTTTTTTACAATAAAAGAACTTAAATATTTTTATGAAAATATTGATATTGATAAAAGTAAATTATTTTTCATTAAAAATAAAAATACTAGACATAATATTTTTGGTCTTTGGTCGCTAGAATTAATTGAGCAACTAGAAAATGATCTATTAAAAGGTGAGAGAAAAATTGAGGTTTGGGCAGATACTATTGGTGTAAAAACTGTAAATATTGACTATAAAAAAACTGATCCATTCTTTAATATCAATACAAAAGAAGATTTAAAAAAGGCAATTAAAATATTAGAAAATGATTAGTTACAAGCAATCAATTAATATATTAAATAAATCTAAGATAATAATCAAAGATGAAATCATAAAGAGTAATGACTGTTTAAACAGAGTAGTAGCAAAAAATATTTTTAGCAAAGCAAATAATCCATTAGCAGACAATGCAGCATTTGATGGGTTTGCAATAAACTCAAAAGATACTAAAAATTTAAACAAAAAGAATAGTAAATTATTTAAAATTATTGGAACAATAGCTGCTGGAAATAAACCTTTAAAAAAAAAATTAAAAAAATTTCAAACAGTTGAAATTATGACAGGAGGAATAATTCCCCTAGGAGCAGATACCATAATACCTGTAGAACAGATATTGTATTATCCTAATAAGATTAAACCAAAATACATTTTAATTAATAAAAAGATTAAGAATGATCAACATATAAGATTAAAAGGATCAGATTTTAAAAAAAATGATTTGATAATAAAGCGAGGCACTATTTTACAATCTAATCATATTTTGGCACTAAAGACGTTAGGTATAAAAAAAATTAAAGTGAAAAAAATACTTAATATTTTATTTTTTTCTACTGGTAATGAGATAACAAATAAAGAAAATATTCCAGAATGGAAGGTGATAAATTCTAACAGTCATTATATTCAATCGTTAGGTAAAAATTTTTTATTTAATTTTAAAGATGGTGGAATTTTAAAAGATAAAGATAAATTAATTTTTGAACAAAAAATAAAAAATATATTTAATTCTGAAATAGATATTATCATTACGTCGGGTGCGGTATCAGCTGGTAAGTTCGATTATATACCAAATATTGTTAAAAAATTTAAACTTTCTAATTATTTTAAAAGTGTTTCTATTAGGCCAGGAAAACCGGTTTTATTCGCAAAAATTAAAGGAAAACAAAAAGTAATATTTGGTCTTCCAGGAAACCCAATTTCATCAGCCGCTTGTTTTAGATTTTTTGTATACCCCTATTTACTTAAATTATTGAGAATCGATTATGAAAAACCAATTAAAGCAACTTTAAAAAAACAGTTCGTCAAAAAAATAAATTTTACTAGGTTCGCTAAAGGTAAATTAAATACAACTAAAAATGGTAAAATGGAGGCTGAAGTCTTGAGAGGGCAGGAGTCGTATAAAATTCAATCATTTATAAAATCAAATATTTGGATTTTGTTTCCTTCAGGAAAATCAAAATTTAAAAAGGGAGATGTAGTGGATTGTTTTTTAGCAAATTATACAAATAAAACTTTTTTATAATGGATTGAATTTTTGTTGTAGTTCAAACTAATTTTAAATAAACATCTACTTATGTTAGAATTAAAAAATGATAAAATAGCTATTCCAGTTGTTTTATTTGCAGGTCTACTTTGGTCATTTGGTCCTTTAGTAGTTAGATATATGGATAATCCTCATATGGTTCCATGGCAATATATCTTTGGTCGAGGATTAACAATTTTCATAATTTTAAATCTATATTTATATTTTGAAGAAGGAAAAAATTTTTATAAAAATTATAAAAAAGTAGGTAGATCAGGAATAATAGGAGGTTGCGGTCTTGGTATTGCAATGATTACGTTTATATATTCAATTACTAATACAAGTGCAGCTGTTACTTTATTATGTTTAGCTGCAATGCCCTTTTTTACTGCTGTAATGGCTTACTTGTTTTTAAAAGAAAAAATTTCAGTGAATGTATGGGTGTCTATTTTTATAGCTACGATTGGTATAATTATTATGGCAGTAGGCAGTACAGAAAAAAACTCAGTAATAGGTTTTTTATTTGGAATAACATCCTCGATAGGCTTTTCAGTATTCTCTGTGACACTTCGTTGGAGAAAAGAAACACCTAAATTCACAACTGTTGCTATAGCAGGATTGTTTTGTTTTATTTTCGCATCATTAGTTATCTTGATCACAAAACAAAATTTTTTTGCAACAAGCTATAATAGCTCAATGTTCTCATTACATGGAACACTAGTTTGTTTTGGTCTAATTTTATATTCAATTGGTTCCAAAGCAATTCCTGCAGCCGAATTAACTTTGTTATCTTTAACAGAAGTTGTTGGAGGAATTTTTTGGGTTTGGTTGCCATTATTTGGAATTAATGAAATACCGTCAACTTATACCATTATAGGTGGTTTTTTTCTTTTTGTGTCTCTTGTATATTATAGCCTCATCATGAGATGGAATAAAAGACATATAGCGCTTAATTAAATTAAACTTATGGAAAGACCTGATTTTTTTACTTTCAAGAATGGTGAAAAAGCAAAACTTCCTTTTTCAAATAATGAATACAAACAGAGAGTAAATAATTTGAGAGTTGTGATGGATAAAAATAATCTTGATATGATTATTTTGACTTCCATGCACAATATTGCTTATTATACAGGTTTTATTTATTGCTCCTTTGGTCGGACATATGGGTGTATTATAACCAAAAATAAAATTTCAACTATTTCTGCAAATATTGATGCTAGTCAACCTTGGAGAAGATCACATTGTGATAATGTTATTTACACTGATTGGAAAAGAGATAATTTTTTAAAAGCAATAGTTTCCATTATAGGAAGAGATCAGCCTCCTAGAAATATAGGAATAGAAAATGACCATATTACTTTAGATGTCAGAGAAAAAATAGGTTCAATTTTTTCTCTCTCAGTTTTTAAAGATATTTCTAAAGAGTTAATGAAACTTAGAATGATAAAATCTAATGAAGAAATTGAAATTATAAAAAATGGAGCAAGAATTGCCGATATTGGAGGCAATGAAATAGTTAAAAATATAAAACAAGGTGCAACAGAAATTGAAATTGCTATTGCTGGAAGGGACAAGATGGAAAGAGAAATAGTAAAAACATACCCTGATGCAGAGTATATGGATACATGGGTATGGTTTCAATCAGGCATTAACACAGATGGAGCCCACAATCCAAAAACAAATCGAAAATTAATGAGTGGAGATATTCTATCTCTAAATACATTCCCTATGATTTCAGGTTACTATACAGCATTAGAAAGAACTCTTTTTTTAAATACAGTAAATGATGCATCTCTTAAAGCTTGGGAAGCAAACGTTAAAGTACATAAAAGAGGATTGGAACTTATAAAACCTGGAATTAAATGTTCAGATATTTGTAATGAATTAAATGAATTATTTGCTGAACTAGGTTACTTGCAATATAGAACTTTTGGTTATGGACATTCTTTTGGAATGCTCTCACATTTTTATGGGAGAGAGTCTGGTTTAGAATTAAGAGAGGATATAGATACAGTGTTAGAAGAAAATATGGTTATATCAATGGAACCAATGATTTTAATACCTGAGGGAAAACCTGGAGCAGGTGGATATCGTGAGCATGATATTTTGGTGATTGGTAAAAATGGAGTTGAAAATATAACGAAATTTCCTTTTGGACCAGAAAACAATATTATTAAAGGTTAAAATGAATAAAAATAAAACAATAGTTAATAGTTGGAATGAGTGGGATCCACTAAAACATGTAATAGTGGGAAAAGCTGATGGAACTTGTATACCCGCCCCAGAACCTGCTTTAGACGCAAAAGTTCCCGAAGACTCTGATATGCGAGGAAAATTTGGTCCAAGAACAAAAGATACGATAGATAAAGCTAATCAGTTATTAGATGATTTTTCAAACATGTTAGTTAAACGAGGAATAAAAGTAGACAGACCATCACCTATAGATTTTAATCAGAAAACATCAACCCCAGACTGGGAATCAAATACCATGTTTGGATGTATGCCGCCTAGAGATGTTTTGTTAACAGTTGGAAATGAAATTCTAGAGGCAACAATGAGTTATAGGTGTAGATGGTTTGAGTATCTGTGCTACAGACCTTTATTGCAAGAATACTATAATGCGGATCCAAATATGAGACACGAGTCTGCACCCAAACCTAGGTTAACAGATAAAGATTATCGAAAAGATTATTTGTCAGATAAAATTGGAATTCAAAAAAGACTGGAATGGACAGAGGATAAATTTTTTGTCACTACAGAGGAAGAGCCATTATTTGATGCAGCTGATGTATTAAGATTTGGTAAAGATTTAGTTGTTCAACATGGTTTTACTACTAATTTAAAAGGAATTGATTGGTTAAAAAGACATTATAGAGACCATAGAGTTCATGCGGTAAATTTTCCAGGAGATCCTTATCCAATACATATAGATGCAACTTTTACTCCAATCAAAGAAGGATTAATTATTAATAACCCTCAAAGAAGACTGCCAAAAGAACAAAGAAAATTATTTAAAGATAATGGTTGGGAAATTGTTGATAGTGCGCAACCTGCTCATAACGAACCTCCACCTTTATGTTATTCTTCAACATGGCTATCTATGAATGTTTTAGTGCTTGATCCTAAAACAGTATGTGTTGAAAAAAGTGAAATTTATCAGGCAGAACAACTAGATAAATTAGGTATGGAAGTTATTCCAGTTGAACTTAGAGAAGCCTATGCTTTTGGTGGTGGACTTCATTGTTGTACCGCAGATGTCTACAGAGAGGGAGAATTAAAAGACTATTTTCCAAAACAGTAAAGATTAGCTGGGATTTTTTTTTAAAAACTCAATATATTTTATCACTTCATTAAACTTTTCATCTGGAATATCTTTATAGCTTACACTAAAATAATTTTTTACACATATTGCAACATGAGCATAAGGATTTCTACCTTTGGGATGATTTGGATGATCAGGTAGTTGTCCTACCAAATAATCGCCAGCTTCCTGAATAATTTTCCAGAGTTTACTTGCGTTTTCTTTATTCATAAAACTTGAAATACAGTTTTATCTTTAGCACCAAAAAATAGTTTTAATTCTTTTTAATTTTATCTATTTCAAACTTTTCTAATTTTGATGAAAAATTATTTTCGGATAAATCACTTTTATCATCATAGGATCTAAGTTTCTCTAATTCTTTTTGTCTGAGATATTGTTCTCTTAGATTTTCTTTATGTTCTCTGGCTTTTTTTTCTCGGTCAAATCTTTCTTCCCACGCTTTAATTCTAATATTTTCATCATCTTTCCTTTTTAATTCCTCTTCTTTATCTAACCTTAAAGCTTTTTCTTTTTTCCTTTTTTCTTTTAAATCATGCTTTTTTTGTTGTTCTTCTCTAACTTTTAAGTCAATATCTTTCCTACTCTGTTCTTCTTCTATTAATTTGAGTTTTTTCTCTTTATCCCTTAAATCATTAGTTACTAGTATTAAACTTTCGTCTTTTTTAATCAATCTTTCATTTTCAATTTTTAGTTGATCTTCTTTAGACTTTAACTCTTTTTCTTTGACTCTTAATTCATCTTCTAAAGATCTTAATTTACCATCCTCTTTTTTTAACTTTTCTTCTAAAATTTTTAATTCTTTTTTTTCTTTAGCTAGATGACCTTGTTCCTGAAGTTTTTTTAATTTTATATCTTTTATCTTTTTAAGTTCCTGATTTTTTTTAAAATTTTCTAATGCACTACTTAGAGATTTAGTCGTGATAGTAGCTATATTTGCTAAGCTGCTATTTCTAGATTTTGTTTTTTTTTTCTTTTTTTTCGGCATTTTTTAAAACACTATTTGAGCAAAAAATTACCTTTGTTTCAACGTTAAGTATTAAATAATATTTCCTTCAGTGTTTATTTTGAGTTTCAACCTATAAGTGATTATTGTTAGTAAATTTTCACAATTACTGATAAATTTTTTTGCATTTAAGTATTCAAGACACTATTAAATCTAAGTGAAAAAATTAAATAAATTAATAATTGCATGTGATGGAGAGTCTGCAAGCGGTAAAAGCACGGCAGCTAAACTCATATCTAAAAAATATGATTTATTATTAATTAACTCAGGTCTATTATATAGATATGGTAGTAAGCTAATAATCAAGCAAAAGCCTAAAAATTATATCTCTTTTTTAAAAAGCAAATTTAGTAAAATTTCCTATAAAACACTGGTAAGGCAAAACCTACATTCTGAACAAATCAGCAATCATGTTGCTATTTTAGCTAAGAATAAAAAAGTAAGAGAAATAATTAATATATTTCAAAAAAAAATTATTAAAAACAATAAACGTATTTGTGTTGAAGGGAGGGATATTGCTAGTAAAATTTTAGCTAAAACTCCGAAATATGACCTCGCTTTTTATTTTAAATGTAATCTTGATGTAGCAAGTTACAGGAGATGGTTAGATTTAAAAAAAAAAGTTCCTTTGAAAGAAGTTAAACAATCTCTTTATAAAAGAACTCGAATGGACAAGAAAAGAAAAAACAGCCCTCTGATTAAGGTTAAAGATGCAATTTTAATTAGAACGGATAAACTTTCAAAAAAAGATGTTTTATCAAAAATGTCTAAATATATAGATAGATTAGATTAAATTACTTTTTCTTCTTCTTTAACAATAGGTTCTTCTATTGGCTCTGTTGACGGGTTAAGCTCTATACCGGCAGGTGTAATGGTTTGAGGCATAGCAACAAATTGTGAGTCTGGATTTTCAACTGTTTGTCTCACTCTCATTCTATAAATTCCAAATACACCAATTATTGCATGAAAAAAAAATAAAAAAATAAAAAAACCATTTGAGCCAACAATATCCATAAAAATAGAACACAAAAATGGACCACTCATTGCACCTAATCCAAAAACAAACTGAAGACCTGCTCCTGCAGCAACAAACTTTTCTTTTGGAATGTAATCATTTGTATGTGCTAATATTAGAGAAAACATTGGCAAACTACAAAAAGAAAAAAGAATAAGAAAAATGTAGAACCAAGTCTTGCTTGTAGCCAATCCCTCAGGTAAATACATTTGTTTTGAAACCGAAATTGCAAGAAGAGCAAATAATGATGCTCCAAAAGTTGAAAAAACTATTACTTTTCTTCTATCATATATGTCTGATAATTTTCCAACAGGGAATTGAGATACAGCACCTGATACAGCTAAAAGAAACGTAACTATTGATATTTCCAATATAGTAAAATTCATCGAAGTCGCATACACCGCTAAAAGAGTGAACAAAGCTGACTGAATTGTTCCATAAAAAAAAGAACTTACCATCCCGAAAGGAGATGCTTCATAAAGATCTTTTAAAGTCATAGCTTTTATTTTTTTAAAAGTTGGAGGTTTCTTTTTTGTTAATAAGATAGGAATTAAAGCTGCTGATGTAATTACCGAAACCAAAATAAAAGGTTGAAAATTTTGAGGGCTACTAAAGTTAAGTAAAAACATTCCAATACCCATAGCCCCATATAGGATAACCATGTATATAGATAAAACACTTCCTCTATTTTTGTTGCTTGACCTATCGTTTAACCAACTTTCTGCAACTGTATAAATACAAACCATACTTATTCCAGTTAATACCCTTAACAGAAACCAGAGAAATGGATTTATAAAAACTGAGTGTACTAAAATAACCAAAGAAGCTAAAGATGCAAAAGCTGCAAAAACTCTAATATGACCAACTCTTGAAATTATATTTGGGATAGTGGCTGCCCCTATAAAATATCCAACAAAATATCCTGACATCATAAAGCCTGTTGCTGTTAAGCTAAATTCTTCTTGTACAGCTCTTACACCAAGCAAAGATCCTTGAAATCCATATGCCATCATTAAAAAACCCATACCTAAAAATAGTGCCCAAGAATTTTTTAATACTTTATTCATTTGAATCGACATCTATTTGTGATTTGTGGCCAAATCAAGTTATTTTAATTTTTGAATTACGATTTTTTAAGCTTAAGAAATGAGTGAATTGCGATTGTTAAAATGATTATAGTTCCTCCTTGAATAGTCTCGATACTAGGCTGTTCTTTAATTACCATCCATACCCAAAAAGGGCCAATAATCGTTTCTAACAAGAAAAACAAATTAACCTCTTCGGCAGGGATAAATCTTGGAGCGATTGTTACCAACACAAAAGGAATTGCTACACACATTACGCACATTAAGGGCACAATAAATAAGTCGCGCTCAACCAAATTATAAGATTCAATGAAAAACATAGCAAATAAAGCTACACACATTTTACCAACAACCGCGGCAGGAATTAAATTCTTTTTTTTAGCAGACCTAATAGTTACAGCCCCGATAGCAAGCCCAAGCGCAGTTACAAAACCCAATATATCTCCATAAATACTGCCTAATTGTAAAGAATCATAAAATATATATACAGCTGACATGAATGTAATGGTTATTGCAACCCATGTTTTTCTATCAGGCATTTCTTTCAAAAAAATTGCCCCTAAAATTGCAGACATCATTGGAGCCATTGCAATCATAACCAAAGTATTAGCTACATTAGTGTTTTGAATCGAAACTACAAAAGTGATGTTTGTTATAGAGAAAGTAATAACATAAATTATCCCATGATACCCACTGTTAAAAAGCATCTTAAAAAAATTTAATTTATATATAATTAACATTCCAATTAAGACTGTAAAAAATGGAATTACACCTCGATAAAAAACCAAACTCCAAGTGTCAATGCTAGATAATCTTATAAATAAACTATCAGGTGTGATAAACATCACTGCAATGAATGCAAGTAAAGACCCTTTTTGTTGGTCTGATAAAGATTTCATGCTTTTAATTCTTTCCAAAAAGTTTCAGCAAGATTAATTCCTGATAAATCATACAAAGTTTTAATTCCTGTGGGAGAAGTAACGTTGATATCTCCATTTAACTTTTGATCAATAAAATCGATTCCTGCAAAAAAAATATTTTCTTTTTTTAAATCTTTTGCAATTAGTTTTGACACTTTATTTTCTTTTTTGCTTAATTTAATATTTATAGGTTTAGCACCTTTGCTCATATTGCTCAAAAAAGAACCTTTTTTAGGAACTCTTGATATTGCCCCACAAACTCTCCCATTAATTAAAAAAACTCTTTTATCACCTTTACTAATCTTAGGTAGAAATTTTTGACACATGATGTGAGCATGTTTTTTTATAAACTGATTAATTAATTTTGAATTAAATTTATTTAAAAGGTGGATATCGTTTCCACTGTAACTATGAATAGGTTTTAAGATTACTTTTTTATGAGCTTTAAAAAATCTTTTAATCTCCTCAATATTTTGAGTAAAAATAGTACTTGGCATATATTTTCTATATCTAGCTGAATAAAGTTTTTCAGATACATTTCGAATAGATGTGGGGTTATTTATAATTTTAACTTTACCCTTGATAGCATCTAGTATGTAGGTTGATGAAATGTATTCTAGATTAAAAGGAGGATCTTGACGAATTAGAATAAACTTACATTTTACGAGGTCTAATTTTTTTTTTTTTAGTATTTTAAAAAACTTTTTTTTTGTGTAATCAAATTTAATAAAAAAACCTGAAGCAACCACTCTAGAATTAATTACTGATAAGTCTTTAGGATCATAATAAAATATTTTGTAGTTTTTATTCTGGATTTCGTTAGCAAGAAAAATACTAGTATCCGAAATAGGATTTAGTTTAGAGGGGTGATTTCCTTGAACAGCAACAATCTTATTTATCATATAATTCACTTAAATCTTCATTTTTAGAAAATTTACTAACCATATGATCTGCATTGGTTGTTTTGTTATCAATTACATTTTGCAAATGATCTAGAAACAAGGTTTCATTTTTACCATGTTTATTTAAAACATCTCTATTTTCCAAACCCTTTTTAGATAAATTAAGTAAAGTTTTCGCCCAGTATAAAAGATCTTTTCCCATCAATTGAGTGTTAAATCCTTTTTGAGGAGCCTCAAGATAAGCGTTAATGATTTTATCTTTATCCCAGTTTGAAATTATTTCATAAACTTCATCTAGGTTACCATAAAGTATTCCAATGTTAAAAGCGGGTCCTGAACATAAACAATCCCAACCGCATGTATCCATCGATCTTAGCTCTATATATTTCTTTAATCTATTTTCTGTAAAAATTGTGCTTAGATGTGTGGTTAAATCTCTTTCTGTTGGTAATCGATTTGCAATTTTATCAATTTTACCATCCATAAAATCCTTAAAAATATATTTTCCCCCAGAAATATAAGTGTTTTGATTTTGAATAAATAAAACTGGAAAATTAATGACAAATTCTGCATATTTTTCAAAATTTAAATTTTCAAAAAATAATTTTGGTAATCCACCTCTAGACGTGTTTTGCCAAACTTTTGATCTATAAGATAAATAATTGCTATTTTTTTTTTCAACAATTGATGAATTTGCAAATAAAGCAATAGAAATTGGAACAATCGAGTTAACAATTTTAAATTTTTTTATGAAATCATTTTCTGATTTGTAATCAATATTTAGTTGAGTTCCACAAGTTCGATACATCATATCTAGACTAGATTTACCCCCCAAAGGCATATCTTTTGTCATTAGTTTATAACGTTGTTTAGGATTATTGGGAATTTCATCTAATTTTGATATTGGATCGAATCCAGCACTAACAATATTTATATCTAGTTTTTTTGTAACTTGTCTTAATTCAAATAAATAATCTTGAGACTCGGCACAAGCTTCATGTATATGGCTTAGCTTATCTCCTGATAATTCTATTTGATTGCCTGGTTCGAGTGTGATGTTTTTTCCACCTTTGTTTAGTCCAATGATATTTTCTCTTTCTAAAACTGGGTTCCAGCCAAACTCTAATAGAGCAGTAAACATTTCTTTTATTTTTGAATAATCAATTCTTTTATTATTCTTATTATTAAAAAGAAATTTTTCATGCTCAATTCCAATTCTAAAATCTTTTGTATTTTTTATTCCAGATTTAAAATAATTTATAATTTGTTCTTTAGAATTTATCATAAACTTTAGATAGTATCTTATTAAATAATTTAAAGATAATAAAATAGCCTTTTTTAGTTATTTGAAGCAGTGCTTAATAAAGATAATTGAGTGACTTTATTATTTCCTAATTCGTCTATTGGTTCTACTGGATAATCACCTGTAAAATAATGATCGGTTAGTTGGGGATAGGTTTCATTTCTTTTGTTAAAACCAATTGCCTTGTATAATCCTTCAAGAGATAGAAATTTAAGGGATTTGGCTCCTATATATTCACAAATCTCATCGTTAGACTTATTAGCTGCCAATAATTCTTTTTTAGTTGGAGTATCAACACCATAAAAATCAGGATACCTGATTTCTGGACATGCTATTTTGACATGAACTTCTTTAGCACCTGCATCATATAACATCTTAACAATTTTATGAGAAGTAGTTCCTCTAACCAAGGAGTCATCTATCAAAATAATTTTTTTACCTTTAATAGTTGTCTGATTTGCATTTAATTTTAATTTAACCCCCAAGCTTCTAATTTTTTGGCTAGGCTCAATAAAAGTTCTGCCTACATAATGATTTCTAATTAAACCATGTTCATAATTCATTTTTAAATGTTGAGCAAAACCAAGAGCAGCAGCATTGCCACTATCAGGAACTGGAACTACTATATCTGCATTAACATCATTTTCTTTCGCAAGCTCAACACCAATATTTTTTCTATGTTCGTAAGCTGTCTTGTTGTTTATAATACTGTCGGGTCTTGCAAAATAAATATATTCAAAAACACATGGCCTAACTTTTTTAGGAGGGAAGGGTTTAATACTGGTTAATTTGTTATCTTCAATTAGAACCATTTCTCCATTTTCGACATCTCTTAAAAATTTTGCCCCAATAATATCTAATGCACAAGTCTCAGAAGCAAGGACATAGCTACCACCTAACCTACCAATAACTAGCGGTCTTATCCCATAAGGATCCCTGACTCCAATTAATGAATTTTGAGTCAACATAACTAATGCATAGCCACCTTGAATTTGAAATATTGCATCAACCACTTTATCAATAGTCTTTGGTCTTTTAGATTTAGCTATTAATTGAACAATAGTTTCAGTATCTGATGTAGTGTGAAAAATAGCACCATCCTCAACTAATTTATTTCTTAAAGATATTGAATTTGTCAAATTTCCATTGTGTGCAACCCCAATACCTCCCGCATTAGTATCTGCAAAAAAAGGTTGAATATTCCTTAGTGTATTTTCTCCAGTAGTACTGTATCGGTTATGACCAATAGCATAGTTTCCTTTAAGGTTTTTGAGAACTTTTTCTTTGTTAAAGTTATCTCCAACTAATCCAAATCTCTTTTCTGAATAATATTTTTCTCCGTCAAAAGTAACAATACCACAACCTTCTTGACCACGATGTTGAAGAGCGTGCAAACCAAGAGCTGCCAGTGCTGAGGCATCTTTTGCATTACTAACACCAAATACACCACATTCTTCTTTTAATTTTGGATTAAAGTTCCTCAATTTTTTCTTTAGAATTTTGATATGTTTTTTCATTAGGAAATTCTTTTAATAAATAATTACTACCTTTTTCTAAATATGGAAAGATGTATGATTTGTTTAAATTAATTGGCCATTTATCATAATTATACACAATATGGATACCTGAAAATATACAAACAGAGACAATATAAGCTCTTAAAAAACCAAAAAAGAATCCAAATGCAGTATCCAAATTTCCAATACCAGTGTAACGAACAGCTTTACTAATTCCTTTATTAATCATTAAAACCAAAAATATAACTATTATAAAAATTGCAACTCCGAGACTGATATCAAGCACATATTCATTATCAATAATATCTTTTAAATAAGGTTTTACTCTAGGAAAAATGATTAAAGTAATCACATAAGCAAATAACCATTTTGCCATTGATAAAATACTTAAGACAAAGCCCTTTTTGTAACATTTGATTAAAGATAAAATAGTAATAATTAAATAGATAAGATCAATAATTGAGGTAGATTTGTAAAAATCAATTATTATTTCCAGCATGAACTATTTCCCAAAAGGTTTAATCATCAAAATTAAAGATGGAAGAAGAGTTAAAACAGAAATCATAGCCAACAACATAGCAAGTCCAGTAAATACACCAAAGTAAATTGTAGGTAAAAATTTGGATAAAACCAAAATTGAAAAACCAAAGACAATAGTAATAGAAGTGTTTAAAATAGCCACACCTACTGTGGAGTGACAAGTTTTTAAAGTTTCTTTATAATTTTTTGAGGTATCAAATTCTTCTTTGAATCTGTAAATGTAATGAATACTATTATCAACTGCTATACCAATCGTTATTGCAGCTATAGTAATTGTCATCATATCTAATGGAATACCCAGCATTCCAATAATTCCTAAGATAAAAAAAGCAGCAATAAAGTTTGGAATGACTCCAATTAAAGATAGCTTGATATTTCTAAATAGAACTAAAAACATTCCAAAAATACCAATCATTACCAAACCCAAAGTTAATATTTGTGATTTAAATAAACTTTGTAAAAGATTATTAAATAATATTAAAATACCACCAAGTTTATATTCATTTTTTTCTAATCCTAATTTATTTTTTAGATCGTCATTTATTTTATTAATTAAATCATTTCTTCTAAGATTCTCTTGGGAGTCTATTATTCTAAGACTTATTCTTGCCTCATTATCTTTTATTGAAATATATGGATCAATAATTTCAGTCTTAATACTCTGAGGAATCTTTGAATATAAAACACCCAGTTCTAAAGTACCTAAAGGTTTATTGTTATTTAGAATAGTTGCTACGCTAATAATTGAAGAAAACGATAATACTTTTCCGACCTGAGGTAAACTATCTAAATAGTTATGAACACTGGTAATTTTATCAATTTTATCTTTTGTAAACCAATATTTTTCGTTGTCTTCTTCTTTTTCTCCCCAATCATCAAACTCATCGTCTTCATTTTCTTCTTCTATTGTTTCTGGAAATTTTATAATTACTTCTAGGGGGGTGGTTCCTCCTAACTCTTCATCAATAAGTTTCATCCCCTGATATATTTCCGTCTTTTTACTGAAATAATTTATAAAGCTATTTTCTACTTCTAATTTACTTATCCCATATACGCTTAACCCAATCACAACAATTGAGATAAAAAAGATTATTGATTGAAAGTTAAGTGACAAACTTCCAAAGAATGATGTTATAACTGAGTCTTTAGTTTCTTTTACAGAAATATTTTCTATAGGAGTAAAATTTAATAAAGTTGGAAGTAGAGTAAAGGTAATTATAAAGGATGTAATTAACCCAAAAGTCATCATCCAACCAAAATCAATAATAGGTTTGATGCCACTAAAAATTAAAGATAAAAAGGCAATAATAGTTGTCAGAACTGTGTAAAGTATAGGTAAAAACATTTTATTTGTAGTTAAAGACAAAATTTCAAAGCTTTCTTTATCAGGATTAGATTTTCTTATTTGAAGAAATCTCGTGCTCATATGAATATTCATTGCCATAGTCAAAATTAACATTAGAGCAATAAAATTTGAGGAGATTACGGTCACTTTCCATCCTAACAAACCTAAAAAACCCATCATTATAATTACAGAAAAAAAACAACTACTAATTGGGACAATAATCCAAATTAATTTTTTAAACACAAACCAAAGGGTTGCAATAATAAATAACAAAACTCCAACACCAAAGACTATGATATCACTTTTAATAAATGTCATCATATCATCAGCAATCATAGGAATTCCACCTAGATAAATTTTACCAATATCTTCATAGCTTTCAATTACACTTCTAATTTCCAAGATGTTTTTATGATTTTGTTTTTTAACTTTATCTTTAAGTAATTCGATCTCCTCATCTGATACATTTTCCAAATCATTGAAAGACTCATTCTTTTTTAAATTTACAATGATACCGCTTGTTTTACCGTCTTCACTTATTACAAAATTTCTAAAAATAGGACTATCTAATATTTCTTTAAAACCTCTTTCTTTATCAACCTCTTCATCTTTAAGTGTTTTAAATTTTTCTAAACGTTCTTGAAGAGGTGCATCTGAGTTATTTAGTAATGGAATATCTAAAAGCGTGATGACACTGTGAACCCAATCTAAACTTTGGATTTTATATTTTAAACTTAATAAGTTATTGATAGAGTTTTCAGTAACCATCCCCTCATTTGGAGTATACGTTAATACCAGAAACTCTTTTGATCCGTATCGATTTGTTATTTCTTTAAGATACGCTAGATCAGGATCACCCTCGATTAACAAAGTTTCAGAGGAAGCGTCCAATCTAAAATCTTTTGAAAAATATCCAAAACTAAGAAGCGCAATTAATAATATAAAAAATACCGACTTTGGGTTCTTAAGGACAGTGGTTTGATATAATTGAGCTATCATTTGCCCTTTTATATTGGAATTTAGTTAGTTTGAGTATCTTTAAATTTAGTAAATCTTTCCTCAAATTCTAGAGTTATCTTACCAATAGGACCATGTCTTTGCTTACCAATAATAACCTCGGCAATATGAGCAACTTCATTCATTTTAGCTTGCCACTCAGCATGTTCAACGGTTGCTTCTCTTGGCTCTTTTCGTTGAAGGTAATATCCCTCTCTATAAACAAACATCACAACATCGGCATCTTGTTCAATCGATCCCGACTCTCTAAGATCAGACAATTGAGGTTTGTGATCATCTCTTTGTTCTACTTGTCTTGACAATTGAGAAAGAGCCACAACAGGAACTCCAAGTTCTTTTGCTATAGCTTTAAGACCTTGAGTAATTTGAGAGATTTCCTGAACACGTCCATCTTTATTGAAAGTTGTTCCTCTCATAAGCTGAATATAATCAACAACAATCATATCAAGACCATGAAGTCTTTTTATTCTTCTTGCTCTATTGCTCATTGCGGCAATACTAATAGCTGGTGTTTCATCTATGAATAGAGGAAGTTCAGCAATATTTTTTGATGTTTCAAGGAATTGATCAAATTGTTCATCTGAAATTCTACCTCGTCTAATGTCATTTGAAGCTATACGTGCTTGTTCAGATAAAATTCTAGTTGACAGTTGTTCTGAAGACATTTCTAATGAAAAAAAAGCAATAGATGACTTTTTTCCACTATCCTGAACATGTTTAGCTGCATTGAATGCAATATTAGTTGCTAATGAAGTTTTACCCATAGAAGGTCGACCTGCAATAATAATTAAATCAGATTGATGCAATCCTCCTAGTTTGTCATCTAAATCTCTAAGCCCAGTTGGTACTCCAACTATACCACCCTCATTTTTGTAAGCAGCGGACGCCATCTCAATTGTTTGTTTCATGGCTTCATCAAATTTTACAAGTGAAGAATTGAATGAGCCTTTTTCAGCTAAATCAAATAATAATCTTTCAGAATTTTCAATTATATTTTGACCATTGGTATTAAGATCATTAATTTTTGCATTATCAATTGTTGCTTCTGAAATCTTAATTAACTCTCTTCGCACAAACATATCGTAAATAATTTTAGAATATTCAATAGCTTGTCTAATCGATGTAGAAAATTTTGTGATTTTAACTAAATATTCTGGGACATTTAAATCATCTTTTTCATCTTCAAAATAATTTTTTAAAGTGATTGGGTTAGCCAACATGCCTTTATATATCAAGTTTTCAATAGCATTAAAAATTTTTTGATGCATTGGATCATAAAAATTAATGTTAGAAATTATTGTACTTATCTCATCAAAGATTTCATTTGTTACAAGAATTGAACCTATTACTGATTGTTCTGCCTCTATATTGTTAGGAAGTTCTTTAAATTTATCTTTGATAACACTTAAATTATTTTCCATATTAAGTAATCTACATAAATTATCTCTAATGGAAATTTAAAAAAAGTGTTGTGGATGAAATTGTATAATTATTGAATAGTATCTGCAGACGCAACGTCTATTGTAATTTCAGCATCAACTTCAGAGTGTAAAGAGATTTTAACTTTAAATTTACCAAGAGACTTTATCTCTTGAATAGGTTGTATCATTGATGGCTTAATATCAATTTTATTTATATCTTTAATTATTTTTGAAATTTCAGTTGGTTTAACAGATCCGTATAACTCATTGTTTTCTGTACTAAGTTTTTTAATAATATAATTTTTTTTATCAATTTGCTCTGATATTTTTTTAGCATTTTGTTTCTTTTCATCATCTCTTTTAGAAAGATCAGACTTAACTTTTTCTACTTCTTTTATATTTTCTTTAGAAGCATGAAGTGCTTTTTTATTTGCAATTAAGAAGTTTCTTGCAAAACCTCTTTTGACATCAATTATTTCACCAATTGAACCAATTCTTTTAATATTTTCTAATAAAATAACCTTCATTTTATATTAACGCTAAGTTTCTAGCTCTTTTAATTGATAACGATAACTCTCTTTGTTTTTTTTGACTTACGTTAGTAATTCTTGATGGTAAAATCTTACCATTTTCAGACATGTACTTTTTAAGTAATTTTATATTTTTATAATCAACTATGGGAGCACCTTTTACAGATAAAGGACATTTTTTTTTAAATTTATATTTATTTGGTTGAAAAATGCTTAATTTTGCAAAGTTGCTTTGTCTTCCTTTTTTATTTCCACTTTGTCTTTTAGGCATAATTAATTTGGTGTTCTCTCTCTTTTTTCACTTGTTTCATTTTTTGTAAAATAATTAATTTCTAAGTCAAATTTTTTAACTTTTACAGTCAAATATCTTAGTAACTTTTTATCAATAGCCTCATTTTTTTCTAATTCATCTATGACATTACCTTTGCCCTTAATTTTAAAATGGATATAGCTACCTTTTCTATTTTTTTTGATTAGATAAGATAAGTGTAAAAGCCCCCAATTTTCAGTTTTAACAACTTCACCTTCATTTTTTTCAACAATTTTTGAATATTTTTCAGTTAATTGTTTAAGTTCACTCGGAGAAGTGTCCTGTCTTGCAATGATTGTATGTTCGTATAAATTCATTTAAATTCTTTAATAAAATGTGAGGATATACTATTATAAATCTTCAATTACAATAGCAAAAAGGTCAAAATTAAATAGTTTTTTATATGTTTTCAGTAATTTTTCCTGGTCAAGGTTCTCAAATAGTTGGTATGGGTAAAGAACTTAGTGATAATTTTGATCTTGTTAAAAACTTATTTAAAGAAGCCGATGAAGTATTGGGAATACCACTTTCAAGAATTATTTTGGATGGCCCAAAAGAGGAGCTGGATCTGACTATCAACACTCAACCAGCAATATTTTTGATAAGTTATTCTATATTTCAAGTTGTTAAAAAGGAGTTTGGTATAGATTTAAATAAAGCAAAATATTTTGCAGGACATTCTCTTGGTGAATACTCAGCGTTATCATGTGCAGGTTATTTAGATTTCAAAGATACAATTAAAACACTCAGAGTAAGGGGAGATGCGATGCAAAATTCAGTTCCAAAAGGCGAAGGTGGAATGGTTGCAGTTTTAGGTTCAACAGTTGAAACAATTGAAAAAATATTAAAAGATAATCATGAAAAATTTACAGCTCAAATAGCAAACGATAATTCAGATGGTCAAATTGTTTTGAGTGGTAGAACCTTTGATTTAGAAAATTTAATTTTAACTTTAAAAGAAAATTCAATAAAGAGTATTAAACTTCCAGTAAGCGCACCATTTCATTGTAGTTTAATGAACAAAGCAACAAAAATTATGACTGAAGAATTAAGTAAATTAAATTTCAAAAATTCAAAAAATAAACTAATTTCAAATGTCACAGCTAAAGAAGTAACAAATAACGAGGAATTAAAAGATTTATTAATCAAACAAATAGAAAATAGAGTTAGATGGAGAGAATGCGTGATTAATATGATAAAAGGTGATATAAAGCACTTTATTGAAATTGGCCCAGGTAAAGTTTTATCTGGATTAGTGAAAAGAATTAATCGTGAGGTAAAAATAGATACAATTAATAATCAGCAAGATATTGAAAATTTAAAAATATGAATGATCTTAAAGATAAAAATATTATTGTGACAGGAGCCTCTGGTGGAATAGGCAATTCTATAATTAAAAAGTTAAGTGAAGTAGGTGCAAATATATTAGCTTCTGGAACTAATATAGAAAAGCTGGATAAACTAAAAAAACAATTTGAAAAAATAAAAATATTAAAATTTGATATTTCACAAAGTATTAAAATTGAAGAATTTATTGAAAATGCGACTCAAGAGCTTGGCGGTAGTTTAGATTGCATTATTAATAATGCTGGGATCACACAAGATAATTTAGCAATTAGAATGAGCTTAGATGAGTGGCAAAAGGTTATTGATATTAACTTAACCTCTACATTTTTGATTAGTAAATTTGCAATAAAAAAAATGCTCAAAAACAAATCAGGAAAAATTATTAATATTACCTCTGTAGTGGGACACACTGGAAATTTGGGGCAAGCAAATTATACAGCGTCTAAAGCTGGAATTATTGCGATGTCCAAAAGTCTTGCAATTGAATATGCAAAAAAAAACATTAATATTAATTGTATATCGCCTGGATTTATTAAAACAGCAATGACAGATAAAATCGATGAAAAATTTAAAGAAATTATTATATCCAAAATTCCATCTGCACGTCTAGGAGAGGCAGATGATATTGCAAATGCAGTACTTTTTTTAAGCTCCAATCAATCAAACTACATAAACGGTGAAACCCTGCATGTTAATGGGGGCATGTATATGGCTTGACAAAAGAAGTATTTAAACTAATAAGATTTTTATAACAAAAAGGATTAATATGTCAGAAGATATTTCAAGCAAAGTGAAAAAGATAGTTGCAGACCATTTAGGTATTGATGAAGCTAAGGTTACAGAAGAGTCAAGTTTTATTGATGATTTAGGTGCAGACAGTTTAGACACTGTTGAGTTAGTAATGGCATTTGAGGAAGAATTCGGTTCAGAGATTTCAGACACAGAAGCTGAGAAGATTTTAACAGTTGGAGATGCAGTTAAATTTATAGAAGGTAAAAGTAATTAGATTTATAAATGCTTCAGAAAAAAGATGGGATAATGGTAATTTTATCATCCCCATCTGGGGCAGGTAAAACTACTTTAGTAAAATTATTATCCAAAGAAAAAAAATATTTTGTTTCAATTTCCCACACAACTAGAAAACCAAGATCTAATGAAAAAAATGGCAAAGATTATTTCTTTGTCAGTGACGAGGAATTTAAAAGACTTATAAAAAATGATGAGTTTTTAGAATACGCAAAAGTATTTGATAATTTTTATGGTTCAACAAGAACACCAGTAATTCAAAATTTAGAAAAAAGTAAAAATGTAATATTTGATATAGATTGGCAAGGAGCTGATCAAATTAAAAATAAAAACTTAGACTATAAATTGATCACTTTTTTTTTACTTCCACCAAGTAAAAAAATTTTGTTTGAGAGGCTGTCGAATAGAGATATGAAAGACAAGTTAATTGCTACTGAGCGCATGAAGAAGTTTGAGAGAGATGTTTTACATTGGATTAATTATGATTATGTAATTATTAATGATGATTTACATGAATGTTATAAAAAAATACAAAAACTTATTGACGCTGAAATTAACAATGACTCAAAAGACTATGATAAAAACTTTATTAGAAAACATGTTGAAAAACTAACTTCTTAAAATATCAAATTCTTTAGCGATCGATAAATAAACATCGAAACTTAGATTTTGTGGTCTTAAATTTAAATCTATATTTAGCCTTTTAGCAACTTCATCAAAATTATCAAATAACTGACTAAAAGGTTTTTTAATTTTTTTTCTTCTTTGATTAAAAAAAATTCTTGTTACTTTTTCTAACGACTTTTCACTACATATTTTACTATAATTTTTTTTTGGTGTAAAAACTAACAAAGAACTATCAATTCTTGGGACAGGTTTAAATGAACTGGGTTTAATATCTGTTATTTTTTCTATATTTAATTTCCAATTAGAAATGATGGATAGTCTACCGTAGCTTGATGTATTATGATGACTGATAATTCTATCTGCCACTTCTTTTTGAAACATTAATATTAATTTATCAAACCAAAAATTTGATTGAATATTTAAAATCCATTTAGTTAAAATCTCAGTTGAAATATTATAAGGTAAATTTCCAAAAACTATTAACTTATCTTTTGAAAGCTTATTTTCATTAATCTTTAAAATATCTTCATTTATAAATTCAATATTATAATCAATTTTACTTTTTAGTTCATTTAAAAGAAAAGTATCTTTTTCTATCAAAAAAATTTTTCTTGGCAATTGTTGAACTATTTTTTTGGTTAGATTCCCAGTTCCTGGTCCAACTTCAAGGACCTCTCGATCTTTTATATTTGAACATTGAATGATTTTTTCTAAAATATTTTCATCAATTAGAAAGTTTTGACCTAAACTTTTTTTTGCTCTTATATTCACTTTTTGTTATTTAAAAATTTAATAGCATTAATTAAACTTTGAGGATTTGATTTATTTTTACCAATCATATTATAATTAGGACCATGGTCAGGAGAAATTCTTATGAAAGGCAATCCTAAAGTTATGTTAATTGCATCAAAACTATGTATTGCTTTAATTGGTGCTAAAACCTGATCATGATACATTCCAATTATAACATCAAACTTTTTTCTATTTTGCTTTAAAAAAATTGTATCTGCTGGAAATGGACCATCTATAATTATTTTTTTCTTTTTTAAAAAATTAATAGCAGGATTTATAATTCTAATTTCTTCACTTTTATTAAAAAAATTTTCACAGTGAGGGTTTAAGCCACAAATAGCAATTTTTGGTTTAATTGAAAAAAATTTCTTGTAAAAATTGTTTATCAAAGTTGTTTTTATAATGATTTCTTTTTTTGAAATTTTTTTAGAAATTTTATTGATGGGTAAGTGAGTAGTTACAGGCGATACAGATAAAGATTTATTGAATATTAACATCGTGAAATTTTCTTTATTTCGGTAATAATTGCCAAGATATTCTGTAATTCCTAGAAACTTTTTATTCAAAAAATATTTTTTAGAAATTGGTCCATTTATCAATCCTGAGATATTGTGATTTTCATTTATTTTGAATGCTAAATTAAAACAATTTGATAAATAATTATTAGATTTGGGTGATATTTTTTCAAAAGGTTTTTTGTATCTATAATTTATATTGATAAAATTTAACTTTTTTTCTGAGATATTTTTTAAATCTTTTTTAATTAAGTTTACTAAATTGAAGTTAAAATTAACTCTTAATTTTTTAATTTGATCTTTAAATAACTCAAAAGATCCAATTAAAATTATAGGTTTTCTACTTTTGTATTTTTTTAAAGATTTTAAAAAAATTTCTGTAAAAATACTGTTTGGTTCACCCCAAATAATAATGATTGGATCAAAATTCATTAATATTTGTATTAATTTTTACTTTATTAAAATAAATTTGAGAAAAACTCTCAAATTGTTTTTCTTTTTCAGATTGAATCATATTATTTAAAATTATCTCTTCATCAACTTCTCTGTTTATATTTTTTTTATTATTAATTAAAAGTATCAAAAAACCATTTCCAACTTTTAGTGGCTTAGTGTATTCGCCTATTTTTAATTTCTCTAATTCAATTGAAATTTTCTTAGATAATTGATTTTCATTAATTTTACCAATCTTGCCTCCAAACTTTGATGTATTGGCAATACTAAATTTATTTGCAGTATTTTTAAAACCTATATTTGAAATACTTATATTAATTTGATTAATCATAGATTTTAATGAATCTTGATTTTTTGCTTGAAAAACAATTTCTGATAAATCGTATTCAACAATATTTTTTCTGTTAAGATTTTCTGTTCTAATTCTTTTTAATAACTCATTTTCATTTATATTTATCTTATCACTATATCTTGATGCTATTAATTGATTCCAAAGTACTTCTATAAGAATTTTTTTTTCAACATCAGCAATCTTTAATTGATAGTTGTTTAAATAATTTTCAAATTCTAATTTATCAGTTAAATTTAAACCATTCATTATATTAAACATAATTTTGTCTATTAGTTCTTTATTATTAAATTTTTCAATATCGACAAATTTTATAATTTCACTATATTTAATTTTTTCTCTTGTTAAAGATTCCTCGGCAATTTTATAAGATTCTATTTTATCTAAATTATCTAAATTATTATTTAGTGCACGTAAGTAATCTAGCTCCTTTTTAATATCAAAATTTGTGACTATTTCTTCATTTACTTTCTTTACAATTTTGATTGTATTAGAAGCATATAAAAAATTTAAATTCACGGTAATCATTAAAATTAGAAATATAAGTTTATTAAAAATTTTTAATATCATTTATCTATCCCAGGAAGATCTATACTATTATTAAAGGGAAGAAAGGTTATTGAAAAGAAAATGCTTTCCTCTGGTTGTATTTGCTCATCTGTGTAGTAACTTTTTTTATATTCAATTCCTGCCGTTAAACAATCCATCTTATATTGATAAATTAAATCATAATACTCAGTTAAATTAGTTTTTTTATTTTTTCTTGTTCTAAATAACAAATTATTTTGATCATTAAAGGCGTATGAACTTTCGTTTGAAACAAAGCTCTCTTTTCCAATATCATTATTTTCTTCAATAAATTCAAAAGAAGTCACGAAATTATTAACTCGAAAATTGGATTTTATTTTGTGATAATTGAAATTCCCTAAATTATTATCACTTAAGAAATCATAATTAATATCTACAAAATCATTGATTTTAATTTTACTTTGTCCAATGATATTTGATGTTTTTTGTCCCAATGAACTCTTAATCGGTAAATCACTGTTTTCATTATCACGAAAAGACGCTGCCAAATTTAAGCTAAAAATTTCATTCAAATTATTAAATTTACTCAAGATTTTATATTCACTACCTATTGATATAGATTGACCTCCCTCCAATACCTGATTGGATCCCAGTCTATTAATGGAGTAAATATTGGTGTAATCGACAAATCTATCATCATCTTTAATATCTTTGTTTTTATTTGATGGATTAAGTTTTACTGAAAAAATTGGAGTTAAAGCTTTTCTGGTATTTCGACCCTCTTTGATCATAGGCAATTTACTATTGTATTGAAATAATCCTTGTAGATTATTTTCTGTTTTATTTTTAAGTGATTTTGAATTTTTTGAATTTGCGTTAAAATTTTTTAATATAACTTCGAAGTTACTTATAAAACCAGTGTTATTTATATAATCAAGAGATTTATAAATTAAATCATTTACAAAAACTTTTTCATCAATATTGGTCTCGTAAAGTTTATTGTAACCCATAGATCTAAATTCAACTTGTCCATCCAATTGAGTAACCAGATTTTTTGAAATATTAAAATTTGGCAAAATATACTCATATCTATCATTTTCATTTTTTTTGCTTAGGTCCTCATAGACCTCAGTAGAAATTAAAACTTCTAAATCATCATTAGACCCTTCAAATTTAATAATTGAATTTAATGTTGTTTGAGATTCTATCAAAGGTGATTTTACATTATATTTTTTTAGATATTTTTCATCTGACACAGACTGCAGCTTAATATCAAATTTAGAATTTTCAAAAAAATCAAAATCAGAAACTATTGTTGAGTTTGAAAAAAAGTGAGTGTTTGTAGAATTATTTCTAAGAAGAAAAGGGTTATCGTTCTTTATACTCGCATCAAAGGTATGTTTAGAATTTTTTGTAACTTTTCTATATTCACCTTGATATAAATTATTATTATTTTCATATAGTCTTGGAGAAAAAGTAAAATCTGAGCTTTCTGAAATAGCTAAAAAATAGGGCAACTTAAAATAACTTCCTTTTTTTGAAGTAGACAAAACTGGAGTTAAAAAACCAGATTGCCTTTGAACAGTTGGATCAGGATGAAAAAATTTAGGAAAATATAGAACAGGCACATTATAAAATTTAAGAATAGCATTGTTATAATTTACTATTTGTTTTTTAGAGTCGTGAATTATTTCATCAGCTTGAATTAACCATGGAGGACAACCTCCATCTCTCTTTTTACAATTAGTATAAACCGTTTTTTTTAATGTTGTCGAGTTTTTTTCGTAGATCAAAGATCTACTTTTAGATCTTGCTAAATGCTTTTGAGATAATAATAATTCGTTATTCTCATTTATAACTACATCTTTTCCATAAATTTTTTTTTCATTTAAATCATAATATATTTTATCAATTTCGTATTTATTTAATTCTTTATCTTTTATTTTGACTTTTTGAGCAATTAATTGATTTTTTTTTGTAAAGAATTGAAATTGTTCAATAGTAATTAGGTTATCGAAATTATCTGTAATTATTGATCGCACATTAGAATACAGAATTGCATTCAATTCATCATATATAACCTTATCAGAATTTATCTTAATATTATTAGAGCTATCCTCTATTATTATATTTTCTGAAAAAGTATATGTTCCTTCATTTTCATCGATAACCAAATAATCACCATAAATTTTATTTTCTAACAAATCTTTATAAAAAATATTCCCAGATAATTTATGAATTTTTTTATTTTTATCTAATTCTAATTTATCTCCAGTTATTTCTCGACCAAAATTGTTTAAAATTTTAACATTTCCAGAAGCAACAACTATATCTTTATTTGATGTGTCAATGACATTTGCTTCAAATGTTATTTCATTTGCAACTATTTTTTGAAAAAAAATAGTTGCAAATATATTAATTAATAAAAAAATCTTTAATTTACTTTTCATTCAGTTTAATTAAGTTAATTGAAATAATCATTGCCAAAATTATTTGTGGACCCCATATAGAAAAAATGTAAGGGATATCTTGTGTTTCTATCACAGTTTTAAAAAAATAATTAATGTAGTAAACAATAACTGAAATTAGTATTCCAAGAAGTACATGAAAAACTTTTGACTTATTGTGTTTTGTATTCAGCATTAAAATAGATCCAATTATAACCATTAAAGTAATATAGATTGGGTATGAATATATCCTGTGTTTATGGCCATTAATAACATTAATACTATATCCAAGAAGTTCATAATCTTTTTCAAGCTTATGTAATTCAATTAAGTTTAAAGATGATAAATTATCAAAAATTGACAATATTCTTTCAATATTAAAGTTTGTCTCAACCTCAAGGCTATCAAACTTTTTTATATTATTTTGAGAATTCAAAATAACTTTTTTTAAAACCCAAGTTTTCTTTTTAATATCCGCTTTTGCAGAAGTAATCGATCTTTCCAAATTAAAATTTTCATCAAATTCAGAAATTGAGACATTCAATAAATCAGTGCCAACTATTTTATCAGCATTAATATACTTTACATTATTATCTATCGTATCTCTAATCCATAGACCATTAGTAGTCACTGCTGCCAAATATTTATCATCATCTGAATATTGATTTTTAAGATCTAAGTAAAAATATTTTAAATTTGTAGAAAAGCTATAAAAAATTGTAATTAATAAAATACCAGTAAAAAAAGTAACAGTGCTTATAATTTTAATTAATTTTAAATTAGTTACACCATAAATTTTATAAGTATTGATTTCATCTAAATCAAAAGCTTCAGTAAAGAAATAAATTGATGTAATAAGAAAGATAAATGGAAAAAGTTCAAACAATAACGATGGTAAATTAAGTAAAGTTAAAAAAATCGGTAAAAGTAAATTATTTTCTTCATTTTTAAAAAAACTAATTTCTTCAAATAAATTCATTATTATTACAATTGATGCAAATACAGTAAATACTTTACTCAAGATAAGAAAAAATTTTATATAAATATATTTTTTATGTATCGATATCATTTGGAAATTTGTAAACCATTTTCTCTAATCAGCAAAAAATATTGAATTAAAGAAATTATTATTGGCATAATTGATAAGATTAATAGAATAAAAATACTTTGTCCTGATAAAGAATTACTAAATTCAGAAAAAATAACAAATATTATTCCTGAAAAAAATATTAAAACTCGATGTTTCTTATGTGAGTTGTTTTCTTTAGATGAAAAAAGTAAAAAACTTGAGGTCAAAGCTAATATTATTAAAAATATTGGTTTAATAAATCTTTTGTACAACTCAACCTGAATTTCTTTACTTGCTGTATCATTACAATTAAGCACATCATAATACTGCTCTTTTTTATCTAAAATTGAATAATTCAAATAACAATCCACTAGAGAGGAGGTGCTTTTTTCCTGAATCTTAAAATCAATAATAGATTTGGTCAAATAATTAGACAAATCAAAATTTGTCTTTTTAAAATCAAACTCAGTGATATTATTATTGTTAACATTAATTATCTTACCTTCACTAAGTCTTAAAGATCTTTCATTCTCATTATTTATTAATTCACCAATACGAGCGTATATAATTTTTGTACTACCATCTTTTTTAACATCTTTTAAAAATATATTCTTGTATGTAGATTCATCAATTTTTTCATCAATATAAATTGTCAGGTCTTTAACAGTATCTATAAACTTATTAGCTTTTATCAAGGATGGAAAAAAATCTATATTAGAGTCTTGAATATAAGTTCTTGCTTTATACTGAGAATTAGGAACTAAAAAAATTTGTAAAATTGAAAGTACAATTGTTATCATTAAAGTAAAATTTATCATTTTTTTGATAAATTCTTTTCTCTGAATACCTGTCAGCCAAAATATCTTCATTTCATTGTTATCCTCGTATTTGTTGATAATATAAAAAATAGATATAAAGAAAATAATTGGAGTTATTCTCGAAATTATTTTTGGTAAGTTTAAAATAGTATATTTAAAATAGATTAATAGCCCATGACCATCTTCTGTTACAAAATCAAGAAAATTCACTGCCTGAATGACCCAAACTATAAGGCTAACACTCCCAAGCATTAATATAAAAAAATTAAATATATCTTTAAAAAATTTTTCAAATATTAATTTTTTGTTGAATTCAATCATTTATAATTTATAAGACATTGCTAAATACAACCTAAAGTACATATATATTAAAAATGTCAATAAAAATAACATTTAAAAACAATGCCTCAGAAAAATCCCCGACTAATCTAGTATTATTCGTTGATGAAAAATTCAATATTAGTGGACTTAAAAAACATATTTCAAATACCGAATTTTCTTACATATTTGACTTATTAAAAAAAAGTGATTTAAAAAAAGACTTACTTTTTTTTGAAATTAACTCAAAAAAAACAATATTTTTAGTATCGATTAAAAAAGATTTAAAGGCTCATCAAGTTGAAAATTTAGGAGCTAAATTTCACAGTCATATAAATTATGATAAGCCAAATGATTATTCTGTAAATTCAAATACAATAAATAGTAAAATTGAAAATTTTATAGGATATTTTTTGCATGGATTGAAATTGAAATCCTATGAATTTAACATTTATAAATCAAAAAAAAATAAAAAACTTGTTTCTATAAATGTAATTGGCAATAAGAACAAAATATCTACCCAAACTCAATTGAGATTTAAAGCTTTAGAAGAAGGAACTTTTTTAGCAAGAGATCTTGTATCAGAACCAGGAAATATTTTGCATCCAGATGAATACGCAAAAAGAATAAACTCTCTTAAAAAACATGGTTTAAAAATAACTATCTATGATGAAAAAAAATTAAAACAATTAGGAATGAACGCTTTGCTGGGTGTAGGACAAGGAAGTATTAGAGGATCATACCTTGTAACAATGGAATGGCATGGAGTAAAAAATAATTCTAGACCTTTAGCATTTGTCGGTAAAGGGGTTTGTTTTGATACAGGTGGTATTTCGTTAAAACCAGCAAAATTTATGGAAGATATGACATATGACATGGCTGGTTCTGCTACGGTAGTTGGGCTAATGAAAAATCTAGCGTTGAGAAAAGCAAAAGTTAACGCAGTTGGTATTGTCGGACTTGTAGAAAATATGCCAGGCGGGAACGCCCAAAGACCTGGAGACATTGTAAAATCCTACAGTGGTAAAACAATAGAAATATTAAATACTGATGCAGAAGGCAGACTAGTTTTAGCTGACGCCTTAACATTTGCTGAGAAAAAATTTAAACCTAAGTTTATGGTTGATTTAGCAACCTTAACAGGTGCGATAATAGTTTCATTGGGATCAGAATATGCGGGATTGTTTTCAAATGATGATAAATTATCAAAACAATTATTAAGTGCAGGTGAAAAGGTTAATGAAAAATTATGGAGAATGCCTTTACATAAAAACTTTGATAAACTTATAGACTCAAAAAATGCTGACATGCAAAATATAAATTATGTTGGAGGAGCAGGATCAACAACTGCTGCACAATTTTTACAAAGATTTATTCTTAACAAGACACCATGGGCTCACTTAGATATAGCTGGAATGGCCTTTTCAAAATATGGTGGAGCTCTAAATTCAGGTGGAGCAACTGGTTATGGAGTAAGATTATTAAACAAACTAATAGAGGATGAATATGAGTAATAAGGAACAAACACTATCAATTATAAAACCAGATGCGGTAGAAAGAAATTTAGACAATGAAATTAAAGAAATGTTTAAAAACAAAGGTTTTAAAATAATTAAAGAAAAAAAAATCCAAATTATAAAATCTGAAGCAGAGCAATTTTATAAAGTTCATGAAACAAAGCCTTTTTACAACGATTTATGTGCATATTTATCTTCAGGACCAATAGTAGTAATGGTTCTTGAAAAAGAAAATGCCGTTTTGGGAAACAGAGAATTAATGGGTGCCACAAACCCAAAAGAAGCAGTTGAAGGGACTATAAGAAAAAAATATGGAATTTCAATTGATAAAAACTCTGTCCATGGTTCTGATAGTGTTGAAAATGCAAAAATAGAAATTGAATTTTTTTTTAAAAATTAGCCAAAAATTTTTATAATAGCAGCTGGGTACAATTTATGTTCTTGTTTTAAAACTTTTTTTGACAAAGAAGCGGGATTATCTTTAGTTGATATTTTAACTTTTTTTTGTAAGATTATTTTACCAGAATCTAACTTTGCACTCACATAATGAACTGTACATCCAGTCAATTTATCCTTATTTTTAATTGCTTTTTTGTGTGTATTAAGACCTTTATATTTAGGAAGTAAGGAAGGATGAATATTAATTATTTTTCCATTAAATCTTTTTATAAACTCTTTAGATAATATTTTCATAAAACCTGCCAAGCAAATAAATTCTATTTTCTCTTTTTTTAATAAGATAGATAAATTTTTTTCATCTTTTTTAAAATTTTTAAAATTAAAAATCTTTTTTTTAATTTTAAATTGATCTGCATATCTTAAACCTTTTGCAATTCTTTTATTAGAAATAATTAAATTTATTGAGATAGGACTTTTTTTTATCTTAGAGAATTTTATTAAATTTTTTAAATTACTTCCTGTTCCTGAAATAAAAATTGCAGTTTTTATCTTTTTATCTCCAATCGATTTTATCATTTAATTTAATCTTATTAGATCTTTTTGTAATTTTTCCAATTACATAAGGTTTATATTTCTTAGGAAAAAAATTTAATACTTTTTTAAAATTTTTTGGTTCAATTATTAAACAAAAACCCACACCACAGTTAAAAGTACGTAACATTTCATGATCGGAGATATTGTTTCTTTTCAACCATTTAAATATTTTTAGTATCTTAATATTATCTAAATTGATTTCTGCACAAAGTTTGTCAGGTATTACTCGTTTTATGTTATCTGCTAAACCTCCTCCTGTAATGTTAGCACATCCATTCAATAATTTTTTATCAATTAAATTTAAAACTTCTTTTACATAAATTTTAGTAGGTCTTATCAATTCATCTTTTAAAAATTTATTTTTTTTAATATTAATCTTTTTTTTTTTTAACAAATTCCTTACCAGAGAATATCCATTAGAATGTATTCCACTTGATGGCACAGCAAGTATTAAATTATTATTTCTTATCTTTTTTTTATGTAATCTTTTTTTCTGATCAACAATTCCAACCGCAAAACCTGCGATATCAAATTTTCCTTCTTCATATGTTCCAGGCATTTCTGCTGTTTCACCTCCAACTAAATCGCAATCTGATAATTCACAACCTTTAATAATACCTTTAATTATTGCTTTTAGTTTTGGTAAATTAATTTTGTTAATTGATATATAATCTAGAAAAAGAATTGGTTTTGCACCTTGAACTATCAAATCATTTACACTCATTGCTACTAAATCAATGCCTATTGTGTCATATTTCTGCAACAGATTAGCAATTTCAACTTTAGTACCAACCCCATCGGTACAGGCAACTATCTTGGGGTTTTTTATGTTTTGGGGAACATTTGATACAGATCCAAAACCACCAATATTATTATTTAACTTTTTATTGCCTCTTTTTTTTGATGTTATATTAGCAATGAAATTAACAAATTTATCAGCCTTATCAATATTGACGCCACTTTTTTTATAGGTAAAGAGATTTTTATTCATTACTATGAAAATTAAATTTAAAATGCATTATTTTAAGAACTTATATATTTTTTTTGCAATACTAGCTTTAATTATATTTTTTTTTTCCACAACTAAAGTTAACGCAAAAGCCTTTCAAATTAATAATATAGAAATTTCAACACCATTTGAGAAAAATTTTAGTAAAAATAAAGTTATAGATATTGGATTTAAAGAGGCATTTTTAGAATTATTAAACTCTATAATCCAAACAAAAGATTTAAAAAAAATTGATGAAATTAAGTTAAGTGAGATTAAGAGTATGATTGAGTCGTTTTCAATTAAAGAAGAAAAATTTGTTAAAGAAATATACTATATGAATCTAGGGGTATCATTTGATAAAAAAAAAATTTACAATTATTTAGAAAAAAAAAATATTTTTCCAGCTCAAATTATCAGTGAAACTTTTTTATTTATTCCGATAATAATTGATGAAAAAAATGAAAATCTTGTGATTTTTTCAGATAATCAATTTTATAATAATTGGAATAAATTTAATAAAAAGTCTCAATTAATAAATTATCTTTTGCCGACCGAAGATCTAGAAGATTTGAACTTAATTAAAAGCAAATCTAACATTATTGAAAATTATGATTTTAAAGAAATAATAAAAAAATACTTTTTAAATCATTCTATAATTTCATTAATATTTATGAACAATGAACAAACTAAAGTGTTATCAAAAATATATATTAAAGATAAAATATTTATTAAGAATGATTCATTTAAAAAAATAAACTTAAAAAATGAAAATGAAGTAGAATTTTTAATCAATCAATTAAAAGTAATATATGAAGATCAATGGAAAGAGTTTAATCAAATTAACACCTCAATTAAATTACCATTGTTTATAAGAGTCAGTAATAAAGATTTAACCTTATCTCTAAAGTTTGAAAAAACTTTAGAGCAAATAGATCTAATCGACAATTTTTCTATTGATAAGTTCGATAAAGATCATATTTTTTATGAAGTGATATTTAATGGTACTCCAAATAATTTTATAAGACTCATGAAAGAAAAAAACTACAAGTTTGATACTCAAAAAAAAATTTGGATTTTAAAATGAAAGATTTAAATCAAGAAATAATAAAATTTGATTATGATAAAAACTTTCACGATAGTGATTTCTATATATCTAAAAGTAACAAACATATTTTTGCATTAATAAACGATTGGCCAAAATGGGAAAAGAATTTTTTAAACATAAGTGGAGAAAAATTTTCTGGCAAGACACATTTGGTCAATATTTTTTTAAAAAAATTCAAAGGGATTAAATTAAATTCTAAATTATTAAAAAATAGTGATTTGAAAGAAGTTAAAATTCATCAAAATATAATTTTAGAAGATATTGATCACAATGTTGATGAAAAACTTTTATACAGTCTTTTTAATATAGTTGACTTAGATAATAAATTTATTATTGCAACATCACTTGTACCTATCGTTAATATTGATTTTTCTTTAAATGATCTTAAGTCAAGAACTAAAAATTTTCTTTTACAAAATATTGAAAATCCAGATGATGAATTAATGTTTGCGCTAATATTGAAAAATCTGTCAGATAGACAAATATTCATAGATAAAAAGTTGATTAATTACATAGTTAAAAGAATAGACAGATCCTATAGCAAAATTTTTGATTTTATATATAAAATTGATGAAATTAGTTTAAAAAGAAAAAAACCGATCGATTTTAAGATTATTAAAGAGTCTTTAGGAGAATAGTTGAATAAATATAGAACTCATAAATGTAACGAATTAAGAAAAGAAGACTTAGATAAAATTGTTTTTCTTTCTGGTTGGATTAATAAAAAGAGAGATCATGGAAACCTTCTATTTATTGACCTAAGAGATAATTATGGGATTACCCAATGCATTATAGATAAAGATAATAAAAATTTTTTAGATTTAGAAAAAACTCAATTAGAGACAGTTGTAAAAATTGAGGGAAAAGTTGTTAATCGTTCAGATGAAACAATTAATAAGGATATAGAAACTGGAGCAATTGAAGTTGTTATAGATAAATTTGAAATACTTGGAACATGCAAAGAATTACCAATGCCTGTGTTTAGTGACCAAGAATATGCAGAAGAAATAAGACTGAAATATAGATTTTTAGATTTAAGAAGAAAAAAAATTCATGAAAATATAATTTTAAGATCTAAAATTATTTCATACATTAGAAATCAAATGACAGAAGAAGGGTTTCAGGAATTTCAGACTCCAATATTGACATCATCTAGCCCAGAAGGTGCAAGAGATTTTCTCGTACCCAGTAGATTAAATCCAGGAAAGTTTTATGCTTTACCTCAGGCACCTCAACAATTTAAACAATTGATTATGGTTTCAGGTTTTGACAAATATTTTCAGATAGCGCCGTGCTTTAGAGATGAAGATGCAAGAGCCGACAGAAGTCCAGGAGAGTTTTATCAATTGGATATTGAAATGTCTTTTGTTGAGCAAGAAGATATATTTAATGTAGTGGAAAAATTATTAGTTAATACTTTTAAAAAATTTTCAAATAAAAAATTGATGTATGATAAATTTCCCAAAATTTCATATGCTGATTCTATGTTGAAATATGGTAGCGATAAACCCGATTTAAGAAATCCCTTAATAATAAGTGATATAACAGAAATTTTTACACGAGAAGACGTATCATTTGAAATTTTTAAGAAATTAGTAAAATCTGGATCTAAAGTTAGATGTATTAAAACCAAAAACACAAAAGATAAACCAAGAAGTTTCTTCGATAATATTGATAAATGGGCAAAAGAGGAGGGTGCGTCAGGATTAGCATATTTCACTATTGAGAAAGATAAAGATCTTTCTGCTAAGGGACCTGTAGGTAAATTTTTTTCTAAAGAAGCATTATTAGAGATAATGAAAAAAACAAATTCTGAAGTAGGAGATAGTATTTTTTTAGCTTGCGGTAATCAAACTGATCTTGAAAAAATTACTGCGTTAGCTAGAGATAAAATTGCCAAAGATTTGAATTTAATTGATGATGATATTTTTGCTTTTTGTTGGATTATTGACTACCCTATGTTTGAGAAAGATGAAATTTCTAATAAAATACAATTTAGTCACAATCCCTTTTCAATGCCACAAGGTAGCTTAAATGACAATGATTTTAAAAACCCCTTAGATATATTGGCTTATCAATATGATATAGTGTGTAATGGTATAGAACTTTCGTCAGGAGCCATAAGAAATCATAAACCAGAACTTATGTACAAACTTTTTTCAATTGCTGGATATGATAAAAATCAAGTTAATGAAAAATTTAGTGGAATGATTAATGCCTTAAGTTATGGAGCTCCACCTCATGGAGGCATAGCTCCAGGAATAGACAGGATTGTAATGTTATTGGCTAATGAAAAAAATATTAGAGAAGTTACAATGTTTCCAATGAATCAAAATGCTCAAGATTTAATGATGAAAGCACCATCTGCTGTTAATGAACAACAATTAAAAGAACTAAATCTTGCAATAAAAACAAAAAAATAAAAATTATTTTTTACCTTTAAGGCTTATCTTAACATCAGACAGATCTACAAGATTTTTTTTGTAGTTATTTCTAACAAAACCTTTGCTCGTTATATCTTTTACAATTTTTAGTAATTGGTTTTGACCCTCAGATCCTTGCTCATCTATAGAACTAGATTCGTTAGCACCTATTGATGGTGTGTGTGCTAAATCCTCTCTATTTTGATATGAAATAGCCAGTTCTCTAAAAATGTAGTCTAATATTGAACTTGCACTTAATATTCTGTCATTTCCATGTACTTTTCCCGAGGGTTCAAATTTTGTACCAACAAATGCACTAATAAATTCATCTAATGGCACTCCATATTGTAGACCTAGAGACACAGCTATTGCAAAATTGTTCATTAAAGCTTTTACTAATTCACCTTCTTTACTCGTATCAATAAATATTTCTCCTATTTTGCCATCTTCATATTCACCAGTATGTAGATAAACCTTGTGATTTCCAATAGTCGCTTTTTGGATATATCCTTTTCTTCTATCAGGCATTCCAAATCTTCTACTACTTCTTTCAGATGCTTTATTTAAATTAGTAGTAATATTTTCTTTATTTTGTGGAGTTGTTTGGTTTTTTTCAGAGAGAACTTCGAGCTTTTTGTTTTCAACAACTTTATTATTATTAGGATCAAGACTTTTAGTTTTGCGATTATCTAGCTTAACATCTAAAACTTCAAACTTTCCATCATCTCTTTTTTCAAGATTTTTAAGCTCTGTTTCGTTTATATTGTCTAAATAATGATTAACTTTAAATGTACATGTATAATAAGTCTCAACTAAAAATTTTGCCATTTTACCCCAATTTTTAAAATTTATTTTGAATATTGATTCAATTGATTTATATACAAATCAAAATTTTAGTCTAATTTAAATTATACAATTTTAAATTGAAAATTAAAAAATTTATATGTTGACACTTTTCAAAAAAATTTTCATCTGGTGGAATCAAGATACCTTTGGCACTAGAATCAAAACAATATTATTTGGAAGTTTTGTTGGCCAAGACGATTTTGGTAATAAATACTATGAAAGTAAAAAAGGAAAACGATGGGTAATATACTCTGATGAAATTGATGCTTCAAAAATTCCAGTCGAGTGGTTTTCTTGGATGCATTTTATGCCAAATAGAATCGAAAAAAATCATAATTTGAAAAAATATGATTGGCAAAAGCCACACTTGCCAAACCTTACTGGCACTGAAAAAGCATATTATCCTAATAAAAACAATGACAATGATATTAGTAAAAAATATAAAAGTTGGAAAAATTAAACTAAGTTTTTTTGTATTAATTTTTTTTTTTTCTATACTCTTAATATTTGAAACAAAAGCAATTGAGAATTTGGAAGGAAAAAACGTAGATTTAAAAATATTGGATAAAATTAGTTCAAAAAATGAATTAATTAAACTTACTATTGACGAAGAGTTTGTTTACAAAGATTTAGCAATCAAAAGTATGAAATGTACTAATTCAGAGTTTGATGATATTCCTGAGATCAAAGCTTACATCCAAGTTAGAGATTTAACAAAAGAGGATAATAACAATGTTTTTGTGTTTAATGGTTGGATGTTTTCTTCAAGTCCATCCATAGCGCCCTTTGATCATCCAGTTTATGACATATGGCTTGTTAGTTGCTATTAAATAATCTTTTCTTTATCTAACCAGCTAACATTAAAGTCAGAATCTAAGAATTTTTTGTGATTCAATAGTTTTTTATGCAAAGGTATTGTAGTGGTGATACCCTCAATAACAAATTCCTCTAAAGATCTATTCATCCGCTGAATAGCCTCTGTTCTATTACGACCATGGCAAATTAATTTACACACCATGCTGTCATAAAAAGGTGTAATTTTATAACCTTGAAAGATAGCACCATCGACTCTAGTTCTGAAGCCTGATGGCTGATGACACATACCAATGGTTCCTGGGGATGGTTGAAAATTTTTACTAGGATCTTCAGCGTTAATTCTACATTCAATTGCGTGCCCTCTGGGGTTTATATCGGATTGTTTTAAAGCTGTTTCACCAGTAAAAGCAATATGAATTTGTTCTTTAATAATATCTATGCCTGTAACCATTTCTGTTACAGGGTGTTCGACCTGAACTCTTGTATTCATTTCAAGAAAATAAAACTTTCCATCTTCATAAATAAATTCTACTGTTCCAGCACCTTGATATCCAATTTTACTCACCATATTAACTGTTTTCTCGAATAAATCTTTTCTGATTTCATCATTTAAAACTGGACTTGGGGTTTCTTCAATTAATTTTTGATGTCTTCTTTGGACAGAGCAGTCTCTTTCATGTAAATGAACAGTTCTGTTTTTTCCAGCTAAAATTTGAACTTCTATATGTCTAGGATTTTGGAAAAATTTCTCAATATAAACTTCATCGTTACCAAAATATTTTTTGGCTTCAGATTTAGCTGTAGAAAAAAGTGTTTCAAACTCCTCCTCTTTATGAACAATTTTCATACCCTTACCACCACCCCCACCAGAGGCTTTTATCAGAAGTGGGAAACCAGTCTTCTTAGAAAGTTCTTTTGCTTCAGAAACATTTTTTACACCACCTTCAGATCCTTCAATTACAGGTAAACCATTTTCTCTTGCAATTTTTTTAGCTTGTATCTTATCTCCCATCATTTCAATATGTTTTGAAGATGCCCCAATAAAATTAATATTATTATCTTCTAATATTTTTGCGAAATTTGCATTTTCAGATAAGAATCCATAACCAGGATGAACTGCTTCAGCCCCAGTAAGATCGATTGCAGATAAAAGAGCTGGAATATTTAAATAACTATTTGCAGGTTGATGAGAGCCGATACAAACACTTTCATCTGCTAATCTTACATGCATACTATCCCTATCCACATCGGAGTGTACCGCTACGGTCGAAATTCCCCATTCTTTACAGGCTCGGATAATTCTAACTGCAATTTCCCCACGGTTTGCAATTAAGATTTTTTTGAACATTATTCTAGGATGATTATGGTTTGTCCAAATTCGACAGCTTGACCGTCAGCAACACAAATTTCTTTAACAATTCCATCAGCAGTAGAAGGTACATGGTTCATTGTTTTCATAGCCTCAACTATCATTATTGTATCACCTTTTTTTATTTTTTTACCAATTTCAACAAATTTTTTTGCACCAGGTTCAGGAGCATGATAAGCGGTGCCAATTATAGGTGATGTAATTTCATTACCAGTTTTTTTATTATTTATAGAGCTTGATACATCTGATAATTTAGGATTATTAGTTTTTGGAGCAATTTGATTATTTACGGACACACTATTTTTAGAAACTTTTATTTTTGTGTCTTTTTCAGTATATTCTAATTCTGTAAGATTAAATT
>Ga0209425_10000574_pt1 | contig 44987 bp, 47 predicted proteins | sample COG_05_FD_184749 | JGI IMG/M metagenome (GOLD analysis project Ga0209425, IMG submission 184749) | Pelagic Microbial community sample from North Sea - COGITO 998_met_05 (SPAdes) (version 2) | ecosystem: Environmental > Aquatic > Marine > Neritic zone/Coastal water | place: Helgoland, sampling...
TGTTCAATATTTTCTGACATATTTAATTTTAACTTAAATAAATAGGATTAATCAAATTCTTTTTAATATTATATTTCTTACATAACTGCGGTACATCAGCATACTTAGTATTTTTAGATTCTTTGAAATCCTCAAAACTAAAGCAATAATAATCAATTTTTTTTGTCAAGAATAAAGCTTTAACTGTTGAAAGTGAATTTCTAATGCCAGCAAAACTGCCTGGTCCTCTATTAACATAAACAATATCTATATTGTCTAAAGAATATTTACTATTTTTTAAAAATTCATTAATTAAAATCATTAATTTTTCAAAATTAATTTTACTATTTTCATGACTGCAAGTATAAATATTTTTATTAACAATGATTGTTAAAAAAATTTTATCGCTAGTGGCATCTAATATTAAGTTATTCATTATCGTAATATTATTATTTAGTCTTAACTCTAAAGCAGAAGAAGCAAATATCAAATATTATTCTGAAGATAAGGGCATTCTTTCATTAATGTACCATAGATTTGATGAAAATAAATATCCTTCAACTAATATACAAATGGATGTTTTCAAACAACAAATCCAAATAATTAAAAAATTTCAATATAATTTTTATGATCCAAAAAATTTAGAGCAAAATTTTTATGATCCAAAAATTGAAAAAAAAATACTTATTACCATAGATGATGCATTTTCTTCATTTTATGAAAATGCATGGCCTTATTTAAAAGCAGAAAAGATTCCATTTATTCTTTTTATTTCGACTGAAGCTGTTGGAAAAAATGGGTATATGACTTGGGATCAAATAATAGAGTTGGAAAAAGAAAATATCGCATATGTGGGTAACCATTCTCATTCACATAATTATTTAGTAGATTTAAAGAATAATGATTTTATTAATGATATTGAAATTTCATCATCCATTTTCAAAAAAAAACTTGGTTATAATCCAATTTTTTTTTCTTATCCTTTTGGAGAGTATAGTTTGGCCATAAAAAAATATATTTCTAAAAATTTTAAATTCTCTTTTGGTCAGCAATCTGGTGTGATTGATGTTAGTAAAGACAAATACGAATTACCAAGATTCCCGATAAATGAAAAGTACGGTGATCTAAAAAGATTTGAATTTTTAATAAATCTGAGCCCATTACAATACAAAGTTTTGTACCCAAAGGATAAGTATCTAATAAATAATAACCCTCCAAAGTTTAAAGTAGAGTTTTTTGATCAACAAAAAAACATAGAAAATATTAATTGTTTTTCTGATGAAGGAAATGGTTGGCAGAAATCCAATATAAACTTAAGTCACAAAACATTAAAATTAGATTTCAGAGAAAAGTTCAATTTTAGAAGAGGCAGAATAAATTGTTCACTTAACGATGATGGTGTTTGGAAATGGTTTGGAGTTCAGTTCTCTGTTAAACAAAATTAAATTAGACTCTCTAAATTGATACTTGAAGGCATTAATTTTGCTTCATCAAAATCTATTAGATTATTTTGTTTAATTATTTGTTGTAAAACTCGAACGTATTCTTTTCCTGTTTCAGCATATTTATCTAAATATTCACTGAGACCTAGGCTGTCTAATTTTTTTCCTTCATCTCTTAATTCAGCTCTTGCACTTCTAAACTCCTTATATGATGAATGTGTGTTTAAATTTCTTTGATACGCTCTTACAGAAGCTTGCAATATTTTAAATTTCATTACTTTATGAGTACTTTCATTGTCTGCACCTGAGGGTTTTATTCCCTCTCCAGACCAAGTCCATTGACCAAATAATGCGTTTCCTTCCCGTGCAAATCTCGATGTGCCCCAGCCTGTTTCTTTTGCTGCTTGCGCAATAGCCATAGAAACTGGAACCTCGTCCATTCTTATTTTTAATGTTGGTAAATCTTTATTAACTACTCCATATTGTTTAAATTTTGAATTCAACCAGGCTTTTTCAACTTTTGTATTCTTGCTTTTATTTAAAATACTAAAAAGTTTTTTTCTATCTACTTTTATATTATTATTTTCTTTAATTATTAATGGCAAAATTATTTGGATAAAAAGGTTTTTTCTTTTTTGAGTACTTTCTATTTTTTTAATTTCATTTGGTAATGAAGTTAGCGAAATTGGTTTAACTAGTTTATTTTTTCTTACATCTTGCAAATCATAATTTGTTGATTTAAATAATTCCTCAATTGTTGTTGCACTCAATCTTACTGAGTCAGTGGGTTTCTCGTCAAATATCAATATATCTTCAAACAAAAATTTGTGGTTTACAGCCTTGTCTTTCTCAATATCTTTTTTTTTTAATAATTTTTTTAAGTCACTTACAGAATTATTTTCATAATCTTTTGAAATGTTCATTCCCTCTTTTGTTAGATCGACAAGTAAAGGTGTGACAGAAAAAAATGCTATAATTATTAAGCTTGATAGGAAAGTTCTAGATATAGTTCCAATATTGTATTCCTCACTTTCATTTATTTTTTTGCTTATTGTAAAACCTTTTTGTTTTAAGAATTTTCTTATTTTATAAATTGAAAATGTTTTATTTTTCATAATTATACAGCAATAACCTCTTTTACCTCGGGTAGATAGTGGCACAATAAATTCTGCACTCCTTGTTTAAGCGTCATCGTTGAGCTTGGACACCCTGAGCAGCTTCCTTGCAGTTCTACTTTAACAACACCATTATTAAATTCTTTAAACTTTATGTCACCTCCATCCTTTGCAACAGCAGGTCTTATTTTTGTTTCCAGAATACTTATAATTTGTTTTTCAATTTCATTATAATTTTTTTTTTTTTCATCATATAATTCATTTGCTATAACAAATTCTTTTCCCGTGGCATAAAATTCATTAATTAATGAAATAACTATATGTTTAATATCCTCCCAAATTATATCTTCTCTTTTATTTATTGATAAAAAGTCGGCTCCTAAAAATACTCCTGTTACACCATTAATAGATAAAAGATTTCTTACTAACTCACTATCTGTGTCTTCTTTTTTTGTTACTTCAAAAGATCCTATATTAGAGACATTTTTACCTGGTAAAAATTTTAGGGAATTTGGATTGGGCGTTACTTCAGTTTGAATAAACATACTTTTATATATAAAGATAAATATTAAAATTTAAACTAATTAATATTATTGGCTAAAAACCTACTAATTCTTTCATTTCTTTAATTTTTTTTGAAGCAATTTTGTCTGCTTTATTTGATCCATCTAGTAAAATTGAGTCTAAATATTTTTTATCTTCAAGTAATTTTTTGATTTCTTTTGAAATTGGTGTAATTTTTTCAATCATGATTTCTGATAATTTTTCTTTAAATTCAGAAAAATTTTTTCCACTAAATTCATTAATTGAGTTTTCTAAATTTTGATTTTTTAAACTTGAATAAATCCCTAGTAAATTTTCTGCTTCAGGTCTTTCAGTCAAATCTTCAACTTTTTCGGGTAATGGTAATGGATCTGTTTTCGCTTTTTTTATTTTATTTAATATTTCTTCTTTATCATCTGTAAGATTAATTCTGCTTAAATCAGATGGATCTGATTTACTCATTTTTTTTAATCCATCCTTAAGACTCATTATTCTAGAAAATTGTTTTTGTATTAAAGGCTCGGGCACTTTTAAAAAATCTTGTTTGTTAAAATCATTATTAAATTTTTGTGCAATATCCCTACAGAGTTCTAAATGTTGTTTTTGATCATCTCCAACAGGTACATGAGTTGCATCATATAATAAAATATCTGCTGCCATCAAAACTGGATAAGAATAAAGACCAATGCTGGCTTTCTCTTTATCTTTTCCAGCTTTTTCTTTAAATTGTGTCATCCTATTAAGCCATCCAATTCTTGAAACACAACTCAAAATCCAAGCAGCCTCTGAGTGGGCTGAAACCATTGATTGATTAAAGATTATACTTTTAACTGGATCAATTCCACTTGCAATAAATATAGCTGCTATCTCTCTTATATTTTTTTTTAATTCTTTAGGATCTTGTTTTACAGTAATCGCATGAAGATCTACCACACAAAAAATACATTCATTTTGTTTTTCATTTTGAAGCTCTACAAAATTTTTTATAGCACCAATATAGTTTCCTAAATGAAGGTTTCCTGTTGGCTGAACTCCAGAAAAAATTTTTTTGGTCATGCTAGTAGTTTAAATTAATATCACTTTTTTTAAAAGCCTTGATTAAAATTGCAGTCAAAAAATAAAATATTAATCCCAAAGTAATTGCACCAACTAGATAAATGGCTTTAAAACTTGCTTCATAAAGCAGCTTGTCATTAAGAAAACTTATTAAATGACTAAAGAATATTCCCATTAATATCGAAGATAATAGAATTTTAATAAATTTATTTATGAATACCAAATTAAAGTTAAATAGATTTCTTTTTTTGAGAAAGATAAACAATAAAGTTGCATTAAACCATGATGATATTGTGGTTGCTATTGGTATTATTATGAACCCAACTTCTTTAAAAAAAATGATACTTATGAATATATTGAGCAAAACTGATATTAGAGAAATATAAAATGGGATCTTTGTATTATGTCTAGCGAAAAAAAAAGATGAAAAAACTTTGATTAGAGAAAAAGCTGGTAATCCGATAGCAAAATAAAATAAAGCTTTTGCTGATTTTATAACACTTGGTTCGCTGAATGAACCATACCCAAACAAAGAAGAGATAATTTCTTCTGAGGCAATTAACAGCGCAATTGAAGCTGGTATACTTAAAAACAAACTTAATTCTAAGGCTTTATTTTGAATTAATTTTATTTTTTCTTTTTTATTACTTTTAACGTGTTTAGAAAGTTGAGGAAGTATTACAGTGCCTATCGCAATTCCTGCAATTGCAAGATTTATTTGATAAATCCTATCTGCATAATAAAGATAGGATACAGCGCTAGTTTGAAAGGATGCAATAATTGTTCCAACCAAAATATTGATCTGTGTTACCCCAGAAGAAAAAATACTGGGAAGTAATTTTTTAAAAAATTTCTTGATTTTGCCATCAATTTTAAATGACAAACTTAATTTGAGTGAAAAATATTTTTTAACAAAAAAATATAGAAAAATAAACTGTAAGACTCCTGAGATAGTCACTGCATAAGATAAATAATAAACCAATTGATCATCTAAAACTTTTCCAAAAATTAACACTCCAATTAAAAGAATATTCAAAATTATGGGTGCAGCGGAAGCTACGGCAAATTTATTATGTGAGTTTAAAATTGCTGAAAAAAAAGATGCTAAACTAATGAACATTAAAAAAGGGAAGGTAATTCTTGTCAAAGTTATAACTAGCTCCATTTTGTGAAAATTACCCTCAAAACCAGGTGCTATTAAAAATACAAATAATGGCATCATTATCTCTATAACAAGCACTAGAAAAAATAATCCAATTAAAAGTAGATTAAAAATATTATTTGCAAATTTTTGAGAAACTTTTTTATTAGTTAACAGTGATGAATAGCTAGGTACAAATGCGGCATTAAAAGTTCCTTCTGAAAATAATCTTCTAAATGTATTGGGTATTCTAAATGCAACAAAGAAGGCATCTGCAAAAAGTCCCACACCTAGAAATACAGCTATCAATATATCTCTTACGTAGCCCAATAATCTACTTATTATTGTAAAAAAACTAAATGTGCCTGTTGACTTAATTAGGTTCATAAATCATATTAGTCTTAAAATTGATCCATTTGTATATCTAATTAACATAAATGAAAAAAACTAAAATAGACCATTATACTGATAAAGAAGCTTTAGACTTCCACACCAGAAATAAACCTGGAAAAATTGAGATCAATTCGTCTAAACCAATGACCACAAAAAGAGATTTGGCTTTAGCCTATTCTCCAGGTGTCGCTGTGCCTGTTAGAGAGATCTCAGAAAACCCAGAAACTGCTTATGATTATACTTCAAAAGGTAATCTAGTTGCAGTGATAAGTAACGGATCTGCAATTTTAGGTATGGGTAATTTAGGTGCTCTAGCCTCAAAACCAGTTATGGAAGGAAAGGCAGTTTTATTTAAAAGATTTGCAGATATTGATTCCATTGATTTAGAAATAGACTCTGAAGATACTAATGAGATTATTAATAGCATTAAAAATTTTGCATGTAGCTTTGGGGGAATAAACTTAGAAGATATAGCTGCTCCTGATTGTTTTGTTATTGAGGAAAAGTTAAAAGAAATTTTAGATATTCCTGTTTTTCACGATGACCAACATGGAACAGCAATTATTACAACTGCTGCATTAATTAATGCCTTGGATATTACTGATAAATCAATAAAAGAAATTAAAGTAGTTGTGAATGGTGCCGGTGCATCTGCAATGGCTTGTACTAATTTATTTAAAAATAGTGGCGTTCCTCAAAAAAATATAACTATGATAGATAGATCAGGAGTAATTTATCGAGGTCGAGAAGGATTAAACCAATGGAAATCATCTCACGCTATTGAAACAGAGCTTAGAACATTAGATGAAGCAATTAATGGTGCTGATGTTTTTTTGGGGCTTTCCGCAAAAGGTGCGCTCTCAAAAGATATGGTAAAAAAAATGGCAAAAAATCCTATAATTTTTGCTTGTGCCAACCCAGACCCTGAAATTATGCCTGAAGATATAAAGGAAGTTAGAAATGATGCTATTATTGCTACTGGAAGATCAGATTATCCTAATCAAGTAAATAATTTAATTGGTTTTCCTTATATTTTTAGAGGAGCCCTTGATGTTAGGGCAAAAACTATAAATGAAGAGATGAAAGTGGCGGCTGCAGATGCTATAGCAAAGCTTGCAAGAGAAGATGTTCCTGATGAAGTTATAGCTGCAATGGGTGGTGATAGACCTCATTATGGGAAAGATTACATAATTCCCTCCACTTTTGATCCAAGATTAATTAGTGTAATTCCTGCTGCTGTTGCAAAAGCTGCAATAGATAGTGGTGTTGCAAGAAAAAAAATTGATAATTTTGAAATTTACAAAGAGCAACTCAAACAAAGGCTTAATCCATCTCTCACAATCATGCAGGGTATTAACTCTTATATTAAAAAAAATCAAAAAAAAATTGTTTTTGCTGATGGTGAAGATAAAAATACTCTTAAAGCAGCAATTGCATTTAAAAATTCAAAATTAGGAATACCTATTCTGGTTGGTAAAGAAGATAAAATTAAAGAAAGAATAAAAGAAATCGGTTATGATGACCATTTTGGTATTGAAATAGTAAACTCTACAGATTCTAAGAAGCGAGAAAAATATGTTAATTATTTATTTAAAAAAATGCAAAGAGAGCAAGGTCTTTTGGAAAGAGATTGCGATAGACTAGTTAGAAATGATAGAGTTATATGGACTTCTTGTATGGTTGCTTGTGGGGATGCTGATGGTGCAGTTACTGGTAACACTAGAAGATTTGGTGCTTCCTTTGAAAAAGTTACACAAGTCATAAATGCAAGGCCAGGGGAAATAATGTTTGGTTTGAACATGGTTGTTGCAAAAGGAAGAACTATTTTTGTTGGAGACACTAGTGTTAACGAATATCCAAGTTCAGAAGAGCTTGCTGAGATTGCTATATCTGCTGCAAGAGTAGTTAAAATGTTTGGCTTTGTTCCAAAAGTTGCTTTTGTTTCTCATTCAACTTTTGGTCAACCTCTTACAAGTAGAACAAAGCATATAAAGAAAGCTGTTGAAATTTTAAAAAGTAAGAACGTAGATTTTGATTTTGATGGGGATATGCAGCCCGATGTTGCTTTAAATGAAGAGTATAAAGAGCTCTATCCTTTTTCAAATATTGTTGGAAATGCAAATATATTAGTAATGCCCGGGCAACATAGCGCTGCTATTTCATACAAAATGATGAAAAGCCTAGTTGGCACAAAAGTGATTGGACCATTATTAATTGGTTTAGGCCAACCAATAGAAATAGCTCCTTTAAGATCATCTACATCAGAAATAATAAACCTAGCTTCAGTTGCTGCCTACTCTGCTGATGTAATTGACTATAAAAAAAGTTAATTTTTTTGAATTCTCAAGTCTTCGACTAAAACTATACTTGCTATAACATCCTCAACATCAAGTATTTCTTTTGCCTCATTTATTACTTCTTTTCTCTCTTCTCCTGTAAGAGAAATTCCATAAATAAATATTTTTTTCTTATAAGTATCTATTTGATAGTTTGTTGCCTTTATTTTTTTATTAAATATCAATGCAGTACGTAATTGAGATGTTATTAGTAAATCTTTTGCTGATTGTTTAAAATTAAAATCTTCTTTTAATTTAATATCATTTTTAACAGATCTAACTCCTTTGGTTTCCCATGCTAGTTTAGTAATTTGAAGTTTTTCTTCTGGATCTTCAATTTTTCCTGTTAAGAAAATCCTACCATCTAAAACTTTTGTACTTAGAGAGAGTAGATAGTTTTTATCTCTTAATGCCAACCTTGCTGTTAAGTTTTTTTGCATAACGGAGTCATCTATCTGTGTTCCTAACGATCTTGGATCGAAAGCAATACTGACACCTGTTCCAAAAATACCTTTTGAACTTATACCAACACACCCTGTTGATATTAAAAAAATTAAACTTATTAAAAAAATTTTATTTTTCATTTTTTAATTTTAAACAATAATTATAAATTTCTTTTTTAGGAGCATTTGAATTTTGACAAATTAAATTAGTAATATCTTTGATGCTTAATTTTTTAATCATTTTTTGAATATTTTTTTTATCAGATTCTTTTAAAATTATCGAAGAGTTTTTTTCCTTAGCCTTTTCAGAAATGACAATGGTTAGCTCTCCTTTTGGGTCAGATTTAAAGGGTTCTAGTTTCTCAACATCCAATCTGATATATTCTTCATAAAATTTTGTCATTTCTCTACATATCAAAATTTTTCTGTCTGAAAAATAATATTTAATATCTTTTATTGATTTATTAAATTTTCGAGGTGAAATAAAAAAAACAATACAACTATTTAATTTTTCAAGTTTCTCAAAATCTTCTTTTAATTTATTATTTTTTTCAGGAAAAAATCCATAGAAAAAATATTTTTCATCAAAGCCACTAATGGAAACAGCACTGGATACAGCTGATGCACCCGGTATTGGAAAAATATTAATACTGTTCATAATACACTCCTTAATTAGTATTGCCCCAGGATCTGAAACTGAAGGAGTTCCAGCATCAGAAATAAGCGAAACTACGCTGTCTGATTTTAAAATATCAGTTATTTTTGATAGATTTTTTTTTTCATTAAATTTATGATTTGAAATTAGTTTTGACTTAATTTCAAACCTATCTAACAATTTTTTTGAAGTACGAGTATCTTCACATAATATATAATCTGATTTTTTTAAAATCTCTAAGGCTCTTAAGGTTATATCACCTAAATTTCCAATAGGTGTTGCAACAATATAAAGACCACTTTTCACTTTATTATTTTTATTTTCAGTGTGTAGAATCATCAGAATATTGTAGATATAATAATATCATTAAAATGAAGAAAATTATTAAAATTATATTGCTTTTATCTTCAACTTTTTTAATTTCAATGGGAGAAGTCGTTGCTACTGAAAAAATTAAGATTGGATTACTTGTTCCACTAACTGGTAAAAATTCAGAAATTGGACAGTCTATAATTAAGTCTACACAATTAGCAATTAATAGAATAGACAACCTTTCAATTGAAATTATACCTAAAGATACTCAGTCTAATCCTGAAAGCACTTTGATAGCAGCAAAGGAACTGGCTGAATTAGATATTAAAATAATTATTGGTCCAGTCTTCAATGAAAATTTAATTTATCTTGATAAGTTAAATGATATAACTTTTTTATCTCTAACAAACAAAAACGATAATTTTTCAAAAAATATTATTAATGCTGGTATCAATGCTACATCACAATTAAATACCATTAAAAAATTTCTGAAGTTAAAAGAAATTAAAAGAACAATTTTTTTGACTCCAGATGTAAATTATAGAAATGAAATTAAAAAGGGTATTTCTGCTTCAAAAATAAAAATAATTAAAAATTATACTTATAATACTGACCCAACTAAACTTACTCAGCAAATTGAAAAGATTACACGATACGATATAAGAAAACAAAATCTTGAAGATGAAATAGCAAGATTAGAGAGATCAAATCAAGATAACAAAAAGCAATTAATTGAAAGATTAAAAAAAAGAGATACTCTTGGTGGTGTAAAATTTGATTCTATAATAATTGCAGATTTTAATGAAAGTCTAAAAAGTGTTACAACATCTTTATTATATACAGACATATCTCCCAAAGAAAAATATTTTATAACACTTAACCAGTGGTTTGATGAGTCGCTGCTTGTCGAAGTTAGCTCACAACCTCTTTATTTTCCATCTATAAATAAAAAAAATTATGAAAATTTTTCTGCTGATTATTTTGAAAAATTTAATAAGTATCCAAATCAATTATCTTTTTTAAGTTTTGATTTGGTTGGACTTATTTATTATTTAATAATTCAGAATAATTCAGTTATTGATGAAAAAATTTTTGCTAAAAAAACTTTATTTAAAGGAAAAGTTGGGATTTTTGAAATAAAGAACAACAAAATTAATCATATTCTTAATTTTTATAAAATAGAAAATAATGAGTTTAAAAAAATTTTTTAATTTTTTTAAAAGCTTTAAAACGGTGATCCATTTTATACTTTTGTAAAACTTTCATTTCACCAAAAGTAATTTTTTTTCCTTTAGGTATAAATATAGGATCATAGCCAAATCCATTTTTTCCTCTCATAAAAGAAGATATGTGTCCTTCTACTTTACCAACAGAACTTATGGTTTTTTGATTAGGTCCATAAATTGTTAGGGCACAGATAAATCTAGCTTTAATTTTTTTGTCTTTCCAATTTTTGTTTTTTTTATCTAATTCTTTAAAAACTCTATTCATTGCTTTAACGAAATTTTTTTTTTTTCCACCCCATCTAGCCGAATAAATGCCTGGAGCTCCATCTAAAATATCAATTTCCAATCCTGAGTCATCAGAAAGACAGGTCATTTTTGTTTTTTTAGAAAAATATCTAGCCTTAATCAAAGAGTTTTCCTCAAAAGTTTTTCCATTTTCAGTCGGACTTTTGATTTTAAAGTAAGATGTGGAGTAAATTTTAAGGGTTTTAGGCAATAAACCCTTAATTTCTCTTAATTTTCCAACATTGTTTGTACCAACTAATATTTTTGTAATTTTTTTCTTTAACATCTAGCAATTATCAAATTTCATACCATATAAGTCTCAATGGAAAAAGATCAAAAAAATAACTCTGACCTTCAAGATAATGATAATGAGGCAATTAATGCAGAAGAGTTAAGTAATGATTTAAAAGCTGAGACCCCAGAAAACAAGGAGAAAACAACTGAAATAACTCCTGAAGAAAAAATTATAGAACTAGAAGATAAAGTAGTTAGGGCTTTTGCTGAAATGGAGAACCAAAGAAGAAGGTTTGAAAAAGAAAAAGAAGATGCTTTTAATTATGGAGGTTTTTCAGTTGCAAAAGAAACTTTAAATCTAATAGATAATTTAGAAAGATCAAAGCAGATACTAGAAAGTGATGATGTCTTAAAAAATTCAGAAGCATTAAAAAAAACTCTAGAACATTTTGATATTATAAATAAAGATATGGTATCTATTTTATCTAAAAATGGAATTACACCTATAATTTCAATTGGTAAAAAACTTGATCCAAATTTTCATCAAGCGATGATGGAAATTGAGGATGATCAAAAGGAGCCAGGCACAATAGTTCAAGAAATCCAAAAAGGATTTATGATGAAAGACAGGTTGCTAAGACCTTCTTTAGTAGGGGTTTCAAAGAAAACTGAAAATAAAGAGGGAAAAAGTGAGGAAAATAAAGAAAATTAGACAATTAATAATATTTATCAGAACTTGCAGATTAAAAATTAACACTTATATGAAGGATAGGATTTAAATTATGAGCAAAATTATAGGAATAGATTTAGGAACGACAAACTCTTGTGTATCTATCATGGAAGGAAGTCAACCAAAAGTTTTAGAAAATGCAGAGGGCGCAAGAACAACTCCTTCTGTTGTTGCCTTTACTGATGATGGAGAAAAACTTGTTGGACAACCAGCAAAAAGACAAGCAGTTACAAATCCTGAAAATACTATATTTGCTGTAAAGAGGTTGATTGGAAGAAATTTTGAAGATCCAACTGTAAAAAAAGATATTGCAGCAGCCCCTTTTAAGATAGTTAATTCTGAAAAAGGAGATGCTTGGATTGAAGCAAAGGGTGAAAAATATTCCCCTTCACAAATTTCAGCTTTTATTCTTCAAAAAATGAAAGAGACTGCAGAAAAATACTTAGGGCAAGCAGTGACTAAAGCAGTAATAACTGTTCCTGCCTATTTTAATGATGCACAAAGACAAGCAACAAAAGATGCTGGTAAAATTGCAGGTTTAGAAGTTTTAAGAATTATCAATGAACCTACGGCTGCCTCTTTAGCTTACGGGTTAGACAAGAAAAAAGAAAATAAAAAGATTGCCGTTTATGACCTAGGTGGTGGAACTTTTGATGTATCTATTCTTGAATTAGGCGATGGTGTATTTGAGGTAAAATCTACCAATGGAGATACTTTTTTGGGTGGTGAAGATTTTGATAATACAATTGTTGATTATTTAGTCGGTGAATTTAAAAAAGATAATGGAATAGATTTAAAAACTGATAAATTGGCTCTTCAAAGATTAAAAGAAGCTGCTGAAAAAGCAAAAATTGAACTTTCTTCTGCAGAACAAACAGATGTTAATTTACCATTTATAACTGCTGATAAAACAGGCCCTAAACATATTAATTTAAAAATGACTAGAGCAAAATTAGAAGCTTTAGTAGAAGATTTAATTTCAAAAACTTTGCCTCCTTGTAAAACTGCACTTAAAGATGCAGGTCTAACTGCAAATGAAATTGATGAAGTTGTAATGGTTGGTGGTATGACAAGAATGCCTAAAGTGTTAGCAGAGGTTAAAAACTTTTTTGGAAAAGACCCAAATAAAAGTGTAAATCCGGATGAAGTTGTTGCTATGGGTGCTGCAATTCAGGCTGGTGTTCTACAAGGTGATGTAAAGGATGTGCTTCTTTTAGATGTAACACCTTTATCACTAGGGATTGAAACCTTAGGTGGTGTATCAACAAAATTAATTGAAAAAAATACAACAATACCAACAAAAAAAAGCCAAGTATTTTCAACAGCTGATGATAATCAGCCAGCTGTATCAATAAGAGTTCTTCAGGGTGAAAGAGAAATGGCATCTGATAACAAAATGCTGGGAAATTTTGAATTAGTAGGTATTGCACCAGCTCCAAGAGGTGTTCCACAAATTGAAGTAACTTTTGATATTGATGCAAACGGAATTGTAAGTGTTTCAGCAAAAGATAAAGGAACCGGCAAAGAACAAAAAATTCAGATCCAGGCTTCAGGTGGATTAAGTGACGAAGAGATTGAAAAAATGGTTAAGGATGCAGAAGTGAATAAAGATGAAGATAAAAAGAAAAGAGAGTCTGTTGATGCAAGAAATCAAGCTGATACTTTAATCCATTCAACTGAAAAAAATCTTAAAGAGCATGGAGCTAAAATTTCAGATGCTGAAAAGAAAGCAATAGAAGATGCCTCATCTAGCTTAAAAGAATCTATTAAAGGAACCGATACTGAAGATATTAAAAAGAAGTCAGAAGTTTTAGTTCAGGCTTCTATGAAACTTGGTGAAGCTATTTACAAATCTCAAGAAAAAAAAGAAGACTCATCTAAAGATTCTGATAAAAATAATGAAGGAAAAAAAGATGATAATGTAGTTGATGCGGATTTTGAAGAAGTAAAAGAAGAAGGTAAAGAAGAAACAAAAAAAGAAGATAAAGAAAAAAGCGCTTAAGACTTAAAACAACTATCATTTTAGAGTAATTTATGGCTAAAAGAGATTTTTATGACGTCTTAGGTGTTAACAAAAATGCAAATCCTGAAGAATTAAAATCTGCATATAGAAAATTAGCAGTAAAACACCACCCTGATAAAAACCCTGGTGACAAAGTTTCTGAAGAAAAATTCAAAGAGGCTAGTGAAGCATACGGAATTCTTTCTGACTCAGAAAAAAAACAAAACTATGATAACTTTGGCCATGCAGCTTTTGAAGGTGGAGGTGGAAGACAAAGTGGTGGTTTTGGTGGTGGTTTTGGTGGAGCTGATTTTTCAGATATTTTCGAAGATTTTTTTGGAGATTTTGGAGGGGGTGGAAGGTCAAGAGGTAGAAGAAACACCAACAATAGAGGCTCTGATTTAAGATATGATTTATCAATCACTCTTGAGGAAGCTTTTAATGGTAAAAAACAAGATATCAAATTTTCAACAACGGAAAAATGCAATACCTGCAAGGGAAACGGATCTAAGCCGGGTTCTTCTCCAGATAGATGCACAACTTGTGGAGGAAACGGTAAAGTAAGATCAAATCAAGGTTTTTTTACTGTTCAACAAACTTGTCCTCAGTGTGCTGGAAGTGGTGAAGAAATTACAAATCCGTGTAAGGATTGTAATGGTCAGGGAAGTAAGCAAGCTTCAAAAAAAATATCAGTAACTATACCAAAAGGCGTTGATGATGGAACGAGAATAAGATTAGCAGGTAAAGGTGAAGCTGGCACCAAAGGTGGGGCTAGTGGAGATCTATATTTATTTATTAATGTTCATACTCATGATTTATTTAAAAGATCTGATGAAAACCTTTTTTTTGAATTTCCAATATCAATTGCTGATGCTGCACTCGGTACTACAATTGAAATCCCAACAATAGATGGTGGAAAAGCGAAAATTAAAATACCTGATGGAACCCAAAGTGGAAAACAATTTAGACTTAAAGGAAAAGGAATGCCCTATATGCGTGGAAGTGGAAATGGTGACCTTTATGTTCAAGTAAATACTGAAGTGCCAGTTTCACTCAATAAAGAACAAAAAGAGCTTCTTGAAAAATTTAGAAAAATAGAAAATGAAAAGTCAAACCCAAGTATTATAAAGTTCCTTCAAAAAGCCAAAAGTTTTTGGAAAAACTAAAAGACTAATTAACTAAAAAAGGTTAATATTTTCTGGATGAAAAAAATTAATTTAGCGATTTCTGGCTGTCTTGGAAGAATGGGCCAACAACTTATTAAATCCTCTAAATCTAACAAAAACTTTAAGCTTGTAACTCTTACTGAAAGTAAAGTTATCAATAAAAAAATAGCTGGTATTAAACTAGATTTAAATACAGAGTTAGCTTTTAAAAAAGCGGATGTAATAATTGATTTTACAGTTCCAAAATGTACTTTGAAAATCCTTAAAATTGCATCAAAACTTAAAAAAAGAGTAGTGATTGGAACAACTGGTTTTACCCAAAAAGAAGAAAATATTATTAAAAAATATTCCAAAAAAATACCTATATTAAAGGCTGGTAATATGAGCTTAGGTATTAATTTATTAATGTATTTGACTGAAATAGCTTCAAAATCATTAGATGATAAATATTTAAGCAAAGTTTATGAAGTTCATCATAAACATAAAAAAGATTACCCTTCAGGTACAGCGTTAATGTTAGGAAAAGGTATTGCTAATGGAAAAAACAAAAATTTTTACAATTTAATTGGTAAAAAATTTTTAAATAAAAAATATTTTTCTTTTGGAAAAAAAATTAATTTTAACTCAATAAGAAAAAATGAAGTTATTGGAGAACATGAAGTTATATTTTCTAGTGGTAAAGAAATAATAAAATTGAATCACGAAGCATTCGACAGAGCTCTATATTCAGATGGTGCTTTAACTGCTGCCAAATGGCTTATTAATAAAAAACCTAAACTTTATTCAATGAGAGATTTATTGAATTTTGAATAATGAGTAAAAAAGAAAAAGCAAAGAAGATACTTAAAATTTTAAATAAAATTTATCCCACAACTCCTATTCCTTTAAAACATAAAAATAAATTCACTCTTTTAATCTCAGTTCTTTTATCAGCACAATGTACTGATTTAAATGTTAACAATGTAACTAAAAATATATATCCAAAATATTATAAACCTGAACATTTTGTGAAATTAGGAAAAAAAAAAATTGAAAGACTAATTAAAAGTATTGGTATTTTTAGAGTTAAAGCAAAAAGTATTTATTTTATGTCTAAACAGCTTTTAAAAGAACATAGTGGAAATGTACCTAAAAGTTTTGAAGAACTTGAAAAACTACCTGGTGTAGGACATAAAACAGCAAGTGTAGTCATGTCTCAAGGTTTTGGTATACCTGCATTTGCTGTAGATACTCACATACACAGACTAGCCCAAAGATGGGGCTTAACAAATGGTAAAAGTGTTATTCAAACAGAAAAGGATCTTAAAAGACTATTTCCTGAAAAATCATGGAACAAATTACATTTACAGATAATTTATTATGGAAGAGAATTTTGCAGAGCTAGGGAGTGTTATGGTTTGACTTGTAAAATTTGTACCACTTGTTATCCTAATAGAAAAAATCCAGTTAAAATAAAAAAAGCTTAATATGAAAATTTTAGGAATTGGTAATGCAATAGTTGATGTTATATGCAAAGTAGAAGATCAATACTTAATAGATAATGGATTAACAAAAAGCACCATGAAGCTAGTTGATGAAAGTGAATTTAAAAAACTTCTATCTACTCTCAAAATTGAAGAAACTGTATCTGGGGGATCTGTTGCAAATTCTATAGTTGGGCTATCACAACTAGGAAATGATGTTGGATTCATTGGAAAAATTAATGATGATGATTTAGGTAAAAAATATGAAGAAGGCCTGATTAAAGAAAAAGTGAATTTTTTTTATAAAAAAAAGGAAGAAGTATCACCTACTGGAACTTGTCTAGTCTTGATTACTCCTGATGCAGAAAGAACGATGGTTACCTATCTGGGTATAGCAGGAAAAATTAGCTCAAAAGATATTAATGATAGAGCTATCAAAGAAAGTAAGATGATATTGTTAGAGGGATATTTATGGGATGAAGGAGAGCCAAAATCTGCATTTGAAAAAGCAATACAACTCTCAAATAAAAAAGCAATGTCTTTATCTGATCAGTTTTGTGTAGAAAGACACAAAGATAGTTTTTTAGATTTATTAAAAAATAAACTTGATATTATTTTTGCAAACGAACAAGAAATAAAATCTTTAATTGGCACTAGTGACTTTGATGAAGTTATTGTATTTGGAAAACAATTAGGAAAACTATTAGTTATTACACGTGGAGAAAAAGGAAGTGTTGCCATAATTAATAATGAAGTCACTGAATGCAAAATTAAATCAAACTTAAAGATTGTTGATTTAACAGGTGCTGGTGATTTATTTGCAGCAGGTTTTCTTCATGGATTTATTAATAATTTTTCGATTAAAGAAAATCTTCAGGAAGGTACAGAAATGTCTTCAAAAATAATTCAAAAGGTAGGTGCTAGATTGGATTAGTCTAAGTTATTTAATAAAATAACCATCTTCATGGCTTAGTATAAAATTATCATCATTAAATTTATCTTTTATTTTTTTTCTAAGTCTATAGATGTGAGTTTCAACGGTATGAGTTTCCATATCAACAGAGTAACCCCAGATATTTTTTTGTAGATCAGAAACATTATGTTTTGTTTTTCTTTCATTTAAATATAAGATAATTTCAATTTCTTTTTCAGTTAATTTTAAACTTAGATCTGTCTTAGAAAAAAATTTAGAATTTAAGTTTAATTCATAACCTTTAATAATAATTTTTGATTGATGACTAAATTTAATTTTAATTAATTGAATATTAATTTGCTCTAATAATTTATTTAAAGGCAATGGTAGTTTGTTTAAAATTAAGACATTTTTGTCTGTAACATCTTTATATTCCGTTAATTTCATTTTATGTTTTGAAATTATTAAAAAATTTTTTTTTTCTAGACTTAAGTTTTGAATAAAATCATCAACTTTTTCAAATTTTGAAATTTTGAAATTCAAATTATCTTTAATCTCATCTAAGATTGCATATAATGAACCAAAATTTATAATAAAAACATTTTGCTTAATCATAATTAATATTGTCTAAGATAATTCATATAAAAAATAAAAACACCCTTATAATTGATGACTTTAAATTAAATTGTTGCATTGGAAAAAATGGTTTTAACTTCAATAAAAAAGAGGGGGATTTCTCTACACCTAAAGGTTTATACATATTAAGGAAATTGTACTTTAGGAAGGATAGAGTTGGCACTCCTAAATGTAAATTGAAAAAAAAAATTATAAAAAAAAATATGGCTTGGTGTGATGACTCAAAAGATAAAAAATATAACGAGGAAATTATAGCACATAAAAATAAAAGCCTCAGAGAAAGACTTCATAGAATTGACCATAAGTATGATTATCTAATATCAATTAGCTATAATGAAAAAAAAATCCCCAAAAAAGGTAGTGCTATCTTTATTCACTTAACAAATAATTATAAACCAACAGCAGGGTGTATTGCTTTAAAAAAAAAAGATTTTGAAATTTTATTAAAGTTAATTGATAAAAAAAATAAAATAAAAATAGGCTAGCCTCTTTTACCAAATATTTCTGAACCTATTCTAATATATGTTGCGTTATTTTTTACAGCATCAATATAATCTGCAGACATTCCCATACTTAAATCTTTAAAGTTTAATTCTTTATTAATCATACTCATTTCAGAAAAGTAATGATTGGTATTTTCATTATTTGGAGGAATGCACATTGTACCAATAATATCTAAATTTAGATTTGAACAAAATTTATAAAAATTTTTTAAATCCTTTTTATTTATGCCAGACTTTTGATCTTCATTACCAATATTCACTTGTATAAATATTTTAGGTTTTTTTTGCTGTTTAATTTGCTCTTCAGAGATCTTAACAGCTAGTTTTTGACTATCTAGTGAATGGATGTAATCAAATATACCTAATGCTGATTTAACTTTATTTGTTTGAAGTCTACCAATTAAATGAAGTTTAATATTTTTGTCTTTTTTCTTTAAGTCCAACCACTTATTTAGTGCCTCTTGGACTTTATTTTCTCCATAATGACGATGGCCATGTTTGATCAATGGTAGAATATTTTCAATGGGAAAAGTCTTTGATACTGCAATAATTTTAGGAAAATTTTCAAGATTTGCTTTAGATTTAATTAGGTCTTCTATATAAATTAAGTTTTTAATAGTATTATGCATAATAGAAATAAAAATAGATTTTACTTTATAAATAAATTTGATCAAAGTCACATAGATAAACAAAAAAAAGAAACTATAATAATCTTTAGAAATTATGACAATGGTGAAGATAAAAGGTTAATTTTAAAGATTAAAGATTATTGTAAAAAAAAAGGTAATAAGTTTTTACTTTCGAATAATATTAAGTTAGCGATAAATCTTAATTTAGATGGTGCTTATATTCCATCATTTAATTACTGTAAAAAACATCTGTCTTATTCTTTTAAAAAAAATTTTATTCTACTTGGTTCTGCTCACAACCTTAAACAAATAAGAAATAAAGAATTGCAAGGAGTTACGTCCATCTTTTTGTCTTCATTATTTAGACAAAATACTAACTATTTGGGAATTAATAGGTTCAGATTGTTATCCTTACTTACAAGCAAAAAAGTTATCGTTCTTGGAGGCCTTACAAGCAATAATATAAAAAAATTGAATTTATTAGAGTATTTTGGTTTCGCTGGAATTACTTTTTTCGAAAGTGCAAAAAAAAACGGCCTATAAATTAATACAGGCCGTTTAAATTTTTAGTTACTTAATTACTAGAACGCGAACGTTACAGCAACTTCAGTAAATTTGTCATCAGAAGCAGCAGCACCAGCAACAGCGTCAGTTTTGTTCATAACTGCTCCAACTGTAATTGATCCTGTTGTGTAAGATGCAGACATACCTGAACTATCTTCATCAGATAAAGAAGCATCACCAAACTCAACTGTAGATATACCGTAAGATACACTTAAGTTTTCGTTAATTGCAAACGATGCTGCAAGGTGATTTCTGTCTTCATCAGAAGTAGAAACAGCTTTGTCAATTTTAGACATTTGGTAACCGATTGTTACAGGTCCAGTTGAGTATTTAACCCAAGCAGTTGAGTTATCTACATCATTACCTTCACCTGCACCAGCTTGATCACCCATACCAACACCAACTTGTAAACCGTCCATTAGGCTATCAGAAACTAATACGATAGATTTATCTGAACCGTTAGAAGCATTATTAGTGTAAGCAACAGAAGCTGTTAAGCCCATGAAGTTACCTTCATAACCGATTTGGTTTGCATTTGAATGATCAACAACACCGTTATCATCAGCATCAACATCATCCCAAACTTCTTCACCAGCAGTTGGCATAACGTCATCATATTTACCAATACCAGCAATGTCAGTTCCATTACCAACACCAACTAAACCAGCATCACCCATATCTATTTTTACAGATGTAGATGAGAAAGCTGCGTCAGTCATAGTGTATACGTAACTTACAGTCATTCCATTGTCCATTTCTCCTGAACCACTAAAGCTAATTGCTTTGTCAGTAGAGTATGAATTTCCAGTTGTTTCTTTTTCGTCCTGAGACGTGTATTTAACTTTTGCAGTTCCAGATACGTCTAAAGCACCTGCGAAAGCAGAAGTTGAAGCTAGGGTTCCTGCAAGAGCAGTTAATCCTAGTTTTTTTAAGTTGTTCATATTTACTCCTATTTATTGTTTTATAATTATAAACACCACTTGATATCAAATATTCCCTTACTTATTTAATAAATCTACATTTTATAAGTAATTATTTGAAATTTGATGTATTTTTGCAACAGTTATAAGTTCAAAAAGCCCTTATTTTTCTTCATTTTTGAATTAAACTTACTTTATTATATCATGATTATTAAAATATGATAATTAAAACCCTACCTTATTCTTATGACTATCAAAATTATTTTTAAATTAACTTCTGTATTATTTATGGTTTTTTTACTTAAATCTTGCTCAATATATAGACCTACAGATGCTAGAGAGTTTCCTCCTGAACCAGAAAAAAGAATTAAAAAAAATGTTGAGGAAGGAAGAGGCTTAAAATTTTTTAAAAATGAAAAAAAAAATAATGGAAACTTTGATTTTGCCACCTCAAATGAGATGTGGAGAGCAACACTTGATACTTTAGACTTTATGCCACTTCTTGCCGTTGACTATGGTGGAGGACTTATAATAACTGACTGGTACAACGACACTAAAGATATAAATCAATCTATTAAAATCTCAATTCGTTTTTTAACAAATGAGATAAGATCTGATGCTCTAAATATTAAAATTTTTAAAAAGAATTGTAATGCGAACACTAATTGTTCAATCACTGAAAATGTTAGTTCTTTAAATAATGATCTAAAAATAGCTATATTAAAAAAAGCTAGTATTTATTATAAAGATAAAAATAAGGACAAAAATAAAAGAAGCACCGACCAGCTAACGATCCTGGAAAGATAGTAATATTAATATAAAGCACACTCGTGACTAGATATAATTTTAGATTAGTAGAAAAAAAATGGCAAAAATTTTGGGAAGATAAAAAATTTTTTGAAACTAAAGTTATAAAGGATAAAAAAAAATTTTACTGTCTTGAAATGTTTCCTTATCCATCTGGTAAAATTCACATGGGACATGTTCGTAATTACACAATTGGAGACGTGCTTGCTAGATACAAAGCAATGCAAGGATTTAATGTACTTCACCCAATGGGCTGGGATTCTTTTGGTATGCCGGCAGAAAATGCTGCGCGTCAAAATAATTTAGACCCCAAAAAATGGACTGAAAAAAATATTTCTATAATGAAAACTCAGTTAAAACAGTTGGGACTTTCTCTTGATTGGAGCAAAGAGATATCCACTTGTTCTCCTGAATACTACAAACATCAACAAAATTTTTTTCTAGAGCTTTATGAAAAAGGTTTAGTTTATAGAAAAGAAAATTATGTAAATTGGGATCCAGTTGATGAAACTGTGCTAGCAAATGAGCAGGTTATTGAGGGAAAAGGATGGCGATCTGGTGCAATAGTAGAAAGGAAAAAACTCAATCAATGGTTTTTTAGCATTTCAAAGTTTTCAAACGAACTTTTAAATGATTTAGAAAAATTGAGTGATTGGCCAAGCAAAGTTAAAACTATGCAAAAAAACTGGATAGGAAAATCTTTTGGATGTGAGATAAATTTTGAAATAATTGGTAATGAAAATGTAAAATCAATAAAAATATTCACTACTAGACCAGATACTTTATTTGGCTGCTCTTTTTTAGCATTATCAGTTGACCATCCATTGTCTAAATATTACGAGCATGATCTTAATTTTAAAAAATTTAAAGAAAGCTGCTCTAAAACTGGTACAACCGAAGAAGCTCTGGCACAAGCTGAAAAAATAGGTTTTAAAGCTAATTTCTTAGCAAAAAACCCTTTTGATACCAAAAAAAAAATTCCTATATTTTTTGCTAATTTTGTTTTGATGGATTACGGCTCTGGGGCTATTTTTGGATGTCCTGCGCATGACCAAAGGGATATGGATTTTGCACTAAAATATAAACTGGAAATAATTCCTGTGGTTAGACCAAATGATTCAGAAAAACTATATAAGTCTACAGAAGCTTATACTGGACCAGGAAAAATATTTAACTCTCAATTTCTTGATGGACTTAACGCTCCTGATCAATCAGTCCTAGAAGCAATAAAGATCATTGAAGAAAAAAAGTTAGGAGCAAAAAAAATTAATTTTAGGTTAAAAGACTGGGGTGTTTCACGTCAAAGATATTGGGGGTGTCCAATACCTATTGCATATGATAAAGATAATAAAATTGTAAAAGTTCCAAGAAAAAACTTACCCATAAAACTTCCTGAAAATATTAATCTCAACACAAAAGGAAACCCACTAAACCATCAAACTGAATGGAAGAAAATCGTTATTGATAAAAAAGAGTACACCCTAGAAACTGACACGCTAGATACATTTGTTGATTCTTCTTGGTATTTTTTAAGATTCTGTTCATCAGGAAATGAAGAAATAGGCTTTAATGTTGATGATGTAAACTATTGGATGCCTGTTGACCAATATATTGGCGGTGTAGAGCACGCAATACTTCATCTTTTATACTCAAGATTTTTTACACGCGCTTTAAATTTAGAAAATGATCAAATAAATATTAATGAACCGTTTAAAGGATTATTTACTCAAGGAATGGTTTGTCATGAAACTTATAAAGATCAAAATAATAATTGGTTAAGTCCTGAAGAAGTTATTACTAGTGATGGTAAAGTTTATTATAAAAAGGATAACCCTTCAGAAAAAATAATTGTTGGATCAATCGAGTCGATGTCTAAATCAAAAAAAAATACTATTAACCCAGAAGAAATAATAAAAGATTATGGTGCTGATGCAGTAAGATTGTTTATATTATCAGACAGTCCTCCAGAGAAAGATGTACAATGGTCTAACAGTGGAATAAAGGCTTCGTATAAATTCGTACAAAAGTTTTGGGTGATGCATTTAGCTATAAAAGAACAAATTGAGAAAAAGATAAAAACTGATAAAAACAAAAAAGATATTTACAAATTTACAAATCAAATAATTGAAAAAATAACAAGAAACCTAGAAAACTTTCAATACAATGTTCTTGTGGCAAATCTTCATGAGATTTATAATTATTACTCAAAAAATAATGTATTTATTGATAGTGAGGATTTAAAAATTAACTATATTAAAATTATAGGAATATTAAGTCCTATTTTACCACACTTATCCTCTGAATGTTTTCATGACTTGAAGATAAAAAATAATAATTCATGGCCAAAAATTGAAAAAGAATACTTAAAAGAGAATAAAACAACTATAGTAGTACAAATAAATGGAAAAAAAAGATCCACAATAGAAGTTGATTTAAATACTCAAGATGAAAAAGTAATGGCAGAATTAAGCAAAGATGAGAAAAGTAGCAAGTATCTTAATAATAAAAATATTTTGAAAAAAATTTTTATTAAGAATAAATTAATTAATATTATTACTGATTAAATGAAAATAAAAATATTTATAATTTTTTTGTTATTACTAATGATTAATTCATGTGGATATAACCCAATCTATTATAAAGAAAATAATACTTTCAAAATAAGTAAATTGGAAATCAATGGTATTGGAAAAATCAATAATAAAATTAATAGCAGTCTAAAGAATTTCCAAAATCTAACTAAATACCAAAGAGAATTTGAATTAAATCTATTAACAGAAAAAGAGACGAACATTGCTTCAAAAGATGCTAAGGGAGATATTAAAACTTTTGATCTAAAAATTTCTGTAAAATTAATAGTTAAAGAAGATGATGTAATTTTAAAAACAAAGAATTTTCAAAAAAATTACATTTACAACAGCATAAACAATAAATTTGACCAATCAAAAAATGAAAAAATATTAATGGAGAATCTAACAGAAAAAATTATTGAAGAGATAATTTTATTTCTTTATTCAGTATAAAGATGATTGTTAAGTCATTTGAAATAGAAAAAGTAAAAATACAAAATACAAAATTTTTCTTATTTTATGGTGAGAATCAGGGGCACAAAAAACAGATAATAGAAGAAAAATTTAAAAAAAAGTACAAGGAAAACACTTATAATTATGAAGAAAATGAAGTTATTAATAATGAGGCTGATTTTTTTAATAACATATTATCAAAATCTTTTTTTGAGAATGAAAAATTAATCATCATAAATAGAGCAACTGATAAAATAAAAAAAATTATAGAAGAAATAATCGAAAAACAAATTGAAGATTTAATAATAATTTTAAATTCAAACTCTTTGGAAAAAAAATCTAAAATTAGGTCATTTTTTGAAAAGAGTAAGGAGACTATTTGTATTCCTTTTTATGAGGATAATAGTCAAACTTTATCAGGCATTGTAAGTAACTTTTTCAGAGAAAATAAAATTTCAATTTCACAGCAAGCCATAAACTTAATTGTACAGAGAGCTAGAGGTGATAGGCAAAATATAAGAAATGAACTTGAAAAAATTTCATCTTTCATAGTAAACAAAAATAAACTTGAATTACAAGATCTTCTAAAAATTACTAATTTAGCTGAAAATTATGATGTATCTGAATTGATTGATTCCTGCTTATCTAAAAATAAAAAAAAAACTATCCATATATTGAATGAAAATAATTACTCCGTAGAAGATTGTATTTTAATTATTAGAACATTTTTAATAAAGTCAAAAAGGCTTATTAAGCTGTGCAAAGAATTTGAAATATCAAAAAATTTAGATAATATTATTACAGGTTTCAAACCTCCAATTTTTTGGAAAGAAAAAGATATCGTAAAACAACAGATTAAAAGCTGGTCTCTCGAAGAAGCAAAAAATTTAGTTTATGAAATTAATACTGTTGAACTTCTAATTAAAAAATATTCAAATAACTCAATTAATATTTTATCTAATTTTATTATTGAAAAATCTTCACCTATTAATAATTAGATTTAATAATCTCAATTATTCTATTCAGTTGATCTAAATCTTTATATTCAAACACTAAAGTTCCTGTATTATTTTTTTTATTTTTAATTAAAACGTTTAATCCTATTTTTTCAACAACTGAAGATTCTAACGCGTATAAATTTGGATCTTTTGACATTTTAGTTGATTTTTTATTTATCTTGAAAATTTTTACAAAATTTTCTGCCTGTCTTACAGATAGTTTTTTTTCTATTATTTTATTCGCAACAAATTCTGAATTATTTAACCCTACTAAAATTTTTGCATGACCTGGAGATAGTTTTTTTGTCTCAATTAATTTTAATACAGGGTCTGGCAAATTTAATAATCTTAAAAAATTTGTTATATGACTTCGACTTTTACCAATAAATTTTGCTACTTTTTCTTGGTCATATGAAAATTCTTCAATGAGACGCTTATAGCCTTGGGCCTCTTCAATTGCATTTAGGTCATTTCTTTGAACATTTTCAATAATAGCAAATTCCAAAGATTTTAAATCATCTACTTCGGTAACAACAACAGGTACCTCATGTAGCCCCGCTTTTTGTGCTGCTAACCACCTTCTCTCTCCAGCAATTATTTCGTATTTAGATTTTGCATTGTCAGATTTACGGACAATGATTGGTTGGATAATGCCTCTCTCCTTTATTGAACTTGTCAATTCTTGCAAACTATCTTCTTCAAATGAATTTCTTGGTTGAAATTTATTGCTTTTTAAATCACCTATAGAAACTTTATTAATATTCATTTCAATTTTTGTTTCACCTATTAAAGATGACAGGCCTCTTCCCAAGCCTTTCTTTATCTTGGTTGTGTCCATTATGCAGCACTCCCTATTATTTGTTCTTGATTAATAAATTCATCTGTAAAACTGAAATATGATTTACTACCAGGACATCCTTTGTCATAAATTAAAACTGGTATACCGTGAGATGGGGCTTCGGACAGTCTTACATTTCTAGGTATGATAGTAAGATAAACTTTTTCCTTAAAATAATCTCTTGCTTCCTTCTCAACTTGTGCTGAAAGCTTGTTTCTTTTGTCATACATGGTCAAAAGAATCCCTCTAATTTTTAAGTCAGGATTCAAATTAATTTTTATTCTCTCTATAGTCTTCATTAGCTGAGTTAAGCCCTCTAAAGCAAAAAATTCAGTTTGAAGCGGAACTACAAGTGACTGAGATGAGACTAAAGCCATAACGGTAAGCAAACTTAGTGATGGTGGGCAATCTATAAGGATATAATCATAAGATCTTCTAAAATCATTTAAATAAGCGGCTAATTTCACTTTCAAAATAAAGGCTCTTTCATTATCACTGGCTGTTTCTACTTCAAGTCCTGAGAGATCCACATTTGACGTGATAATATCTAAATTCTTTACCCCTGTTTTTTTAATTACCTCAGAAACTGATTTCGTTCCATTCAATACTCCATAAATAGTATCACTAGAATTTTCTAGATTTGAAAGGCCGAGTCCTGTTGTAGCATTTCCTTGTGGATCAAGATCAATTACAAGAATTTTTTTTTCTTGGTGTGCTAAACCAGCTGCAAGATTTATTACCGTTGTAGTTTTTCCAACCCCACCCTTTTGATTTATTATTGAAATAATTTGCATTTTAATTTTTTATTTTTTTTTAATATTTTTTATATTTAACAAAAATGAACCTTCACTTGTAATGCTTTTTTTTTTTTCAAAATCAAAATCCCAATTTTTTAAAGTTTTTTCAAAAATTTTTTCACTATTTTTTCCCATGAACAAAATTAAATTCTTATAACTAAGAAAGTTTTTATAAACTAAATCTAACACCACTGGTAATGGCTTAAAAGCTCTAGCCATTATAGTGCCTGACCGCAAATTCTGTGCCTCAAAAATATCCCGTTTTATAATTTCAGTGTTCAATTTGAGGTCTCTTGATACTTTTTTTAAAAAAGTGCTTTTATGGTGACTTTTTTCATACATATGCACCTTTGCCGTACTTTTCAAATTTTTAATCATTATCGATACTATTATTCCTGGAAAACCGCCTCCTGATCCTATATCTGTAATAATTTTATCATTTAAATTAACAAATTCAATGATTTGTGCAGAATCTACTATATGGCGATCTCGAATCACTTCATTTTTAGCTGTCTCTTTACCAATAATATTAATTTCCTTATTTTTTTCCTTAATCATTGAAACATAACTTTCAAAATCAAGAAATGTTTCACGTGGAATATTTTGATCTTTTAGTAATGAATATTTTTTTAAAATTTCTTCCATTAAGCTATATGCTTAATAGACTTTCTTTTTACATGTGACAACAAAATATATACTGCGGCTGGAGTAATTCCATCAATTCTCAACGCTTGCCCCATCGTTTTTGGCCTTATTTCTTTAAATTTAGCCTTAACCTCATTTGATAATCCTGAAAGGTTATCATAGTTAACTTTTTCTGGAATAATTAAATTTTCGTCTCTTTTAAAGGCTAAAATATCAGCTTTTTGCTTTTTTAGATATCCTCTGTAATGAGCGTTAATTTCGATTTGTTTATCTATTTTCTCATCAAAATAAGGTATTTTAGGCCATATTTCTCTAATTTTTCTCATATTAACTCCTTTTTGTGTTAATATTTCATTTGAATATCTTAAAATACCATCCTTGGCTATTTTAATACCAAAATTTTGCGCTTTTGATGGAGAAATACTTAATTTTTCCATATTTCTTACAATAGAATCTATTTTTTTATGCTTATCCTTGTAAAAATTTTTTCTAATCTCTCCAATTAATCCTATAGAAATTCCTTTGCTAGTAAGTCTTTGATCTGCGTTATCAGCTCTTAAACTTAGTCTATATTCGGCTCTTGACGTGAACATTCTGTAAGGCTCTGCTACGCCTTTTGTAACTAGATCGTCTATCATTACACCAATGTAAGCATCTGATCTATCAAGTATAAATGGTTCAATTTTTTTGAATGATAAAGCTGCATTGATTCCCGCTATAAGACCTTGTGCGGCTGCTTCCTCATATCCTGTGGTTCCATTAATTTGCCCGGCAAGATATAAACTTTTAATTTTTTTTGTTTCAAGTGTAAGAAATAGCTCTCTAGGATCTATATAATCATATTCTATAGCATATCCTGGTCTAATTATTTTAACGTGTTCTAAACCATTGATATTGTTACATATTTCTTGTTGTATATCAATAGGCAATGAAGTTGATATGCCATTTGGGTATATTGTATGATCATTCAAGCCCTCGGGCTCTAAAAATATTTGATGTCGACCTTTATCAGCAAATTTGACTATCTTATCTTCTATAGAGGGACAATATCTCGGCCCTACTCCTTTAATGCTACCAGAGTACATAGCACTCTTAGATAAATTTTTTTTTATAATTTTATGAACCTTGTCGTTGGTATAAGTCATTCGACATGAAACTTGTTTATTAATATTTTTTTTTGTTAAGAAGGAAAAAAAGGAAGGGTCATCATCTGCGAATTGTTCCTCCAAATTATCATAATTAATTGTTCTTGAATCGAGTCGAGGAGGGGTTCCTGTTTTTAATCTACCTATTTTGAAATCATATTTTTCTAATTGTTCAGTTAATCCTGTGGACGGCTTCTCATCATATCTTCCGGCTGGCGTTGTTTCGTCGCCTATATGTATCAAACCATTTAAAAAAGTGCCTGTTGTTAGTATTAACTTAGAACATAAAACTTTTTTACCTTCTTTAGTTTCAAAGCCACTTATTAAGTTTTTTGTAAAAATAAACTTAAGTACTGGGTCGGAAAAAATCGTTAAATTACAGTAGTTTAGCAATTTTTTTTGCATATATTTACGATATAAAAATCTATCTGATTGAGTTCTTGGCCCTTGAACAGCAGGACCTCTACTTCTATTTAATAATCTAAATTGAATACCAGATTTATCTGCGATTTCACCCATAACACCATCCAAGGCATCAATCTCTCTAACAAGGTGACCTTTACCGAGTCCACCTATCGCTGGATTACACGACATTTCTCCTACAGTCTCAATTTTATGAGTAAATAGTGCTGTGTTGACTCCAAGTCTCGCAGAGGCTGCTGCAGCTTCACATCCTGCATGACCTCCACCAATTACAACAACATCAAATGATAAATCGTTTTTCATAACTTAAATTTATAACTCATAGAAATATTTACAAGCAGACAGTTTTTTTTAAGAAAAATTATTTTTAATTTAGTATTGGAGAAAATTAAGCTATAAAAAAGGTAATTAAGTTATATTTATCAACAATAATGGTAAAAATAAGCCAAAAAAGCCTTTAAAATTGTAGTTATTTACCGATGCAAAAATCGTTGAAAATACTAGCTAATATCTCCTCAACATCTACTTTTCCAACTATCATACCAAGGTGTCTTGTAGCTAAACGAAGATCTTCAGCGGCTTTATCGAAATCCTCTGCTTCATTTTTTTTTTCAAAATGTTTTAAATGATTTAAACATTGTACAAGGTGCTGTCTATGTCTGGCACGTGTAATCAAAATATCTTCATTTGTAATAAATTTATTTTTAATTTTACTTTTTATCTTAGAGATTAAATCTTCTAATTTGAGACTGTTTTTTACTGAAATTAAAACATGTTCAAATTTTTTAATTTCTAAATCTAAATCCTCTTCTAAGAGATCAGATTTATTGATCACAAGAATAGCATTTTTAGCCATCATTTCCTTCAAATTCCCTTTAAAATCAAGGTTTTTAACGTCTATAACAATAAGTTTCAAATCAGCATTTGCTGCCTTTTTTAATGCTAGTTTTATTCCTTTTTTTTCGATTTCATTTTTGGACTCCCTAATTCCAGCTGTGTCAGAAACAACAACTGGATAGCCTTCGATATTTAGATGGACTTCTATTACATCTCTAGTTGTTCCTGCTATCTCAGATACAATTGCTGCATCACGATTTGCAAGATAGTTTAGCAGGCTAGATTTCCCAGCATTGGTTGGTCCTAAAATTGCAATTTTGAAACCTTCTCTAATTCTTTCACCAACATTCTGATCATCTAAAATTTTTTTTATATTAAAAGATACTTCGTTAGAGATTATTTTAATATTCTTTAAAATATTTTCAGGAAGATCTTCGTCTGGAAAATCTATTTTTGCTTCAACATGTGATAAAACTTTTAGAAGTTTTTCTCTTAGCTCATTAAATATGTCAGCTGACTTTCCATTCATTATTTTTATTGCTTGTTGTCTTTGAATTTCAGTTTCTGCAGAAATCAGATCGGCAATACTTTCAGCTTTAATTAAATTTATCTTACCATTTTGAAATGCCAACTTTGTAAATTCTCCAGGCTCAGCTAAACGACAATTATCGATCTCAGAAATAGAGGCATGCACAGCTTCTATTACTGCCTTACTCCCATGTACGTGAAATTCGGCCATATCTTCACCTGTGTAGCTCTCAGGGGCTGGAAACCATATTATTATACCTTCATCAATAAGCTCAGAAGTATTGATTTTATTGATTTTTCTTAATGTAGCAACTCTTGGATCTGGAAGAGTTTTGCGTGTTAATAATTCTATTATTTTTCTAGTATCCTCACCCGAAACTCTAATAATTGCTACACCAGAAGTACCTGGGCCTGTAGATAATGCATAAATTGTCATCTGAGAACTATACTCTAATTATTTTTAGAGGGTATCAAGAATTTTATACATTTCCTGAAGATGATTTTTAAAGTTATCGTTTGAATTCACTGATGTTTTATAAATTGGTTTTCTCGCCTGAGAAACACTTACTGTTTGTATGGGTGTTTTATTATTTTTATGATGACTTAAACAGGAAGGGTCCCACTCAAGATCACAAAATTTAATCATTTTTTTTATTTCTTCTTCCTTGTCTGAGACTAATTTTTCATAATCCACGTCATAAATAAAGTCAGGTATTTTTTCTTTCCAAAATTTCATTAAATTATCATAAAGCTTATAATAATTTGCAACATCAGCTTGATCATAGCTCCAGTTCATGCTTGATGAAGCGAATGAATTTTTATAAAGTGATAAACAGTTATCTTTTGGACTTCTTTTACAATGTATTATCTTGCAGTTTGGTAAAAAAATCTTAATAAACCCAATCCACCTAAAATTTTGGGGTGCCTTATCTGTAATTATTTCAGCATCAATATTGTGATTTTTTATTTTTTCAAAATAATTATTTGCTAAATCATTTTCTGAAGCACCAGCTTTATCAATTATTTTTTGTTTATTTAATTTCAAATCTTGTATAAAATTTTTATGTATTGCCTCCTGTAGATAAATTAACTCTCCTCCTCCATAAACTTTTTTATGTGATGCAATTATTTGTTCTACCAGTGTGGTACCAGATCTTGGCATTCCGCAAATAAATATTATCTTTTTATTAGTCTTTTGTTTTTTAAAATGGTTAAAATCAATGTCTTCAAATGTCTTGGTTATATTATTAAAAAATTTTTTTTCATTTTCTATGTTGTAGTTAATTTTTTTTTTTTTTAAAAAATTTCCTTTATGTATGTGATTAAATGATAAATCAAAGTGTCCCGCTTCCTCGAGGGCCTTACCAAGAGCAAAGGATAAGTCTATTTTTTGGTTATTATTTAAATCTTTATCTTGAATTAAATTTTTCATTTCTTCTAAATGATCATTTGCTTCTTTGCTTTTCTCCTTATAATTTAAAATGGCACTCATCAATTTATGAGCAGAAGCGTTTTTCTTTTCAATTTTTAGAACTTTTTTTAGTATTTCTATAGTTTCATCAAATTCACCATTGCCCTGAAGGGCTGAAGCAAGGCCAAATAAAAGCGTTATTTCAGTATCATTTATTGATAACGCTTTTTTAAATAAATCCTTTGCATCATTAAAATGATTTAGTTGTAATTTTAAATTACCATAATTGTTTAGTGCATTAATGTACCTTGGGTTGAGGTCTATTGCTTTTAAGTATAATTTTTCTGCCAACTCTATTTTTCCAAGGGACTTGTATGAATTTGCTAAATTGTTAATTGCTGCTATATTTTTGGGCTCCAAGTCTATTGCTCGAATAAAATATTTTTTTGATGCATCTGCTTGCCCATTTTTTTGTAAAGCCAAACCACATAAATTGAGAACAAAGGGGTTATCAGGAGTTTTTTTTAGAATTTTACTACAACCTTCAATTACTTTGCTAAGATTTCCTACATTAAGATGATTTTGAAGAATTTTTAATTTTTCTATTAAATCCATAAATTTATATATTTCAGAAAATATACCGTTAATAAATTAAATAAAATAATTTTAAGCTGGTTTATTCATTGAATTAAAGAATTCCGCATTATTTTTTGTATCTTTTAATTTCGAATTTATAAATTCGATTGCATCCATAGTTCCCATTGGACCAATGATTCTTCTTAGGACATTCATTTTTGAAAGGTCATCTTTATTAAAAAGTAGCTCTTCTCTTCTCGTTCCAGATTTTGTTATATCTATTGCTGGATAAATTCTTTTCTCTGAAATTTTTCTATCAAGAACTGTTTCACTATTTCCTGTTCCCTTAAACTCTTCAAAAATAACTTCGTCCATTCTCGATCCAGTGTCAATAAGTGCAGTTGAGATAATTGTCAAAGATCCACCTTCTTCAATATTTCTTGCGGCACCAAAAAATCTTTTTGGTCTTTGTAGTGCATTTGCATCAACTCCGCCTGTTAATACTTTTCCTGAACTTGGGATCACAGCATTATAAGCTCTACCCAATCTTGTAATTGAGTCTAGTAAGATTACAACATCCTTTTTGTGTTCGGTTAATCTTTTTGCTTTTTCAATTACCATTTCAGCAACAGCAACGTGTCTTGAGGCAGGTTCATCAAATGTAGAACTAATAACTTCACCTTTAACTGTTCTTTGCATATCTGTCACCTCTTCTGGCCTTTCATCAATCAATAAAACCATCAAATAACTGTCTGGATAATTCTTTGCAATTGAGTTTGCAATACTCTGTAAAATCATTGTCTTACCAGCTTTAGGTGGTGAAATAATTATTGATCTTTGTCCTTTTCCAATAGGACTAACAAGGTCTATTAACCTTGGTGTTAAGTCTGGTTTTTTTTCAATTTTAGTTGTTTCAACTTCCATCACCATTTGTTGGTCTGGATAAAGAGGAGTTAAATTATCAAACGCAATTTTATGACGCGCTTTTTCAGGTTCTTCAAAATTTATTTTGCTTACTTGCAATAATGCAAAATATCTTTCACCTTCTTTTGGTGCTCTCACAGGGCCCTCAACTGTGTCCCCAGTTCTTAAACCAAATTTTCTTATTTGACTTGGGCTCACATAAATATCATCTGGTCCTGCCAAGTAGTTTGACTCCATCGCTCTTAAAAAGCCAAATCCATCTTGAAGCAATTGTAGAACTCCAGCTCCTGTTATTTCTTCTTTTTCAGCAACTTTTTTTAATATTGCAAATAAAATTTCTTGTTTTCTTAGAGTGCTTGCGTTTTCTATTCCAAGCTCTTCAGCCTGTGTAATTAATTGCTCGGATGATTTTAATTTAAGTTCTTGTATATTCATTTAAGGGAGGGGTTGTTTGAGTTTTGTAAGATAAGATAAATATATATACTCTTTAAAAGATTTCAAGTCTAGATGGGCTTAAAAATAACCAGAAAAACAATAAAAATAAGCATTACTGTTGGAATTTCGTTAATTATCCTAAAAAATTTTGAAGATTTAGTGTTAGAATTGTTTTTTAGAGATACAAGGCATTTCCCAAGATAATCATTATAAACTGACAACAAAATAACTAAAACTATTTTTATTTGCATCCACAGTTGAGAAAATATTTCTATTCCATTTAAATAGATCAAGATTAAACCAAAAATCCAAGTAAGAATCATTGCTGGACACATGATATAAAAGAAAAGTTTTTTTTCCATAACTTCAAATATGTCTGTGGCTTCTTTTTTTTCTTTATTCTCAACATGATAAACAAAAATTCTTGGGAGATACAAAAGACCAGCCATCCAAGAAACAACAGCAATCAAATGCAAACTTTTAAATAATAAATAACTATTCATAATTTAAACATGGACATTTTTTAAAGTTAGAAGGGCACTGTACTTTTGGTGGATAGAGATTGTCACTAATTTTATATTCATTTTTTTTAATTATTAGTTCTGATATTGCTTTAATAAAACCATCATTAATACCGAGTGCAGGAACTCTTGTATAATTTTTACATCCATTTGCATCGGCTATTTCTTTATATTCTATATCAAGCTCAACAAGAGTTTCTGAGTGTTCAGAAACAAACGCAATGGGAACCAGAACAATATGTTTGCCCAACTTAGAATTTTCAATAATTATATTTTCTGTCGAGGGTCCTATCCACTTTAATGGACCAACCCGACTTTGATAGCTTAATATCCAGTCTGGGTTTTCATCATTTAAATTATCAACTATTTTCTTAACTGATTGCTCCACTTGCCATTGGTAAGGGTCTCCTTTTTTAATATTTTTTTCAGGCAAGCCATGAGCAGAAAATATCAACTTATAATTTTTAAGATTTTTGATTTTTTTTATTATTTCTTCTGTATGAGCATTAATAAAATTCTGGTCTGTTGGGTAACAACAAATTGTACTTGTTTTGGTTTTATAATTATTTTTTTTGCAAATATCTTTCCACTCTTTAATTGAAGATCCCGATGTTGCAGCAGAGTATTGGGGATAAAGAGGCATTAAAACAACTTCGTCTGGACCATATAACTTAACATCTTTAATCACATCCTTGGCTCTTGGACTCCAACATCTCATTACAATAAAACATTTATATTCATCTTCAGCTTGCGTTTTATTTAATTTAATTTCTAAGGCGCTAGATTGTTCTTTCGTTAATCTTAATATCGGTGATGATCCACCAAGTTCTTCGTAGATCTTCTTAGCAATGGGGGCTCTTCTATTTGAGATTAATTTTGCAAGGGGATATCTTAAAAAAGTCGGTAAATTTAGGATTGCCGGATCATTAAATAAATTAAATAAAAAGGGCTCTACATTTTCTATTTTGTCAGGACCACCAAGGTTAAATAAAATAATTGCTTTTTTCATTTAATAATCTTTTACCATCTTTACTAAATAATCAACCATATCGGGGCTTGTTTCTGGTAATACCCCATGACCTAAATTAAAAATATATGGGTGATCTTTAAAAGCATCTAAATATTTCAAGGCCTGCTTTTTTAAATTTTTAGTATCTGTCAATAAAACTTTAGGGTCAAGCCCGCCCTGAACGGGTATGTTAATTTCTTTACATATAGATGTAGGACTTGCTTCATAATCAATATTAACAACATCAGGTTTAACTATATCACAATAATTTTTATAATTTTTTACTCCCCTTGGAAAACATATAACTGGCACATTTAATGATTTAACATAATCCACTAAGTTTAAAGTTGGAATATAAATATAATTTGGGAGATCTTTCTCTTCAAGTAATCCAGCCCAGCTATCAAAAATTTGAATTATTGTTGCTCCATTTTTAACTTGTTGATCAATATGTAGTTTTAAGAATTTTTCTAATATTGTTAAAATTCTGTTTATTAAAAACTCATCTCTGAAAAAATCTTTTATCAATTTTTTTTTTGGTGAATGTTTATTAATCATATAAACTAATAATGTCCACGGCGCTCCAACAAATCCTATTAAGTTTTTATTCTTAATTAAGTTATCTTCACTTACTTTTTTAATTGATTTATAAATTGGATACAATTTTTCAATAAAATCAATTTCATCTACCTTAGATATTTCATTTAAATCTAATGCTCCTAGTTCTGGACCAAAATTTTTTTTAAATTCCACTTTTTGGTTTAACCCATAAGGCAACATTAAGATATCTGAAAAAATTATTGCTGCATCCAGTTCAAACCTTTTTAAAGGTTGAAGTGTAATTTCTGAAGATAAATTTTCATTTAAGCATAAATTAATAAAGTCTGGATTTAATTTTCTTATTTCTCTAAACTCAGGAAGATATCTACCTGCTTGTCTCATTAGCCATATAGGAGAATTAGTTGTTTTCTTGTTTATTATAGTTTCTTGAATAGGTGTCATAATAATAATAAATATTTAATTATAGTATTAGTAATATAGTATGTGAATAATGGTAATTAGTTGTTTTACACATTTTATACATTATTTATTAACAATTAATAATCTATAGAGGTGAGTTATGGTCTTTAAATAGAGACTTTATTCAATTTTGTTAGACAAAATGTATATTAAGATCCCACATGTTTATTAATGTTAATAAAAACTCGGTTTTTCAATGAAAAATAAAAAGTATCATTATTTTAAAAAATGGTAAAATTAATACTTAATTATCAACATTTTATTCATGAGTAATACATATCAAATATATCTTATTTCTGACTCTACTGGTGAAACGCTGGACAGAGTATTTTTAGCAATTAAGGCGCAATTTAAAAATATTGAGTATGATGTTAGGTCTTATTTTTTTACAAGAACAGAAAACCAACTTGTAAGAATACTTGAGGAAGCAAAAAAAAATAAAAACTCAATAATCTTATATACAATTGTGGATAGTGGCCTTGCTAAGTTTTTAGCCAATAAAAGTAGTGAAAAAAAAATCCCATGTTTTGGGGTTTTAGGAAACTTAATTCTTAGTTTTTCAAAACTATTAAATCAACAAGCGTCACATGTCCCGAGCGGTCAGCACGCTCTCAATGAAGAATATTACGAAAGAATTGAGGCTATTCAGTTCACAATGAATCATGATGATGGAAATATGGTTGAAGAGCTAGATAAATCTGATTTAATATTATTGGGGGTTAGCAGAACAAGTAAAACTCCAACATCGATTTATTTAGCAAACAAGGGCTTTAAAACATCTAACATTCCTTTGATTGGAGAAAACTCAATTCCTGAAAGCTTAAAAAAAAATCCAAAAATGGCTTGCGTTGTGGGATTAACGACAGAGGCTGAAAGACTTGTTGATATAAGAAAAAATAGAATGATGACTTTAAGAGAGAGAGAAAACACTAATTACACCAATATTCAAAAAATCAAAGAAGAAGTCGAAGAAGCCAAAAAAACCTTTGCAAAATATAAGTGGCCAACAATTGATGTTACCAGAAAGTCTGTTGAAGAAACTGCAGCATCGATTATTAAAATACATGAAATATATAAAAATAATGATTAATAAGATAATACTTGCCTCAAAAAGTGGTGTTAGAAAAAAAATTTTAGAAGAAAATCAAATTGAATGCACTGTGGAACCCTCAAATGTTGATGAAGATAGCGTTAAAAACGGTTTATTGAAAGAAAAAGCGACACCAGAAATTATTTCTAAAAATTTAGCAGAACTTAAAGCAAACAAGATTAGTCAAAAAAAAAAACAAGATTTGGTTTTAGGGGCCGACAGCGTTATTGATCTCAAAGGAAAAATAATATCAAAACCAGTTAACAGAAAAGAGGCCCTAGAAATACTCCGTAATTTAAATGGACAAACACATCATTTGATAAGCTCAGTTTGTATATCTCAAAATGGCTCAATGATATGGAATTACACAGATAAAGCAGCACTAACCATGAAACAAATGAATGAAGATGAACTTGTAAGTTACTTAGCTAAGATAACTGATGAAACATTATATGCCTACAATGTTTATCAAATTGAGGGTGTGGGCAGGTCGTTATTTTCCAAAATAGATGGAGATGAAAACACCATAATGGGTTTACCAGTTAAAAAAATTAAAGAGTACCTAAACAATTATAAATGAAAAAATATTTAGTTATAGGAAATCCGATTGATCACTCGTTGTCTCCTAGATTGCATAATTATTGGTTTAAGGAAAATAATATCGATGCAATTTATGAAAAAAAACAGATCAAAGAAAGTGATATAGAAGGAATAATTTCAGAAATGAGAAATGGTAAAATAGATGGCATCAATGTTACCGTGCCCTTTAAAAAATCGGTTATACCCTTCCTAGATGAGTTGGATAATTTGGCAAAAAAAACTCAGTCAGTAAACACAATCTATAAAGATAAAAACAAAGTAATAGGAACCAATACGGATATTCTTGGATTCGAATTATCTTTGTCTTCAACCAAATTTCTATCACTAAAAATTAAAAATGAAGTTAAAGGAAAAAAAATTTTAATTTTGGGGGCAGGGGGAGTAACATCTTCAATTATTTTTGCTTTAGAACAGATGGAAGCCTCCACTATTATGCTCAGCAACAGAACGAAAGAAAAAGCTGAAAATTTAAAAAAACTATTTCCCCAATTAGAACTTGTAGAATGGGGAAATATTAGAAATTTTGATATTATAATAAATGCTACAAGTTTAGGGCTTAAAGAAAGTGATAAAATACCAATAAATTATGATCAAATGGGATCAGGGAAGCTTTTTTATGATGTTATATATAATCCTAGTAAAACAAACTTTCTTTTGGAGGCTGAAAAACGTGGTCATCAGATTAAGAATGGGAAAATGATGTTTGTTTATCAAGCCCAAGAAGCTTTTAGACGATGGACAATAGCTCCTAATGTGTGGGTGGGGCTTGTGCCATCAGTTAACAAAAAGGTTCTTCAACTATTGGAAAATGATTAGAATTGGAATTTTAGGAGATATAGGGTCTGGCAAAAGTTATGTAGCTAGTAATTTTGGTCATCCCGTATTCAATGCAGACCTTGAAGTGAGTAAATTATATAAAAAAGATAGAAAAATTTTCAATAAATTAAAGAAAGTTTTACCCAATTATATTTATTCATTTCCAGTAAATAAAAATGAAATGTCTAAAGCTATACTGGCCAACAAATCTAATCTTAAGAAAATTGTCAAAATTGTTCATTTCGAAATAAGAAAAAAACTGAATATATTCTTAAGCAAAAATAGAAATAAGAAAATTGTAGTTTTGGATATTCCTCTTTTATTAGAAAATAAAATAAATAAAAAAACAGATATTTTGATATTTGTTAAATCAAAAAATTCAGAAATTTTAAAAAGACTAAGAAAGAGAAAAAATTTTAACCCGAAACTTTTAAGTAAATTTAAAAATATTCAACTGTCGCTAGATTTAAAAAAGAAAAAATCTCATTTTATTATCAAAAATAATTTTACAAATATATCAGTAAAAAGAGATATAAGGGCAGTATTAGAAGAAATTTTATAAATGAAAGAAGTAATCTTAGATACAGAAACAACTGGTTTATCAGTTAGAGAGGGTCACAGAATAGTTGAAATCGGCTGTATTGAAATTAATGATTTGGTACCAACAAAAAACCAGTTTCATTGTTACTTAAATCCTGAAAGAAAAGTTTCTGCAAAAGCTTTTGAGGTTCACGGTTATTCAGATGAATTTTTATCCACACAAAAAAAATTTTCTGAAGTTGTAGATGATTTTTTAAATTTTATAGAAAACAAAAAATTAGTGATTCATAATGCTGAATTTGATATTTCTCACCTAAACAATGAATTAAAATTGCTTGGCAAAAAAAGAATTGACACCGAGAACGTTATTGACACACTTGCATTGGCTAGAGATAAGTTCCCTGGCTCACCCATAAGTCTTGACGCATTGTGCAAAAGATACAGGATTGATAATTCTAAACGAACACAACACACAGCCCTTATCGACTGTGATTTATTGGTAAAGGTTTATATCAATCTTTTAGATCAAAAAGAGCCTACTTTAAATTTTAAAAATGAAGATAACGAAAAAACAATAATAAACTTAAATACCACAAGTGAATATTATAAAAAAGTAGTAAAGCCCACCGAAGAGGAATTTAAACTTCACAAAGAGTATCTAAGTAGAAGTTTAAAAAAAAATTATTTTTAATTTGATTTTTGTTTGTATAGTTGAGTAAAATCTATTTTTTTATCAAGTTTTATTTCAGGAAATCCAGAGTCATGAAGAAGATTTAAAAATGTTTTTTCTAAATTTGGATATATTTCGTTTTGAACATCACATAATAAGATTTTTTCTAAATCTTTTTTATCTTTTATTTCTTCGTTAACTTTTACAATTGAAGTATATACTATTTCAAAATATGACCTTTTTTCACTTTGATTTTTGTCCTCAAATTTAAGAGTAGTGTTAACTTCAATCATTTTATTTTTTAAAGCTTTAGAATTTATATCTATATTTAAGTGATATTTAGAAATGTTATCTTTTACAAATATATAGGTTTGGATATCTTGTGTTTCACTAGACATGTCTTTTATAAATTGAGCTAATATTTTAAAGTTTTCTGTCATCATCGTCTTCTATATCTTCAAATTCACCATTAATGAAATCATGTTTTTTATTACTCGTTTCTTGTTTATTGGAAACTTTTTTAAAAATCAATTTTCTTGTTGGTGGAAAAATTATCAACAAACCCATAAGATCGGTTGCGAATCCAGGCAGAATTAAAAGTAATGCCGCAAAAGCTAAAGCAGCACCTGAAACTATTTCATAAACTGGGAGTTCATTTTTTACAATTTGAGACATTCCAGCTCTGAGAGTATTGAACCCCTCATATCTTGCATAGATTATACCAAAAAAAGCAGTAACAAAAATGAGAAGAATAGTATTAAAAGCACCAATTTGTGAGCCAATTTTAATAAATAAATAAATTTCAACAATAGGAATACCAATTAGCAATAGTAAAAATGTGTTCATTTGTCTTTATTCTAAATTGCTAGTTGTAATTAATCAACATAGTAAATATTATTAATTTATGAATTATAGTTTTGAATATATTGATATTATTCTTTTAGCAATGATTGCTGGATTTATCTTTTTACGTCTAAGAGGTATACTCGGCAAAAAAACTGGTTTTGAGGGAAAAATACCAAGACAATTTGAAAAGGAATTTCAAAAAATAAAAGTAAGCCCAAAACCAATTAATGAAAATTTTGATGAGGTGGCGCAAAAAGAATTTTTAAAAGGTGCAAGAATAGCCTATGAGACTATTATCACTGATTTCAGTGATAGTGATAACAAATTGATAGCCAGCAAACCACTTTTGAGCAAAAAAATTCATGATCAATTTCAAGAAGCTCTGTTAGACAGAAAAAATAAGGGTCATTTTGCTGAAATAACTTTTATAGGAATAAAATCAGCTGTGGTTAAGACACACAAAAAAATAGAAAATAGTATAGAAGTAACAGTAGATTTTATTAGCGAAATTATAACCTGCATAAAAGATAAAGATAAAAAAGTAATTTCAGGAGATGAGGGAAAAATCAAAACAGTTTATGATACTTGGGTCTTCTCAAAAGATATAAAATCCTCTAACCCTAACTGGTTATTAATTGATACTATTACGTAATTGAATAAAAAAATTTCAAATAAAGATAAAGAAGATTGGGAAAACTTTTTAAATGAAAAAAAAAAAATTCCTAGTAGAAATTTACAAAATAAAAAAATGATAAAAAACCCAAATAAAGATAAAGAAGATTGGGAAAATTTTTTAAATAGTAGAGAGAAAATTCATAACAAAGATTTTTTTTACAAAAAAGAAATAAGATATGAAAAAATAAAAAAAATAGATCTTCATGGCTATACAATTGAAGAAGCTAATACAGCTATAGATGAATTTATCAAGAAATCTTTTGATGAAAGTGTCACCAAAATAATTGTTATCACAGGTAAAGGTTTAAGATCTAAAAATATTGAAAATCCATATCTTTCAAAAGATCTAAGCATATTAAAATATTCAGTTCCTGAATATATTGATAAAAGTAAAAGTCTAAAAAAGTTTATCATTGAAAAAGCTGATGCTAAAATTGAAGATGGTGGCAGTGGTGCTTTTTACATTTACTTAAAGAATAAAAATAAGAAATTTCCTTGTGAATGAAAAGTATTAAGCGACAATTAAATATTTTAAAAAAAAGAAAAATTGATAAAAAGTTAGATAACTTTTTTAATTGGATTAAAGGTGCTGAATTAATTGAACTTAAGTCATGCAATACAGAGGAAGATCCAGTTCGCCCAGAACTTGACGTGGTATTTAGAAGAAGCTACGGAAGAAAAATTTTTGGTGTAATATATAAAAAAGAAATATGTGCAATTATGTGCTTTGGTTTTACAAATGAAATTCCAAAAACTGTAAAAGAATTAGACTTAATGACAAGAGACGCTTATTTAAAAAGTGCCCATAGAGATCAAAATATTGGAAAAATAGCAATTGCATACACTATTTGGTCAAAAAAAAGAGGAGGTGGAAAATTAATAGTAAAAGAAGTTTTTAAAATGATAAAAAAATCTAATCATCTAAATAGGCTTATTACTCTTTCGCCACTTACAGAGATGGCCCGTAATTTTCATTTAAATAATGGAGCTATTCAACTTAAGATTAATGAGGAAACACAAAACTTTGAGTATAAAGTTTAAATTTTTAAAGAATAAATTTAGATAAATCTGTATCCTTAACTAGTTCATCAAGATTTTGTTTTACATACTCAGAATTGATTATAATTTTTTCACCAGCTCTATCAGTTGCTGTAAAGCTAATATCATCTAATATTCTTTCGATAATAGTATGAAGTCTTCTTGCACCAATATTTTCTACTGTGGTATTTACTTCTGATGCTATATTTGCAATCGCATCAATCCCATCTTCAGAAAACTCTAACTCTACGTTTTCTGTTTTTAGAAGAGCAACATACTGTTTGATTAAACTATAATCTGGTTCTTTAAGAATTTTTTTAAAATCATCACTAGTTAAAGCTCCAAGCTCTACTCTTATTGGAAGTCTACCTTGTAATTCTGGTAGCAGATCTGAAGGTTTTGCAAGTTGGAATGCACCTGAAGCTATGAATAAAATATGATCAGTTTTAATTGTTCCATATTTTGTACTCACAGTTGTTCCTTCAATTAAAGGAAGAAGATCCCTTTGAACTCCTTCTCTAGAAACATCTCCACCAGATCTATCAGTCCTACCTGAAATTTTATCTATTTCATCTAAAAAAACTATTCCGTTATTTTCTGTAGAGTTTTTTGCAGATTTAATAATTTTATCTTCTTCTATTAATTTATCAGCTTCATCGTTAATTAAAATTTCATGAGATTCCTTGACAGTCATTTTTTTCTTTTTTGGTTTATTTCCAACAGATTTTCCAATCATCTCACCAATATTTATCATCCCAATATTTGCTCCTGGCATTCCAGGAATCTCGAATGAAGGTTGAGAGCCACTTTCATTTACGGCTATTTCAATTTCATTATCGTCTAGATCGCCATCTCTTAATCTTTTTCTAAAACTTTCTCTAGTTGCTAGACTCGCTTTATTGCCCACTAGTGCATCGAGAACTTTTTCCTCAGCTAGTCTTTGAGCTTTTGCATGAACTTCTTTTCTTTTTTTTACTTTTTCCATTGCAATAGCAATTTCAAGAAGATCTCTTATAATTTGCTCAACATCTCTTCCAACATAACCAACTTCTGTAAATCTTGTTGCTTCAACTTTTACGAAAGGTGCTTCTGCTAACTTAGAAAGTCTTCTAGAAATTTCAGTTTTACCAACTCCTGTTGGTCCAATCATTAAAATATTTTTTGGTAAAACTTCATCTTTCATTTCACCTTTTAATGCCTGTCTTCTCCATCTATTTCTTAAAGCAATCGCAACTGCTTTTTTAGCTTTATTTTGACCTACCACATACCTATCTAACTCAGAAACTATTTCTCTAGGAGATAATGAACTAACTAGTGAACTGTCTTTGTGCTCACTTTTTTCTTTAGGAAAGCGTGTAACGTTTGAATCCTTCATTAAATTTTTTCTATTTTAATATTGTCATTAGTAAAAACACAAATCTCAGAAGCAACTTTAATTGCTTTTTTTGCAACTTCTTCAGCACTTAAATCTGTATCTAATAAAACTTTAGCTGCAGCTAATGCATAGTTTCCACCAGAACCAATGCCAATAGCATTTCCCTCTGGTTCTAAAACATCGCCTGTACCAGAAATTATATAACTATTTTCTTTATCACCAATGGCCATTAAAGCTTCTAGTCTTCTTAAATATTTGTCTGTCCGCCAATCTTTAGCCAACTCAACAGCAGCCCTTGGGAGGTTACCTGCATGTTTTTCGAGTTTTGCTTCAAGTCTTTCAAAAAGAGTTAAAGCGTCAGCAGTAGATCCCGCAAAACCTGCAATTACATTTCTTTTTTCTATCTTTCTCACTTTAGCAGCAGTGCTCTTTATAACAGTATTACCCATACTTACTTGGCCATCTCCAGCCACCACTACTTCATTATTCTTTCTAATAAGCACGATTGTAGTCATAGACTATAGATGGATATTAATTTTTATACTTCAAGTAGTGATTACAAATATTGATATAATTAGACAATCTATGTATACCTTTAAAATATATGGCTAGAAAAGGAAAAGTATCTAGAAAAACAAAAGAAACCAGCATCAGTGTTGAGGTAAATATTGATGGTAAAGGCCAGTATAAGATTGATACAGGAATTGGTTTTTT
>Ga0209425_10000575_pt1 | contig 44969 bp, 46 predicted proteins | sample COG_05_FD_184749 | JGI IMG/M metagenome (GOLD analysis project Ga0209425, IMG submission 184749) | Pelagic Microbial community sample from North Sea - COGITO 998_met_05 (SPAdes) (version 2) | ecosystem: Environmental > Aquatic > Marine > Neritic zone/Coastal water | place: Helgoland, sampling...
AATATATGCCATCAGTAATAGTAGTAGAATTCCTGGATGTAAATTTAAAAAAAATTGACGTCGTCAATTTTAATATTGAGAATATATTTAATTCTTCAGTATACAATTATATGATTCAACATAATTATAGATTAGTGAATTGGATTCATTCAGATCTTGTTTTTGTGAATAAGAAGTTTAAATTTTAAATTTTTATTTTATTTAAAGCATTGTTTTTAAATATATTAGCTTCTTGTATGTATCTTCTTACCATTTGAGTGGTTTTATGGCCTGTCATTGCCATTATGCTTCTTTCTTCTGCGCCTGACTCTGCTGCTGATGTTGCAAATCCGGATCTTAGACTGTGTCCTGAATAGTTAGAACTGTCTATTCCTGATTTATTAAGATATTTCTTAATTATTAAAGCTACTGTTTGATCTGTTAACCTATTTTCTAACAATCTTGATCCTTTTGAAATCTTTCTAAATAATGGGCCCTTAGCTATTTTTGATATATTTATCCATTTTTGAAGTATTGTAACAGGACAGTATGTTATATTTTCGAAGTAGGGGATTCCTTTAATGAATCCTTCTCCAAATTGATCTGTTTTAGATCGCTTAACTGTTATTTTTAACCCCTCAAATACAAACTCCAGGTCTTCCTTATCTAATGATACAATTTCATTTCTTCTAAATCCTCCAGCAAAGCCTATCAATAAAATTGATTTATCTCTTAATTTATTAATATCTCCAATTTTTTCTTTATTTATTACATCAATTAACTTTGTTAAATTATTGATTAATATAGGTTTTTTCCCTTTTTGAATTGTTCCCTTTCTTCGCTTTATGCCCATTAGATTCTCTACTATTGCTGGGTTTTTGGTATCTAAATAATGACCTTTGATCCTATGGATCACACCTATAGATACTAGTCTTCTTTTAATGGTACTTAATTTAACATCTTTAGTTGAGAGATATGTCAAATATAATGACACTATTTTAGGGTCTGTTGGCAAAGCTTTAAATCCATTTTGAACACAAAATAAACCGAAATCTTTGAAGTCCGATTTGTAAGCTCTGACTGTATTTTGTGCTTTAGAATTTTTTAAATTTAGCAGCGTTTCTTCTTGAAGCGCTTTTAAATCTGTTACTAAATTGCTCATATTACTTTATTACTATTGATAACCATTAATTATCGTTAGTAATATATAAAGTGAAATGAGATGTCAATAGCTATAATCTGAATATTGATGATAAGCAGTTTATTTAATTGATGCGTTCTAGTTCTAGAAAAAATAGAAGAATTTACAGGTTTAGGTTGTGAGGCTCCGAACATTTTAATTTTTATGATAATTCAAGCTGGATAAATCATTATTTTTTTTCTATTGTGTAGATATGCAAAAAAAAAAAATAATTCTTAAAGGAACTAGATTTCAGCTAAGAGTTTGGGATTATCTCAAGAAAATACCCCGTGGCAGCGTTAAAACATACACGCAGGTGGCAAAAGGGATAGGAAAACCACTTGCTGTGCGTGCTGTAGCTAACGCTATTGGCAAAAACCCTTATGCACCAAGAATTCCATGCCATAGAGTGATCAGATCGGACGGATCTCTCGGAGGTTACTCAGGTAAAGGAGGAATCGAAACTAAGAAATTGTTGCTTAAAAGAGAGGGTATAACGCTCTAGAATTGTTGTTTTACGGTCGTTTTGGCTTTTGTGCCCTATTACCTTGATGAATTCTCTTTGTTCACCGCATAGTTGCACTGTATTAGAAGTTATCCAAAAAAATCACCCCTCTATGGCCTTTTAAATGGCATATTCAGATATTACATACCTCTAGAATCTTTGCTGGATAACATTTGTAGCTTGTCTGAAATCTCCGTCAAACATAGATTATAAAGCCTTTAAAAAGCTAATAAAGACGGGCTTTTTGTCATTTGTGCTCATTTTTTTACTTTTCATCTTATAATTTTAGGAGCATTTAGAAAATTGATCTAATTTTGAAAGTTTTTTATAAAAATAATATTTAATAAAAAAATATAATAAAAACAATAGTTTAAAACATTTAGTTAATGTGAAAAAATAATATATATGTAAGTACTACTGTCTTATAAGGTTGTTTAATTTTTTTTGCTTAAGAGATCTTTTTAGCCAAGGCTTGTTCTTGTTTATCCTCCATCTAGATCCCTCCCTCACTATATAACCGCAACAATTTGACGAACGACACTTGCAGGGAAAATCCCTATAATTTTCATCAAAGCCAAATCCGTAGTCATAGCAAAGTTCTTCTCCTTTTTTAATGTCTTTAATAGAGCTTATCCAAAGCTTAGTACCCTTCCCTGTTACCTCACAATTAGGGTTACAAGAATGATTGATCAGTCTTGCAGTGTTGTACTTATAATCTCCATCAAGGTCATATTTCTGATTAATATTAAATAAGTAAATATGTTTATCGTTATCAAATTTCTCATTCGTTTCAGTTTCCCTTTTTGAAATTAATCTTCCCTTGTATTCTATAATTCTATTTTTTTTTTTAATGTCTTTAGACGCAACTAAACCTCTATTGCTTATTTTTGATCTTATAATTTTATACATATGGATTTAAAAAAATTATGAAAAGTATTTAAGTGCTATAAAAACAATAACAGGTATTGTCAAGAAAGAACCAATAGTTGATACAACAATAGTGCTAGCAATACTATTTACTACTTTTTTACTAGAGTACATCGAGCCAACGAGATAGGTTAAAATAGCACTAGGCATTGAACATTGAATAAACAAAACTCCAGCCGGAACTCCCTTTAATTCAAAAAAATAAATTAATCCAAGCCCTATTAAAGGTCCCAAGATTAACCTTGCAAATGAAGACACAATTGCATCTTTTAAAGAAAAAACTTTAAGCTTTGTAAGAGCTATTCCAAGTGACATTAGAATCAAGGCTATTGTGGAATAAGCCAATAAGAAAGCAGTGTTCTCTATAAATTTCGGAGGTTGAACGTCAAAATACAGAAAAATTACAGCTATTAGAACAGCATAAACAGGAACACTCTCTAAAAAAACTTTAAAGCTAATTTTTCTACTCGCTAAAAAAATCCCAAAGGTAAAATGTGAAATTATTACAACAGCAGATATAGCAGAAGCAACACCTAAACCAAGTTGTCCGTATGCAAATAAACAAATAGGTAATCCCATGTTTCCACAATTTGGAAGAATTAATGGGGGTAATTCAGTAATGTAATCTTTTCTTTGAATTTTAAGTAAAATTATACCAATAACAGAAAAGCCTATTATAGCTAAGAGTGTATAAGCAAAATAGTTTATGAATAAATTAAAACTAATTCCAGTAGATGTGATTGCGTAAAATGCTATTCCAGGCGATCCAAATTTTGCAGCAAAATTGGTGATAAAAGTTGTGTCATAATTAGGATTTTTTCTTCCTAGGTAGTATCCAATTCCAATTAGAGCGAATACGGGAGCTATTACATCTATTAGCTTGAGATATAATTCCATATTTAGGCTTTTTTTGTTTTTGCTCTAACTCTGGTTTTATTAAAGCCAATAGCTGCCTCAAACTCTGATAAACGCTTATAAATTGATCTTAATTCAGTGATTCTAGTCCAATTTTGAAGGAATAGAGAAAAACTAGACTGAACTTCTCTAAAGGCACTCGATGTTTGAATTAATACGCCTAAGGTCATGGCTCCTGTAAATAAACCAGGTCCCATAAGTAAATATGGAACTATAACCATTGATTGATTGTACATTATTATCCAAAGATCAAAATAACCATAGTGTAAAAACAATTTATGATAATTAAATTTAATACCAGTGAACAGTTGTAAAATGGTACCGGGTCCTGCATAATTTACTCTATCATCTTCTCCATAAACTAGCTCTTTCCGGAATGCCGCTTCAACTTTTTGATTATTATACTCTAATCCAGGTAGTTTGATTCCGACTATCCAACTAATAATTAAACCACCTAAGCTAGCAGTTAATGATACGACTACTAAAGAACCTGAAATATCCTTAAAAAAAGGTATTACAACATTTTCTGAAAGGCCCCAAAGAATTGGTATAAAAGCAATTAGTAACATTAATGCACGTACAATTTGAAGTCCTAAACTTTCTACTATTTTTGCAAAGTTCATCGCATCCTCTTGAATTCTTTGAGAGGCTCCTTCAACTTTCGCATCAGCAGCTTTCCAATAAGGCATATATGAAAAGGTCATCGCTTCTCTCCATCTAAAAGCCCAAAGACGCGTGAAATAATTAGTTATAGTGTAAATAATTACATAAGGGACAGCTAATTTCATAAATAGATAAATCCCATCATAAAATTCAGAAAGTTCTCTTTCAGGAGCTTTTTGTAGTAGGTCGTAAAAGCCTTTGTACCATTCATTTATTTTTACATCGATCCATGTTTGAGAAAAAAGAGATATAATAATAAAGGCAAAACCTCCCCAAGACCAAAGAAGCCATTTTCTGTCTGTAAAAAAACTACGCCACATGCTTAGTTTTTAGTAAAGTTATCTGCATAAGATTTAATTACAAATTTTTTTTGTTTAGGTTCTAATATTTTGTATTCTATATCGTTGGCATTTGCATAATCTACTGCTTTATCCTTAGAAGAAAACTTTAATTTAACTTCCTCCAAAGTATCATCTGAGGACTCCCAACCCATCAACATATTGGTATTTGGATCTCTAGTCTTAAATTTCAATATCCAACTTTTTAATTTGCCTCTACCCGACTGCATCGCTGTCTTAGTGGGTATATAAATTATTGCTTTTTTTTTCATAATTGGTCGGGGCGGCAGGATTTGAACCTGCGACCCTCTGGTCCCAAACCAGATGCGCTACCAGGCTGCGCTACGCCCCGATTGTTTAATTATATAGGTTAAATAGGACTTTTTGGCAATTGAAACATTCTTGCTATATAAGCTAAAGGTATCAAAAAAAATCTTTATATGAAAAAAATTGGCATTCTTACAAGCGGAGGCGACTGTGGTGGGCTTAACGCAGCAATTAGGTCAATATTTTATAGAGCTAAATATAAATATAACATGACTGTAATTGGAATAAAAAATGGAACAAGTGGTTTATTACAAAGACCTATTGATTGTGTTGAACTCACACAACAAACATTTTCTGGATATTTGTTAAAACAAGGTGGAACTTTTTTAGGCACAACCAATAAAGGAAGCCCTTTGGATGCTATACCTAAAGATGGTAGAAAACTTGATCAATCAAAACAAATTATTGAAGGATATAATCAGCTAGGTTTAGATGGATTAATAATAATCGGTGGTGATGGAAGTATGCAAATTTTACAAAATTTAGCAAAAAAAGGCGGTTTAAATATTGTTGCAATTCCAAAGACTATTGATAATGATGTTGGAGCGACAGACAGTTCAGTGGGTTTTGATACGGCTGTATACGTTGCTACTCAAGCTTTAGATAATTTACATTCGACAGCAGTGAGTCATAGTAGATCAATGATATTAGAAGTTATGGGTAGAGATGCAGGACATATAGCTTTAAATGCAGGAATTGCAGGTGGTGCAGATGTTATTTTAATTCCTGAAATTAAATATTCAATAGACGGTGTTATAAATAAATTAAATGAAATGAAAAAAAGGAATATAAAACACTCTTTAATAGTTGTCGCAGAAGCTGTTAAAAAAGAAAATGGAGAAAAAGTTATTCATAAATTTAAAGACGGACAAGTGAGACTTGGTGGAATCGGAGAATATGTAGCCAATGAAATTATGACAAAAACTAATATTGAATGTAGAGTTACATCACTAGGACATGTACAAAGAGGTGCTCCTCCTACTGCTAATGACAGAATTCTAGCAAGTGCCTTCGGTGTTTATGCTGTTGATCTATTGTATAAAAGAAAATTTGATAGAATGGTTGGTTGGAAAGATAGAAAGATTATAGATGTCCCAATAACTGAAGCTATACAAACATATAAAAATGTTCAAAGGAATGACCCGTTAGTAGAAACGGCTCTATCACTTGGTGTATATGTGGGAGAAATAAAATAGGATGATACACGTTTTAACCAAGCCATTTAAGTATTTTTTTAAGTTAGAATCTGCATCAGGTCTTATATTATTGTTTGCCGCCATAATAGCTTTGATAATAAGCAATAGCAGTTACGGATCAATTTATTTTAGTGTTTTACAAAAATATTTAACAATTGGATTTGGTTCTTTTGCGTTAAAACTTAGCGTTATACATTGGATAAATGATGTTTTAATGACAGTATTTTTTTTTCTTGTTTCTCTTGAAATTAAACGAGAAATGGTTCAAGGAGAATTGTCTAATCCAAAACAAGCTTTATTACCTATTATTGGAGCTGTAGGGGGCATGCTTGTGCCAGCAATTATTTACATATTAATTAATTTAGGCTCACCTGAAACATTAAAGGGATGGGCAATACCATCTGCAACTGACATAGCTTTTTCTTTGGGCGTCCTTTCGTTACTCGGAAAAAGAGTTCCTATCTCATTAAAGATTTTTCTAACAGCTCTAGCAATAATTGATGACTTAGGAGCAATTGTAATTATAGCTTTTTTCTACTCAGGCAATATTCAAACTATCTATTTAATTCTTATGTTGCTCGCAGTTGTAGCACTTTTTGCTTTAAATAGGTTTAATATCCGGATGTTTACACCGTATTTATTAATTGGAGTTTTATTATGGGATTTCACGCATCAATCAGGGATACACGCAACTATATCGGGTGTTTTATTAGCTTTGCTGATACCACACGATAAAAAAAATTCCTCTAAATCACTATTGTTAAGACTGGAACATGGTATTACAAAATATGTAGCATTTGGAATTATGCCGCTATTCGCTTTTGCAAATGCGGGTGTATCATTGAAAGGATTAAGCTTTGATGCCCTACTCGACCCTGTACCTTTAGGTATTGTATGCGGTTTATTTTTTGGAAAACAAATTGGTGTTTTTTTATTTGCGTATATATCAGTAAAATTAAATTTTGCACAAAAACCAAGTAATTCTAATTGGTTATCATTATATGCTGTTTCAATACTTACAGGTATTGGCTTTACCATGAGTTTGTTTGTTGGAAATTTAGCGTTTGCAAACTCTGAAAATTATTTAGATGGTGTAAAAATTGGCGTGTTAACAGGATCACTATTATCAACACTAATTGGGTACTTCTTTTTAGTGCTTGGTACTAAAAAAAATGATTAATCCGCATATAATAAAGTTTGCTGCCGATACTAGTAATTATGGAATTAAAAAAAAAACAAGTTATATTGCCACTACTAAAAATAGAATTTGTGGTGATAAAATTACTGTCGAGTTAGAAATTAATAAAAAAATGATTAAAAGAATGAATTACGAAACAGAATCTTGTGTTTTTTGTCAAGCATCCGCCAGTTTACTCTCTAAATCAATTAAAAATAAAGACAAAAATAAATTATCTTTACACCTAGATAAAACAATGAAAAATAAGAATTTTAAAAAACTCTTAGAAAACAAAGAAAGAATTAATTGTATAATGTTGCCATTTGAAGCAATACATAAAGCAATAAATAATATAAAATGAAAAAGATTTTAGTTTTATTTATTATTATGTTCAGTTTTTTTACAAAAGGAAATGCTCAATACAGTGAACTTGCAACTAATTTTAAGTTTAATGGTATTGATGGAAATATTATTGATATTAATGACTATAAAAATAAAGTTATAGTTGTTGTAAATGTAGCAAGCAGATGCGGCTTTACTAATCAATATGAGGACCTTCAGCAGTTATGGGTAGATTATAAAGATAAAGACGTCATAGTAATTGGCGTCCCTTCAGATAATTTTAGACAAGAACCAGGATCTAATAAAGAGATCAAAAATTTTTGTGAAACAAATTTTGGTATTGATTTTCCAATAACGGAAAAGGCAAATGTTATTGGTAGTAATTCACATCCTTTTTTTTTATGGGCCAAACAAAACCACGGAGTTTCAGCAGTACCTAAATGGAATTTTCATAAAATTATTGTTGGAAAAAATGGAAAGATCTTAGAAACATTCTCATCAATTACTAAACCGTCCTCAAAAAAATTTATTAAGACAATAGAGAAAGAGATTAGAAATTAAAATTCATGCCATCAAATGCAGGAATGATATTTGATGGTAATTTTTTTTTTAATTTATTATAATCAAGATCTACATGTAAATTTGTAAGAATTGTTTTTTTAGGTTTTAATTCATTAACCAAATTTATTACACCATCAAGATTGTAATGGCTTGGATGAAATTTATACCTTAAGCAATCGATGATTAGATAGTCTAAATTGATTAAATTTTTTTTTGATTTGTCGGGTATGTGATTACAATCACTTAAATAAGCTATCTTGTTGATTACATAAGCTGTTGCTTTAATTAAACCATGGTCAACCTCAAAAGAATTAATTTTAATTTTATTATTGCCTTTTTTAATTACAAAATTATTTTTTATAATTACATCTTTTGCAATTGGAATATAGCCTTGCTTTGATTTAAAACAAAAATCATATTTTAATTTTAATTGCTTAATTGTTTTGCTACTTCCGTAAATATTAATTTTTTTTTTATTTTTCCAAAAGAAAGGTCTTAATTCAAAAATACCAGAAGTTTGATCAGCGTGTTCATGTGTGTATATTACTGCATCCACATTTTTTAAATTATTCTGTTTAAATTGAATCTTAAGATCGGGCGATGTGTCGATTAAAACAGAAATATTTTTATATTGAAAGTGAGCACAGCATCTTGTTCTTAAATTTTTTTTATTGTTATTATTACAGTTTCCCCAATAATTAGTAATCCAAGGAGAACCTAAAGAACTTCCACATCCTAAAATAGTAAATTTATTGTTCAATTCAACTTACCAAATAATTTGAAAAAATTAGACGACGTTGTTTCTGCAAAGCTTTGAGGGTTAAGATTTTTTAATTTGGCTAAAAAATTAACTGTATGAATTATGTGTGAGGGTTCATTAGGTTTCCCTCTCAAAGGTTCAGGAGACAAATAAGGAGAGTCTGTTTCTACTAATATACGATCATTGGGTAATGTAAGAAATGTATCTGCTAACTCTTTAGATTTTTTAAAAGTGACTACTCCACTTGCAGATATATAGCATCCAATATCAATTAATTTATGTGCAAAATCTCTGGTCCCAGTAAAGCAATGAATTAAAACTTTTACTTTTTTATTTTTACTTTCTGATTTCAAGATATCATAAGTTTCGTTCTCTGCAGATCTTGTATGAACAATCAAAGGTAAATTTAAATCTTGTGCAGCTTTTATGTGCTCAATAAATAGTTTTTTTTGAATAGATCGATCTGAATGGTCGTAAAAGAAATCAAGTCCAGTTTCTCCAATCCCAATAATTTTATTATTTAAATTTACTTTTTTTATAATTTGATCGGATATAAGAGATTTATAATTTTTGGTTTCATGTGGATGTATGCCATACGTCCCATAAACATTTTTATAGCTCTCTACAATTTTAAGAATTTTATCATAACTTTCATCTGTAGTTGAGATACTAAGAAGAAACTTAACATTTTTTAAAACAGCGCGTTCTATAACTTTATTTAAATTAGAGCTCATTGGCTCATAATCTAAGTGACAGTGTGAATCAATTATCATTATCTATTTTTTTGAAGAGTATTGAAATTTTTTTGAATTCAATATTATGATTAAAAACATCCATAGTATTTATAGCTTTAATTTTTTTTTCTTCTTCTTTTAAATTCATAACATCTAAAATTTTCTCACTACTTATTGGAATTATTGGACTAAGTAAAATAGTAATATTTTTAATTTGCGTAACTACTGTAAATAAAATTGTATTCATTCTTTCGATGTTGGTTTTTTTAAGGGCCCAAGGTTGTAGATCATTGACATATTTATTCGCATTAAATGAAAATTCTACAACTTTTTTAATATATTCATTCAAATTTTGATTATTCATGTCTAATATTAGTTCTGGGACTTTTTTAGTTAAATTTTCTAGGAGTTTAGCATCAATTTGATCTAATTTTCCTGGTTTGGGCAATTTCCCACCGCAATTCTTTTCTATAAAACTAAAAACTCTTTGGCATAAATTTCCAAAATTGTTTGCTAAATCATTATTAATGCAATTTTTTAGATTTACCATAGAAACATTTCCGTCATTACCTAATGAAACTTCTTTTGTTAAGTAATATCTAAGTTGATCAACACCATACTTATCAATAATTTCAAGAGGATCTAAAATATTACCTATAGATTTTGACATCTTTTTATCATCCGATAAAATCCAACCATGTCCAAATATTTTTTTTGGAAGTTGTATTTTTGCTGCCAGAAGAAATGCAGGCCAATAAACTGCGTGAAACCTTAAAATATCTTTTCCTATAATGTGAATGTTAGCTGGCCAAAACTTTTTATATAAAGAATTTTCAATATTTGGAAAACCTAATGCGCTAATATAATTGGTTAGCGCATCGAGCCAAACATAAACTATGTGTTTGTCATTATTTGGAACTTTAATGCCCCACTTAAAAGAAGTTCTGCTCACGGAAAGATCATTTAATCCGCTTTTTACAAATTGAACTATTTCATTGTTTCTCGATTTTGGAGAAATAAAATTAGGATTTTTTTTATAGTGCTCTAAAAGTTGATTTTGCCATGCAGATAATTTGAAAAAATAAGATTCCTCTTCAAACCAATCGACTGAGGATCCGGATAATTTTGATATTTTTTTTCCATTTTCATTAATTATTTCATCTTCTGTATAATAAGCTTCATCTGAAACAGAGTACCATCCAGCATATTTTGAGAGGTAAATATCACCTGAGTCTAACAGTCTATTCCATATAGCTTTAACTGATTGATGATGTCTATCTTCAGTAGTTCTTATAAAATCATCATTTGAAAGATTTAATGTTTTAGCTAGGTCTTTGAACTTTTTGGAAATTTCATCACAAAATATTTTTTCATTTTTATTATGTTTCTCAGCTTCTCTTTGAATTTTTAAACCGTGTTCATCCGTACCAGTTAGAAAATAAACATTCTTACCTTCTAATCTTTTAAATCTAGCAAAGATATCAGCTACAATACTTGAATAGGCATGCCCCATATGAGGTTTACCTGATGGATAATAGATTGGTGTTGTTATATAAAAATTTTCCTCAGACATTTTGTAGCTTTACTTCTATAGAATTTAAAACTGAGTTTATATTAAGGTTTAAATAAATAAAGTCGTTTATATTTTTAATTATACTAGATTTTATAATTAGTAAGGAATCAAGTTGATTTTGATTATTTTGAAGAGACAAAAGAAAATATTGATCAATCAGAAAAAGAGTTAAGTTAATTAACGTTTTGTCTTTGTTTTTTTTATAAGCAAATAGTAATTTATTAATTTTATCCAAAACATTATCGGCCTTATTGATATTATTTTTTAAATAAATTTCATTATACAATACAAACAAGCCTGGAGTTAAATTTCTGTCAAAATCAATTAATTTTTCTATTTTTTTTTTTTTAAATATATGATTGATAATAATGTCTGCTTCGTTAGATGTTATGAAAATATTATTCATAATGCACCTGGAAGAAATAGTTTTAATAAGATCTGATTGTTGATTATTAATTAAAATAAAAAAATTATTTTCTGTTGGTTCTTCAAGAGACTTTAATAAAGCATTTGCAGAACTTTCATTAATATACTCAACCTCATCGATAATTACAAATCTTGGTTTTCTTGATAATGAAGTTCTTGAGAGTATAGATTTTAAATTTCTTATTTCTTCAATTTTTATATTCTTATTTTCTTCCGCTTTAATCAAAAGAACATCCTGATTGGTTTGATTTAATAGTTGATTGTAAAAAACAGAGTCAGGATTTATTGATTTATCTTCAAGATTATAAGCATTTTTTTCTTGATGTGTAAAAATATAATTAAGAAAGTGAATAGCTAAAGTAAACTTACCAATACCTTTTTTTCCATTTAAAAGTAAAATCTTTGGAAATTTTTTTAGATTATGAAGATCAACCATTTCATTTAAATAGCGATCCATTAAAAACAACTTAGTTGAATTTAATGGGTTTGACAAAGTAGTGTTTATCATTTTTAGTTGTCTAATTTTTTTAAAACAATTGATAAAATTATTTTTTCTAATTTTGGTGTATTATTAGAAGAGTCGAATACTAAATAATTTTTATTATTTTTTGCTAAGGATAAAAAAGCATTTTGTGCCTTTTTATAAAAACTAGTTTTTAATTTATCGAATTTATTGCTTTGATTTCTTTTTTTAAGCCTAGAATATATTGATTTGAAATTTGATTTTAAAACTATTGTTAAATGAGGTTTTAAGTCCTTGAGCATATATTTTTGATTAATAAAGTTAATTTTTTTATTAATTTTATTGGCAACTACCTGATATGCATAAGTAGAATCTACAAATCTGTCAGAAATTACTATTTTTTTTTTCTTTTTCGCTGGTATTAATGTTTTTTTTATGTGCTCATTCCTTGCCGCATTTATTAAGAAGTAATCTGTTAATTTGTCAAATTTATTTGAGGTTTTTGAAAATATTAAGTTTCTTATTTTTTCAGCTGTTTTTGAACCGCCTGGTTCTCTTGTTTTGTGTAAATCGAAATTAAATTTTTTTAAATTTTGATAGAGCTTGTTTATTTGATAACTTTTCCCAGTGCCCTCAATTCCTTCAAAGACAATAAAAAAGAATTTTTTTTTACGCATCTCCCCAAACCATATAATTAAATGACATAAAAAGACTTAATAAAAAATTAAGTTTTTTATTTTTTTCAGCTGCATATATAGGTATGGTTTTCTTCAGCTCATTTTTATTATAAATTTTTATAAAAGCAATTTCAGTATCTTTACGAATAGGAGCTTTTAACGGACCCGGATATTCTAAAAAAACATCAAAATTTCTTCGGTCTTTCTTATCTACTGTGTGGTAAACGTCTTCCTTTGTATAGCCTGGGGTAGTTTTCTTTTGTCCAAGCCATGTATTGATTTCAAAAATTGTTTTTTCTTTTTTAGCTATTTCATATGTCTCTGAATTTGTTAAGCCCCAAGTAAGTAGCTTAATAGAGTCTCTAGATCTTGAACCAATAGACTTAAATCCACTTGCAACAGCTATCAGTCGTCTTGAATCTCTCATGATTGAACTTGCTAAAGAATATTCTTCAACAGCTAAATGGCCTGTTTTAATGCCGTCTACACCCATATTCTTAAAAAGCAAAAGGTTTCTGTTGTTTTGTGAGATAGGTTCTCCGCCAGTTCTGTTCCATGTAAATTCTGTTTCTTTAAAATATTCATAATAAACAGGATAATTTGTAATTAAATATTTTGACATTAATGCAATGTCTTTAACGGTCGAATAATTATCAGGATCATTAAGCCCAGATGCATTAGAAAAATTGGTACTTGTCATTCCAATTTCTTGTGCTTTTTCATTCATCATAATTGCAAAATTTTCCTCTGTTCCAGCAATTCCTTCTGCTAATGCAACGCAAGCATCATTTCCAGACGCTACAATTATGCCTCTTAATAGATTCTCTACTGTAATTTGATCGTTAACCATTATAAACATGGATGAGTATCCAGCCTGAGACATTCTCCATGCTCTGTCAGAAATTGTAATCTTTTCATCTAATGAAAGTTTATTTGATTTCAATAAATCAAAAGCTACGATAGCTGTCATTATTTTAGTCATAGACGCAGGATAAATACTTAAATCAGGATCTAACTCGTAAAGAACTTTATCGGTATGATAGTCAACTAGTATGCCTGTTTTGATTTTTATATTTGGGTTTGCTTGAACGCTTAATGTCCAACTTAAAAAAAATATAAATACGTATTTAGTAAAATTATTCATTAATTATAATGTTTAAATCTTCGAAATTGGAATCATTCAATACAATGTAATCATTTTTTAATTTATTAATAGTATTATATGGACCCATTAATAATTCATATTTTTTTTCACTTTTTTTACTAATATAAATTAATTGATAATTAGAATTTTTTAAAATTGTTATTAATCTCTCTTTTAAAAACTCAGCAGAATCAGCACTATAAAGTTCGGCCACTAAAATAGAATATGTTTCTGGTAATTTTTTATATTTTTTTTTCACTTTAGAAATATTATTAATATTTATTTTTTCAACGGGAGCTTTGTTTGCTATTGTTTTCTCTTCCAGGTCAGTAATTGCTTTTTTAGCCACAAATGATTTATTTGATTTAATTTCACTTACTTCTATAAAAGGAAATTCCATCGATAGATTTAGTTCTTCTGCGATACTTTTTGAAATTAAAGCTTTGTAAAAGTCATCGTATTTAATTTTTTGTTTAATTGATATTTCTAAAAATTTTTTATTTTTTGGATTAATAATTTTCATTTTAGTTCCTACTTTTAATTTATTATGCGAAACAAAATACGTATCGTTTTGTAAATTTGAAAAAATGTTTTCTTCTATATAAGCAAAACCACTAGATGAGTAGCCAGATTTTTTATCAATTGACGTTGAGTAATTGGCGCAAGATACTAAGAATAAGAATATAAGTAATTTATATTTCATTTTTAAAATTATTTTTTAATGTACAAACTGCAAGAGCAAATCTCAGAGATCTATTCCAATTTAATATTTTTTCATAATTAGCATATACTAGATAGGCTGGAGTATAAGTTTTTGCACCGGGTATTATATCTTTATCAGGTGTTATTATTGCAGATTCTAAATCTTCATCAATACTAAGATCATCATAGTTTTTTATATATTTTTTAAAATATCTAACTTTTTTTTTATTTTTGATGTTTCTTGCAGAAACATTAAGATATTTATTTGGGATATCTTTATCTAATTTAATTTTGGTAAAACATGGAACATTTTTTTTCCATCCAATTTTATTGAGGTAGTTTGCAGCAGAGGCAAAAGAGTCTTCTGTTTTTTTTAATTCTATTGTTTTGTTTTTATTGTAATCAATAGCATAATTCTTAATTGTTCTTGGCATAAACTGAAAATTACCAAAAGCACCAGCCCATGAACCAAACAAAATCTCTTTATCAATAATTTTTTTATCTACAAGTTTCAATAAAATTATTAATTCTTTTGTAAAGAAATCACTTCTTCTCTCATCAAAGCTTAAAGTGGCTAGCGAAGACACGATGTCCATTTTTCCTAAATACTTGCCAAAATTAGTTTCGATACCCATAAGTGCTAGTAATAATTCTTTTTCAACTAAAAATTCTTTTTCAATTTTATCTATTGTTGATTTTTCTAATTTATATAAGGCCAATCCCTTTTTTACTTTTTTTCTATTTGTCCGTTTTTTAATATAAGTGTGTGTGCTTTCGTAAAATTCTGGCTGAAATCTGTCATACTCAATTACTTTAGGTAAAAAAACTGCATCTGACATTATATCATCTACGACTATTTTTGATATTCCAGCTTCAATAGCTTTGCTTTTAAAATTTTCAACCCATAAACCAAATTCTGGCTTGTTCGCAAAAACACTACTTTGTGTAAAAGTTAATATTATGAAAATAAAGAAACTTATTAATTTTTTAAGCATTTTTTTAACTAACATAAATAAAAACTCAAAACTAGAAGTAATAGATTAATCGATATTGTTATTTGCTCATATTGATAGTAATAAGGCTTACTAAATCAAGGAGAGGTGGCTGAGCGGTTGAAAGCACTGGTCTTGAAAACCAGCAACGGGGCAACTCGTTCGTGGGTTCGAATCCCACCCTCTCCGCCATTTAGATTTTAAAATTTTGAAATAAATCTAATATTCTTTTATCTTTAAATGATGCAATGGGAATTTTATTCAGATAAAAATTATAAATATCTTCATCATTACAATTTAAAAAATTATCTAAATTTAACAACTCAGAATACTCCAAATTATTCATTATAGAGTTAATAAATGATGTTAATAAAATATCCATTTCTTTGGTACCCCTATAAGAAGCGCGATATTTAATTTTGTTTTTTAATATTTCTAATTTATTCATAAAAGAATTGTAATATACATCAATAAATGAACTTGATTAATAAAAATTTTTTTTTGTTTTCTAATATAGAAAAAGTACCTGGGGTTGGAAAAAAAATCTCTACATATCTAAAAAAAAAGAAAATTGAAAAAGTAAGTGATCTATTATGGGACTTGCCATATTCTATTACAGACAGGTCAAACACAACTACACTAGATAAGTTAGAAGTGGGAAAAATTTTTACAATTAGTGTCAAGGTTATAAAATACAATTTTCCTAGAATCAGAAATTTACCAAATAAGATTGTTTGTAGAGATAATTTTGGAGAGATTGACTTAATCTTTTTTAACAGCAGAGAAGGATATATAAAAGCTATCTTACCCTTAAATGAGTGGGCAGTTATAAGTGGTAAAATTAATTACTTTCGAAATAAATATCAGATTACAAACCCGACTTATGTAACTAAGACAGAAAATTTAGATAATATTAAAATGATTATACCTAAATATTCGCTTACTGAAGGATTAACGGAAAAGAAATATAGAAACATTATTGAAAAAGTAATCAAAAAAATTCCTGAAATTAATGAATGGCATGACGATAATTTTATTAAAAAAATGGGTTTTTCAAGCTGGAAAGGGTCTATAGAAAATTTACATAATCCCAGTTTTGAAAAAGATTTAAATTCAATATTTTTAAAGCGAATTGCTTATGACGAAATATTCGCAAATCTTCTATTTCTTTCAAATAGTAGAAATAAAATTAAAAAAATTAAGAAAGATATAAAAAAATTTAATAGTAATTATTCCAATCAATTAATTGAAAAATTACCATATTTACTTACAAATGGGCAGAAACAAATAATTAATGAAATTGATGCAGATTTAAAATCCCATTCAAGAATGTTTAGGATCCTTCAGGGAGACGTTGGCTCAGGCAAAACGATAATTGCTGCTATAGCGTGTATCAACACAATCGAGTCTGGTTATCAATGTGGTTTAATGGCTCCAACAGCAATTTTAGCAGAACAACATTTCAAAATTTTCAATGAATTAATTTATAGATCTAAATTAAAAATAAAAATTGAATTACTAACTGGTAAAACAGACAACAAAAAAAGAAAAAAAATATTAGAAAATTTAGACAGTAAAAAAATAGATTTTCTTGTTGGTACACATTCATTATTTCAGAAAACTATCTCATTTAATAAATTAGGTTTAATTGTAATTGATGAGCAACATAAATTTGGCGTCCAACAAAGGATTAAATTTGCCAAAAAAGGTGGGTCAAATTGCGATGTACTACTTATGTCTGCGACTCCAATTCCTAGAACAATGATGATGTCTATTTATGGAGATATGGATACTTCTAGACTTGAAGAAAAACCTGTTAATCGACAAAAAATTTTAACATTAAGCAAACCTGAAAAAAAAATTAATGAAATATGGCCTTTTCTAGAAAAAAAAATTAATAATAATGAACAAATTTTTTGGGTTTGTCCTTTAATTGATGAGTCAAAAAAATTAGATTATTCCTCTACGACCAAAACATTTAAATTAGTCGATCAAAAATTTCCAAAAAAAGCAGGTTTTATACATGGAGCTCTTACTCAGGCTGAAAAAGAAACAGTTTTGAAAAAATTTTTAAACAATGAAATAAGTATTTTAGTATCAACAACTGTTATCGAAGTTGGAGTAGATTTTCCTAATGCGACAGTAATTATTATAGAAAACTCAAATAAGTTTGGTTTAGCTCAACTTCATCAATTACGAGGTAGAATTGGTAGAGGTGACAAATCTGGAACTTGCATATTGTTGTTTAAAAATCAACTTAGTAAAAACGCAAAAAAAAGAATACAAATATTAAAGAAATCTGATGATGGCTTTTTTATCGCTGAAGAAGATATGAAACTTAGAGGATATGGTGATTTAGTAGGTTTTAAACAAAGTGGTACAAAATTATTTAAGGTAGCTGACCCAGTTCAACATGAAAATCTTTTCAAACTAGCTGAGGAAAACATTGGTAAATTAGAAACTAATGAGCTGAACGATCTTAAATATAAATTTCTACTCAAATTATTTGATAAAGTTGATTTAATCGACGAAGAAAGAGTGTCTTCATAAATTATTGTGATGTACCAGCCGAAACAATAAATCTCGAAGCTTCTTCAAAAGACATGTCTAGATAAATTAAATCTTTTTTAGGTACCATCAATAAAAAACCACTAGTAGGGTTTGGAGTGGTAGGTATAAAAATATTTACTAATTCTTCATTAGTTTTTTTTGAGATTTCTCCATTATTTTCTTTGGTTGCAAAACCGACTACCCACAAACCCTTTCTTGGATATTCTATAATAACAACACTTTTTTGACTTCCTTTCGATTGGGTGAAACTTTCAGTTAGTTGTCCTACCGCTGAATATATAGTTCTTAAGATTGGGATTTTTTTTAAAATGTTATTAAATATTTCTAAAATTTTTTTTCCAAGAAAGGATAATGACAAACCCCCTACTATAGTAATAAATAAAATCGTTATTAATATTTCAATACCTGGGATGTCAAATGGTAAATAATTATTGGGATTAATTTGTTTTGGCAATAGTTTTGAGGATACTTTTATAACAAATAGCGTTAGGTAAACTGTAATACCAATAGGAATTAATACTATGGCTCCTGTTATGAAATAGTTCCGTAACCTTATAAATATAGATTTTTTAGCTTTTTCTGACATTAATGGTAACTAGAATAAATAATAAAAACTGCTAAAAATATAAAAATTGCAATTAGTATTTTATTATCTAAAATCATAAAATAATTATTACATGATTCATAACATAAATAGAAGAAAATTTATTGAGTTACTCGGGTGTGGTTGCTGTAGTTTAATATTGCCATCCTGCTCTACTGTGCCAATAACAGACAGGAAGCAACTAACTATTTATCCAGAAGCAACGATAAACCGTCAAGCTAGTGCAGCTTATGAAACATTTAGATCAAAAACAAAATTAATTAATTCAGGAAAAGAACTCGATAAGATTAAAAAGATTGGAAAAAGAATAGAATTTTCGGTATCAAAATTTTTTATTAATGAAGACGGTAAAGACCCTACTAACAATTTTCAATGGGATTATATTCTTGTTGAAAATGATAAAGTTATAAATGCTTGGTGCATGCCTGGAGGAAAGATTGCAGTTTATACAGGGCTTCTTAAAATAACTCAAAATGATAATGCACTCGCGGTAGTTATGGGGCATGAAATTGCACATGCAGTAGCCAAACATTCTGTCGAAAGAGCTAGTCAGGCTTTAACTGTTAATATTACAACTCAAGTTGCAGATATATTTTTAGGTGGGGCTATAAATAGAACAAGAAACACTATTGGCCAATCAAGTGGGATGGATATTTTTCAGTTAGGAATTTTTAATCCATTTGGAAGAAAACAAGAAACTGAAGCTGATTATCTAGGTTTAATTTTTTCCTCATTAGCAGGTTATGATATTAGAGAGTCTGTCAAACTGTGGGAAAGAATGGCAGAAAAAAATAAAGGTAAAGAGCCTCCTCAATTTTTAAGCACTCATCCATCAAGCGCAAGTAGAATAATTAATTTAAATAAATGGATTACAGAAGTAATGGTAAAATATCCTCCGATTAAGAGAATATAAGATTGGTGAGCCCTGATGGACTCGAACCATCGACACCTTCCTTAAAAGGGAAGTGCTCTACCAACTGAGCTAAGGGCCCTAAAGAAAATTTCTTTTATATATAAAATAGAAAGAATTCAAACAAAAATTTTGCTAATTAAAACTTATTTATGTACTTATTGTAAAAATTGTTAAAATTTCCTTTTTTAATCTCTTTTCTAATTTCACTCATAAATTGTTGATAAAAATTAATATTATGGAGAGAAATTAACATAGAAGCTAAAATTTCATTGGTTTTAATTAGATGATTTAAATAACTCTTGGAATACATGTTTAAACTTCTAAGAGAATTTCTTATATCTAGGGGAGTTTTATCACTTTGATATTTAGCATTCCTTAAGTTAAGTTTACCTTCCCAAGTAAATGCTAGGCCTGTCCTTCCTGACCTTGTTGGCATCACACAATCAAACATGTCGATGCCATTTTTTACAGCACCTAAAATATCTGAGGGCGTTCCTACACCCATTAAATATCTAGGTTTTTTTTTAGGCATGTAATCAACTATATCATTTAAAATATTAAACATTTGTTCTTGCGTTTCGCCAACAGCTAAACCGCCCATGGCATAACCATCAAAATCAATTTTGGTTAATCTCTCTAAACTATTTAATCTAAGATCTTTATCTAATCCTCCCTGAACAATACCAAATAACGCTTTATTTTTATTTTTACCAAATTCAATTTTACATCTTTTTGCCCAACTGGTTGATATATCAATCGCACTGATCAATTTCTCTTTTTCATGCGTTAATTTTGGGCACTCATCAAGAACCATTAATATGTCAGAATTTATGGACTTTTGTATTTGAATACTTTTTTCAGGGCTTAATACAAATTTTTTTCCATCAAGATGTGATGAAAAAACTGCACCAATATTAATATCTATTTTATTTAATTTTGCTAAAGACATAATTTGAAAACCACCAGAGTCTGTTAGAATTGGTTTTTGCCAATTCATATAATTGTGTAAACCTCCAAAAAGGTCAAGAGTCTCCGTTCCTGGTCTAATCATTAGATGGTAAGTGTTTCCAAGAATAATTTGCGATCCGGTAGATATAAGATCTTCAATATAAATACCCTTGACTGTGCCCAGTGTCCCTACAGGCATGAATGCTGGCGTGTCCACCTCTCCTCTTGGGGTGGTAATTTTACCAACTCTTGCTTTTTCGTCTTGAGTAATTAACTCAAAAGAAAACTCAAGTTCTTTCATTTATTTTTTGGATCTTAAGGAAATGATTTTATCTGGATTATCGACAGAGCCACTAGAGCCCTCTCCTCTTTTTATTTTATCTACAAATTCCATTCCTTTTATAACTTTTCCAAACGCAGTATAGTCTCTGTCTAAATGAGGAGCAGATTCAAAGACAATAAAAAATTGACTGTTTGCACTATTGGGATCTGCAGATCTAGCCATAGATAAAACACCCTTGTTATGAGCAACATCACTAAACTCAGCTTTTAAATCCGGAAGATCAGAACCGCCCGTTCCTGCTCGTTCAATATTATAATTTGGTGAATTTGAATTTCCAAATTTAATATCGCCTGTTTGAGCCATAAAGCCATCAATTACTCTGTGAAAAACAACACCATCATATTTTCCTTCATTAGCTAAAGTTTCAAATCTTTTGACGTGGTTAGGTGCAATTTTAGGATAAAGTTCTATTTCAACTTCTCCGTCTTTTAATTTAAGTATCATTTTTTTCCCTTCTGCATATGCGTTGTTTGTTGTTAAAAAAAGAAATATTAAAAAATTAAATATTATTTTCATTATATTTTTTCTTTGATTGATTTAATAACAGATTTTGTCACAAATTTACTTATATTGCCTTTTAATTTAGCTATTTCTTTAACAAATTTTGAAGAAATAATTTGATTTTCAACATCGGACATCAAAAAGATTGTTTCAATGGTATTATTTAATTTTTTATTCATCCCAGCCAACTGAAATTCATATTCAAAATCTGAAACAGCTCTCAAACCTCGAATGATGATAGCCGCATTGTATTTTTTACATAAATTTACTGTTAACGTATTAAAAGGAATAATAATTATTTTTTTTTTTGATAATTTAAGATCAGAAAAAAGTGATTTTTTTATTATTTCAATTCTTTTATCTATAGGAAAAAAATAGTTTTTATTTTTTGTATTAGTAGTAGCGACAATTAATCTATCACAAATTTTTAGAGATTTTTGAATTACATCTGCATGACCAAGTGTAATGGGATCAAATGTTCCAGGATAAATAGCTGTTTTCATTTTTATTCAATATTGTCTTCAATCTTTATAGCAGAAACTACCTTTTCAGATCCAGATAGTTTTTTTATAGTTACGCCTTGCGTATTTCTGCCTGCTACTCTAATTTCTTTAACTGCACATCTCATAACACTACCTTTATCTGTAGATAAAATAATTTCATCACTTTCATCAACTACTAGTGTTGAAGATACATTTCCATTTCTTGGAGAGTTAATAATTCCAATAATACCTTTACCGCCTCTATTCGTAACACGATACTCTAAAAAAGAAGTTCGTTTTCCATATCCATTTTCAGTGATCGATAAAACATACTTATCTAAACCTTTTTTGATTTTCTCATTTTTTTTAATTGTTTTCGCATCAATTTTAGGTGTGTCTAATACTGATAATGAAATAACTTTATCATTATCAGACAACTGTATGCCTCTTATTCCTTTAGACGATCTTCCTTTGAATAGTCTAAGTTTTTTTGACATAAATCTTATACATTTACCACTCTTCGTGCTCAACATTATATCTTGATCATCTCTACAAATTTTAACTCCGACTATTTTATCGTTAGTTTCTAATTTCATCGCAATTTTACCATTGGCATTAATGTTTGAAAAATCTTCTAGACTATTCTTTCTGACATTTCCGTTTGCTGTAACAAAAACAACTAACAAATTTTTCCAATGAGACTCATCTTCTGGTAAAGGCATTATAGAACTAATATTCTGATGATTTTTTAATGGTAAAATACTAAATAATGATTTTCCTTTAGAGCTGGCACTTCCCTCAGGAATTTTCCAAGCTTTAATTTTAAAGGCAAGACCTTCAGATGAAAAAAAAATTACAGGAGTGTGTGTATTAGCTGTAAAAATTTGAACCACAAAGTCTTCATCTCGCGTAACTATGCTTGTTTTTCCTACACCACCTCTTTTTTGTTTTTTAAGACTGTCAAGTCTACTTCTTTTTATATAACCTTGATTGGTAATATTTATAACTACAGATTCTTTTTGGATAGTCTCTTCTACACTGTAATTAAGCTCGGCATCAGTAATTTTAGTCCTTCTTGGGACTGCAAACCTAGTCTTAACCTCTAGAAGTTCATCACTTATAACTTTATAGAGTTCTTTTTTGGAACCTAAAATTTTTTTATATTCAATTATCAAATTAGATAATTTGTTAATTTCTGACTCTATCTCACCTATACCGTAAGCAGTTAATTTTTGAAGTCTAAGTTCTAAAATTGAATTGACTTGAACTTCAGAAAGTTCGTAGCTAGAAGCACTTTTTTTTTTCTCGATTAAGGTAATTAATTTAACACTTTTTTTAATTTTCCATTTTTTTGACAATAAATTTTTTTTAGCTGTTTCTGTATCTTTAGAATTTTTAATTATTTTTATTATTTCATCAATATTTTCAACAGCTGCAGCGATACCAATTAAAATATGAGCTCTTTCTTCGGCTTTTTGCAAGTCAAATTTTATTCTTTTAGTTAAAGTTTCTTCTCTAAACTTTACAAACTCAACAATGAATTCTTTTAAATTAAAAATTTTTGGTTTGTTGTCTACTATGGCAAGAGTATTAAAGCCAAATGAATTTTCAATGCTTGTTAATTTATAGAGTTGTCTACGAATAGTTTCACCCTCAACTCCTTTTCTTAATTCTAGAACAACTCTGATGCCCTCTCTGTTAGATTCGTCTCTTATGTCACTTATACCTTCAATTTTTTTTTCTCTTGCAAGCTGTGCAATTCTCTCTACTAAAATAGATTTATTAATTTGATATGGGATTGATTTTATAATTAAAATTGACCTATCTTTTTTTAATATTTCTTCTTCTATCTCGCCTCTAATTTTAAACGAACCTCTTCCTTTATTGTAGCCTTGTTTGATAATATCAGTGCCAATGATAACTCCGCCAGTAGGAAAATCTGGTCCTGGAATATGTTTCATTAGTTGAGCAATAGTAATTTCTTTATTTGCAATATAAGCATTTGTTGCATCTATAACTTCACCTAAGTTATGCGGTGGTATGCTGGTTGCCATTCCAACAGCGATACCACCAGCACCATTAACTAAAAGATTTGGATATTGCGATGGCAATACGACAGGTTCTTTTTCTGTTTCATCATAATTATTTCTATAATTCACAGTATTTTTTTCTAAATCTTCTGTTAGAAATTGTGAAATTTTTCCTAATTTAGTTTCTGTGTAACGCATTGCTGCTGGAGGGTCGCCATCTATCGACCCAAAGTTACCCTGCCCTTCAATTAAAGGTAAGCTCATTGAAAAATCTTGTACAAGCCTCACAAGTGCATCGTACACAGATTGATCACCATGCGGGTGATATTTACCGATTACGTCTCCTACTATTCTTGCTGATTTTCTAAAAGGTTTAGACCAATCATATCCTCCTTTATACATTGCGTATATAATTCTTCTGTGAACTGGCTTTAAGCCATCTCGCACATCTGGTAGTGCTCTACTTACTATTACACTCATAGCATAAGAAAGATAAGAAGAACTCATCTCATCAGATACTAAAATAGGTTTAAAAGAATTATTATTTTGATTGGTTATATTTTGCATGAAATTTAAAAAGGAATTTCATCATCAAGGTCATTGTTTGATGAAGGTGCAGAGTCATTAGGTAATGAACTTTTACTATCTGAAACTAGATTTGAATTTTCATTTTTATTTTTTCCATCTAACATTGTAAGACTCGAATTATAACCTTGCAGAACTATTTCAGTAGAATACTTATCAGTACCAGAAGCCTCATCTTTCCATTTTCTTGTAGTTAAGGCGCCTTCAATATAAACATTTGCACCTTTTTTTAAATATTGTTGAACAACACTAACTAACCCTTCGTTAAAAATAACTACTCGGTGCCATTCTGTTTTTTCTTTTCTTTCACCTGAAGATTTGTCTTTCCACGATTGACTAGTGGCTATGCTCAGTCTTGCGACACTTTTACCGTTAACCATTTGTTTGATTTCAGGATCAGCTCCTAATCTTCCAATCAATAGTACTTTATTTAAACTTCCGGCCATAATTTTTAAGACTTAGTAAGTGATTTGTTCTTTAATAACAATAAAATTTATATCATATTAACAAGTTAATTATAAGATGAATATTTTTAAGGTATAAAAAAATGATGAAAAAAATCATTATAAAAGGTGCAAAAGAACACAATTTAAAAAATGTTTCTGTAGATATTCCTAAAGACAAATTAGTCGTAATAACAGGTCTGTCTGGATCAGGAAAATCATCGTTAGCATTTGATACGATCTATGCTGAGGGACAAAGAAGATACGTGGAAAGCTTATCAGCTTATGCAAGACAGTTTTTGGACAAAATGAAAAAACCTAAAGTTGATCTTATTGAGGGTCTTAGCCCGGCTATATCTATTGAACAAAAAAATACATCAAAAAATCCTAGATCAACTGTTGCTACAGTAACTGAAATTTATGATTATATGAGAGTTTTGTTTGCTAGAGCTGGAGTTCCTTACTCTCCATTCACTGGAAAACCAATTGTTTCACAATCTGTAAGTGAAATGGTCGATAAAATTAAAATACTACCTAAAAGTAGTACCATATATTTATTGTCTCCAATAGTCAGAGGAAGAAAAGGAGAATACAAAAAAGAAATTCTAAATTACAAAAAAAGAGGTTTTCAAAAAATTAAGGTAGACGGTAAATATTATGAAATCAATGATTTTCCTAATTTAAATAAGAAAATTAAACATGATATTTCAATTATTGTAGACAGAATAGTAATAAACTCGAGCATAGGAAACAGGCTGGCAGACAGTGTAGAAACTGCGCTGAGTTTATCTAATGGTCTTCTTATAGTAGAGTATGAAGACGAAACAATCCCCAAAAAATTCAGAAAATTAGAGTCGATAACGTTCTCATCTAAATTTTCTTGTCCCGAAAGTGGTTTTACTATTGAGGAAATTGAACCAAGATTGTTTTCTTTCAACAGTCCATATGGTGCTTGTGAGGAATGTGAAGGCATTGGGCATAATTTAAACGTAGATCCAAACTTGGTAATACCTGACGATAAAAAAAGTTTACAAGATGGAGCTGTGGCTCCATGGGCTAAATCGACTTCACTTTATTATGCACAAACATTAGCTTCTATTGCTAAACACTACAAATTTTCACTATCCGAGTCATGGAAGAAATTACCAAAAAAAATTCAGGATATAATTTTATTTGGATCAGATGAAGAAGAAATTAGTTTTTCCTACGATGATAATTATCAAACATATAAAACAAAAAAAACGTTTGAAGGAGTTGTTAATAATTTAGAACGAAGATATTTGGAAACAGATAGTGAATGGAAAAGAGAAGAAATTGCGCAATATCAAAGTGAGTCCAATTGTGAAAAATGTAATGGGCAAAGATTAAAAGAGGAAGCGTTATGTGTAAAAATAAATAAACTTAATATTAGTGACGTAACCAAAAAATCTATTGATGACGCAAAAGTTTGGTTTGATAATCTTAATTCAGTTTTTAATGAAAGAGAAAAAAAAATTGCTCAACATATCCTAAAAGAAATTAATGAAAGACTTAATTTTTTATTAAATGTTGGTTTAAATTATTTAACTCTTTCAAGAGAGTCCGGAACTTTATCTGGAGGAGAATCTCAAAGAATACGCCTTGCATCACAAATAGGTTCAGGGCTTACAGGAGTACTGTATGTACTTGATGAACCATCAATCGGGCTGCACCAAAGGGATAATAAAAAATTAATTACTGCTTTAAAAAAACTTAGAGACTTAGGAAATACTGTAATTGTAGTTGAGCATGACACTGAAACAATGGAAAATGCCGACCATATTATAGACTTAGGCCCAGAGGCTGGCCTCTATGGTGGTGAAATTGTTGCTGAAGGAAACTATGAACAAATAGTTAAAAATGAAAAAAGTATTACAGGAAACTATTTGTCTGGAAAAAAGTACATCGCTCTTCCTAGAAAAAGAAGAACCGCAAAAAATGGGAGATTTTTAGAAATTCATGGAGCAACTGGTAATAATTTAAAAAATGTAAACCTAAAAATACCTTTAGGTGCGTTTACATGCATAACTGGTGTTTCTGGAAGTGGGAAATCTACGTTAATTTTACATACTCTATTTCATGCTTTAAATTTAATTCTAAATAATAATAAATCTAGAAAAGCTCCTAAGGCTTTTAAAAATTATAAGGGAACAGAATTAATAGATAAGATTATAGATATAGATCAATCACCGATTGGAAGAACACCAAGATCAAATCCGGCAACTTATACAGGTGCTTTCGGTCCAATTCGAGATTGGTTTGCATCATTGCCTGAATCAAAAGCAAGGGGTTACAAAATTGGAAGATTTTCTTTTAATGTGAAGGGTGGCAGATGTGAAACATGTGAAGGTGATGGAGTAATCACATATGAAATGCACTTTTTACCTGATGTTTTTATACCATGTGATACTTGCAAAGGAACAAGGTATAATCGAGAAACTTTAGAGATTAGATTTAAAGAAAAGAATATTGCAGATGTATTAGATATGACTGTCGATGAAGGGTGCGAATTTTTTGAAAATATTCAATCTATACGATCTAAATTAATTACACTTAAACATGTAGGTTTAGGTTATATAAAGATTGGTCAGCAGGCCACTACTCTATCAGGAGGAGAAGCTCAGAGAATAAAATTAGCAAAAGAGTTATCTAAAAGATCAACTGGTAGGACCTTGTATATATTAGATGAACCAACAACCGGTTTGCACGCTCATGATATAAAAAAACTTTTAGAGATTCTTCAAGCCTTTGTTAACACTGGAAATACAGTTGTAGTCATAGAACACAACTTAGATGTAATCAAAACTGCGGACTGGATTGTAGATATGGGCCCAGAAGGTGGTGTTGAGGGTGGTAAAATTATAGCTGAGGGTACTCCGGAAAAAGTAGCAGATACAAAAGGTAGCTACACAGGTGAGTTTTTAAAGAATATTTTGTTTAAAGACACGATGAAAAAAACTGCATAATCTCTTTTTATTATGATATAAAGGAATCATGGGCAATTTATTACAATCCTTATCTAAAACAGTTCACGCATCTATTGTTTTAACTATACTACTTTTTCTTGGTCTGCACTTTTTTGGCGATGGGTTTGCATTCGATAGAATTTTTTGGAGTTGGTTAGCTCGCTTCACACATGTAATAGTAGCGATAATGTGGGTAGGATTGCTTTGGTATTTGAATTTTGTGCAAATTCCAAACATGTCAAAAATTCCCGACGACCAAAAACCAGCTATTAGTAAAGTTATAGCACCGGCAGTTTTATTTTATTTTAGATGGGCAGCAGCAATAACTGTTTTATCTGGTTTAATTCTTGCTTGGTTAAATGGATATGCTCATCAAGCAATGACACTTGGTATTGGAAGTGGGTATGGAAAAAACACTGCAATTGGTGTTGGTATGTGGTTAGGAATAATTATGGCTTATAATGTTTGGTTTGTTATTTGGCCTAATCAAAAAAGAGCTTTAGGTATGGTCGAATGCCAACCTGAAGAAAAAACTGCATCTGCAAGAACTGCAATGTTATTTTCAAGGACTAACACATTGTTATCTCTACCGATGTTACTTTCAATGGTAGCTGCACAAAATCTTTATTAGACAATTAAAGTTTTTCTTCTTTTAATAGTGTTTTTTGTGTGACTTTAAAATAATTAAGAACAGGACTGGCTACAAATATTGAAGAATAAGTACCAATTAACACACCTAATATCATCGCAAAAGAAAATCCTCTTAAAATTTCACCACCCAAAATAAAGATAGAGCCTAAAGCTAAAAGCGTGGTTAAAGAAGTAATTATTGTTCTAGATAAAGTTTCATTAACAGAAATATTTGCGATTTCGTTTGTGTTTATTTTAGAATACTTTAATAAATTTTCCCTTATACGATCGTAGATAACTACAGTGTCATTCATTGAATAACCAACAATGGTTAAGACAGCCGCAACAATAGAAAGATTTACTTCAAAAGATAGAATAGAAAATAGTCCTAATGTAATAATAACATCATGGAACAATGCTATTATTGACCCAAGACTAAACTGCCATTCAAATCTGATCCATATATAAAATAACATTGCTACCAAAGACAATGATATTGCTGTAACACCCTTTTTTAAAAGTTCGCTACTTACTTTAGGGCCAACAGTTTCAACTCTTCTAAAATTTACTTCAGAACCTATTTTATTGGAAATTCTAGTTTTAAGTTCAGGTATAAATTTTTCATCTTCATTAGAATTTTTTTCAAATTTTATTAAGAAGTCACCTTCTTTACCAAATTCTTTTACACTCACGTCTCCAAGTTCAGGTATATCTAATGAATTTCTTACATCCTTAATTTTTATATTATAATCTGAAATTCTTATCTCTAACAAAGTACCGCCCTTGAAATCTACCCCATAATTTAAACCCTTAAAAAATAAAAAAGAAATACTAATAATAACAGCTAAAATTGAAATAATATTCGCTGTCTTAAACAATCTTGAAAAATTTACTTTATTATTCATTATAAGTTAAAATATTTACCTTCTTTATCTCTTAACACTACTATTGATGTTAAATGTCTAGCTATAAAATATGCTGAAAAAAGTGTAGTTATAATTCCAACGCCAAGGGTGATAGCAAAACCTTTTACTGGACCGGAACCAAAAATAAATAATATCATAGCTGCTATCAAAGTAGTTATATTTGCATCTAATACTGTAATTTTAGCTTTGTTATAACCCACATCGAAGGCATGAATTATTGATTTTTCTGTTTTTAATTCTTCTCTTATTCTTTCATATATTAAAACATTCGAGTCTACAGCCATGCCTACGGTCAAGATAATGCCAGCTATACCAGGCAGTGTTAATGTAGCTTCAATAACTGTTAAAATTCCTACTAATAAAATTAGGTTTGAAATTAACGATATATTAGAAATTAATCCAAAAATTTTATACTTATAAAACATAAATAATATGACCATACAAAAACCTATCATTAAGGAAAAAATTCCTGCATCTATCGAATCTTTTCCAAGATCTGGCCCTACTGTTCTTTCTTCAACAATGTTGATGGGTGTTGGTAAGGCTCCAGACCTTAGCAACAAAGCTAAATCTGTGGCTTCTTGAAAAGTAAAACCACCTGAAATAGTACCAGTTCCAGCTGTAATAGACTCACGAATTTGCGGGGCACTAATTACAGATCTATCAAGTATGATTGCAAGACGTTTGCCAACATTTTCTGTCGTTGATTTTCCAAATTTTTGAGCACCAAGTCTGTCAAGTGTAAAAATTACAATTGGTTGATTAGCTTGATTGTCAAATTTAGGTTGTGCGTCAACTAAATTGTCACCACTTATAACTACCCTTTTATTTACAATGAGTTCTTCGTTAGTTTCAGATAGTATAAATTTTTCGGATCCAAATTCATTATCATTAGAAACAAGTCTAAAAGTTAATTGTGCTGTTTTACCAAGTAATTCTTTTACTCTTTCGGGATTGTCGATACCTGGAAGTTCCACTAAAATTCTTTTATCGCCTCTTTGTAGTATAGTTGGTTCTTTTGTTCCTAAGTCATCTATCCGTCTTCTTATTATTTCAATAGATTGTTTTAAAGCAGAATTATTAAGGCTTACAAGCCCAAAGTTAGAAAAGTTTACTATGGCTTTATTTTTGGTAAACTTTAAATCCAGTTCAAAAGTATTATAGTCAGAAATAAAATTATTAACTTTATTTTCATTTTGTCTTAAAAAAAAAAGATTCTTAAATTTAGATTGCTGTTCTTGATTAATAATAAAAGAGATATTTTCCTTAGAAAACAAAAAATTGTTAAAAATTATTTCGTTTTCGTTTAGAAGTTTCTTTAGAGGAATAACTTTAGCTTGTAATTTTTGATTTATTAAAGGAGATGTGTCTATCTCTAGCAAAATATAAGACCCACCTTGTAAATCTAAGCCTAGATTAACTTTTTTATTAATTAAATTATTATTCTTGAAATTTAAAGATGAAAAAAAAACAGCAATAATTAGAATTAAGTATATGGAAAAAACTTTTATTTTTGTAAAATTAAGCACAAAAAAAAATATTAATTAGATTCTTTTTTTTTAAGTAAGCTAGTAATAGTTGATTTTATAATTTGTACCTTGACATTATCCCCTAAAACAACTTCAATTCTATCATCTTCCATAACTCTCTCTACTATTCCAATGATACCACCCGATGTAATTACTTCGTCTCCACGTTTAAGAGAAGCAACCATATTCAGGTGATCTTTTGCTCTTTTTTGTTGAGGTCGTATTAAGAAAAAGTAAAAAATTACAAAGATTAATATTAGTGGTATAAATTGAGCTATTCCTTGTCCATTCATAATTTAAAAGTAATTATAATATATAATATATTATAACAAGAGATTATTTAACAAAATCTATATTTTATCTAAATTATTCATGTATTTTTTAAGTACATTGGGAACAGAAACGGATCCGTCCGCATTCTGATAATTTTCGATTAATGTGATCATTAATCTTCCTACTGCCAAAGCAGAGCCATTCAAGGTTCCAACAAAATCTGTTCCATGAGGTGATTTGAATTTAGCATTCATCCGTCTTGCCTGAAAAGTTCCACAAGATGAACAGCTAGATATTTCTCTGTATCTATCTTCAGAGGGAATCCAGGCCTCAATATCGAAAGTTTTTTCAGCACTAAAACCCATATCACCTGAACTCAATAAAACAACTCGATAAGGAATCTCCAAAAGTTTTAAAATTTCCTCTGCACAATTTAACATTCTATCCAATTCCGATAAACATTTTTTTGGATCAACTATACTTACTAATTCAACTTTATAAAATTGATGTTGCCTCATCATTCCTTTAGTGTCTTTTCCATAACTTCCAGCTTCTTTTCTAAAGCATGGAGTTGAAGCCACATACCTTAAGGGTAAAAGCTTAAACTCTGTAGTTGTGTCACGTACTAAATTAGTTAAAACAACTTCAGCAGTAGGTATCAAAAATTTTCTTTCTTCTTCATTATTAAGTTTAATTTCAAATTGATCTTCCTCAAATTTTGGTAGTTGACCAGTTCCATACATTACGTTTTCATTAACTAACAGTGGAGGTGAAATTTCTTTATATGAAAAATTGCTAATATGGGTATCTAGCATAAAGTTAATTAGTGCTCTTTCTAATAATGCAAAATTTGAATTAAGAATTACAAAACGTGAACCAGAAAGTTTAGATGAGTTTTTAAAATCAATTTGATTATTTTCTTCTCCGATATCAACATGTGACTTAATAGAAAAATCAAATTTTCTAATTGTACCTTTTTTATATATTAATTTATTTGATTTCTCGTCTTGACCAATAGGTACGTCCTCGTGAGCAATATTGGGTATGCTAGACAAAATATTAAAAATTTTATTCTGTATTTCAGTTTGGGCCTTGGATAGAGAATTAATTTCAATAGTTATTTTTTTTGAAAGTTCAAAATTAGATGGATCTTTTGACTTAGATAATAATTTTTTTTCCTGCTCATTTTTTTCTTTTTTTTGAATTAAACCTCTGTTTTCTTCATCTAGTTTAATCAATGATTCAAAATTTATTGAACTATTTCTTTCAGAAATTTTTTTTTTATAAATTTCTAAGTTCTTTCTTATATCTTTAATGTCATGCATCTTATTTTTTTTCTATAAATTTAACTGTAAAAATAGATAATTCATATAATAATAGTAATGGTAGAGCCAAACCAATTTGTGTTATTGGGTCTGGTGGAGTTAACACAGCCGCAATAGCAAAAATTATGACGACTACATATTTTCTTCTAAGTCTTAAATATTGAGAGTCAACCACACCAATTCTAGCCAGTAGGCTTAATATAATTGGTAATTGAAAACTTATTCCAAATGCAAATATAAGCCTCATTATTAAAGATAAATATTCATTTACTTTTGCTTCGAGCTGAATTGGTATTATGCCCGGTTCAGCAACTGTTTCAAAACTTAAGAAAAACTTTATTGCTAGAGGCATTATTAAATAATAAACTAGACATCCTCCCAAAATAAATAATGTTGGTGTAGCAATCAAGTAAGGAAGTAAAGCTTGCTTTTCATTTTTATATAAACCTGGAGCTATAAACTTCCATATTTGTGTCAGAAAAACTGGACTTGATATAAAAATTGCAGCAAAAAAAGCTACTTTTAAATAAGTTAAAAAAGCTTCGTGCAAAGCTGTAAATATTAATCTTCTGTCTAATTCATTAGATAATACAGCTTCTGAATAAGGTTGAACTAGAAAACGATAAATGTCTGCTGCAAAAAAATAACATACCAAAAAAATTGCTATCAAAAATATAAATGATTTTAAAAGTCTCGACCTCAATTCAGTTAAATGACCAACAAAACCTCCTGATGTATTGTTTGGATTATTTTTTGTGTTCATCTTTATCTATTTTTTTTTCATCTATTGAAGGTACGGATTTATCATCTTCAATGTTTGTAATTTCACTTATGTTGGACTGAACATCTGAAAAGTATTTTTTGGTAGTTCTTATCCATCCACCAATTTTTTTTAAAACAATAGGAAAATCTTTTGGACCAATAACAAGAACTGCAATGACAACTATAATTAATAGTTCAAACCATCCTATTTGTGGCATTGAAGTTAATTTTTATTAGAATTATCTTGGTCGTCTGTTTTTTCGTTTTGCGAGTCGGGTGCATCAGACATTCCTTTTTTAAAACTTTTTATCCCTTTTGCAACATCTCCCATTAAATCAGATATTTTACCTCGACCAAATAAAAGAACGACTAGGACAACTACTATAGCTATTTGCCAAAAACCAATACTCATTTGATACTTATATACATTATTTTGAATTAAATAAATAATTAATTAATCGCTATAAGGAGTCTCATCTATAGCTTTTTCTATATTTGAGTAGATGTCTTCTTTCTTATTTTGGGACTGCTCCTTATAAAACTTACCTGTTCCAAAAATTGATGAATCAATAGTTGCGGTATCAATTAAACCGGCTGAACTGAGTTCATCTAAATTGGGTAAATCTGTTAGTTTTTGAATATTAAAATGATGAAGAAAATTTTCTGTGGTAGCATATTGAATGGGTTTGCCAATTACATCTTTTCTGCCTGCAGGCCTAACCCAATCAAGCTCAAGCAATATTTCAATTGTATTTGTGCCAAAAGCAACACCTCTAATTTCTTCTATCTCAGATCTAGTAACAGGCTGGTGGTAAACAATAATTGCTAAAGTTTCTAATGTAGCTTTTGATAATTTTTTTTCTGTAGATTTTTGAAGAGACATCAGGCTTGCTAAATCTTTAGATGTTCTCAATGACCATTTATTTTTAATGCATACTAAATTTATCCCTCTTGATGAATAATCTGATTGTAAATTTTCTAAAATTTTTTTAATATTTTTAGTACTCTGAACTCTTTTTTCAATTGTTTCAATATCCAACGGTTCATCTGCCGCAAATAAAATTGCCTCAACTTGTTTTTCTAATTTATTAAAATTTTTTGGAAACTTAACAATATTATCTATTTTTTTAACTATTTTTTTCATTTATAAAATTTTTTTAATAAGCAATTTACCAAATATTTTTTTTTGCATTATATTTGTTGCACCTTCTTTGGTTAATTCCAAGCTTGCAGCAAATATACCAGCTAAACCACTTTTTTTTAATTTTTTATTGAACATGAATCCCTCAGGAATTAGTTCTTCAATGTCTTTCCATTCGGCAATATTTTTAAAATTATTTCTTATCTGTTTAATGCCCTCTTCTGCTGTGAAAACTGGTAACCTAGGTATGTTAACAGTTTGAAAAGCTTTTTGCATTTTTACAGTGGCATAAGCTTTTAATAATTCATACAAACTCACTTTATATACTGGTGTATTGATTGATTTTATTCCACCCTTCATACCTCTATAAAATATGCTTACACCTATTCTATTTTTCTTAATTAGTTGATCAGATAATAATCTTATAAGCTCTAATTTTTTTAATTGTAATTTCAGTTTTTCAGCAACTTCAAGAGCTTTAAAATCATCTTCATCATCTTCTGGTAGTAATAGTTTTGATTTTAAATAAGCAAGCCATGTTGCCATAAGTAAATATTCTGCAGCTAACTCTAAATTTAAATTAATCGACTCTTTGATGTATTCTAGAAACTGATCAGCAAGTTTTGTTATAGATATTTTTGTTAAATCAACTTTTTGTGCTTTGGCTAAATCTAACAACACTTCAAGTGGACCAGAATAGTTAGGTATTTCTACAGATATAGAATTATTTAAATTTGATTCCATTAATTAATTCTAACTTAAAAATTTATAAAATTCCGATGTTTTTTTTGAAGTAAATTTGTCAATATATGGCATAACTTTCAATAATTTTTCCATTTCAGAAGACTTGCCAGAACAATACAAAACTAAATTACATCCAGCTTTTAATGCCAATTTAGCATTCTTAATAAAGCTGTACTTTAAGGCTTTCATCGAAATATCATCAGAAATTAAAATTCCTTTAAAACCAATTTCTTTTCGAATAATTTTTTTTATAATATTTTTTGAATGTGTTACATTATCTTTTTTATCGATTTTGCTAAATAATACATGTGCTGTCATAGCAAAAAAGCTTGGTGTATTTTTAAAACATTTAAAATCTGTTTTCTTCAAAGATGCAATGGTGTTACTAATTTTTGGAAGTTTTAAATGACTATCTGAATTAGCTCTACCGTGACCTGGTATATGCTTAATTACAGTGGCAATTTTATTTACATTATAAGTATTTATACATAACTTCCCTAATTCACTTACAATTTCAGGATCGTTTGAATAGCTTCTACTTCCAATAATTTTATGAGTGTTTTTTGTCCTTAAATCCAAAACTGGTAAGGTGTTTATATTAATTCCAATTTTTAATAAAATATTAGATATTGAGTTTATGTAAGTTTTATAAAGTTGTGCTCCGATCAATTTATCTGATTTATAAAGCCTGCCAAAATATTCCTGGCTATAGAACGAATTGTTTAAAAAACTAGATAATCTTGATACTTGACCCCCTTCCTCGTCAATTAGTATTGGGAATTTTTTATCTTTTACAGTTTGCTTTATTTTTTTAACAAGATTTATCAATTGATTTTTTGATAAAATATTTCTTTTAAATAGAATAATTCCCCATGGTCTTTCATTTTTTAAAATAGTTATTTCACGGTGTGTTAAAAATGTGCCGGCTATACTAACAATGACTGCTTTTCTAATCATTTTTTTTAAATAAGTCCCAAAAATTTCTTTTTATCTTAGTGCTATCACCTTCATAACCTGAATTAAATTCTATAACATTATTAGTATCATTTTTTAGCAAAGACAAGTTTGGTAAATTTTCTTCTATCTTTAAATTTGTATTTATATTTGCTCTATTTGAGTTAATTTTTTGTTGATGGGTGTTTGAAAGATAAGTTGATGTAACAAAAAAAATAAAAAGAAAAATAAATAAAAAAATTAATATTGAAAAAAAATGTTTGATCATTACATTTTGGATGGTAATTTTACTCCTAAAATTTTCATTCCATTCTCGATTGTTATAGCTACTAACTTAATTATTAAAAGAGTATTTTGACTTTGGATCTTTTCATTAACAATAAATCTATACTTTGGGTCTTCGTTACCTTTACTCCAATATGAATGAAATAAGGTTGCAAGTTCATACAAATAAAACGGTATACGATGAGGTTCAAATTTATTAGAAGCTGTTTCTATAACTTTAGGCCAGTCCAAAATTTTTCTAAATAGATTTAGTTCATGTTCGTTAAGATTGAAATCATTTTCATCTAATTTAAATTCACTTTTCATTTCAACTTTTAATGTTCTGAATAACGAAGATATTCTTGCATAACAATACTGAACATAAAAAACAGGATTTTCTCTAGTTTTTTCTAAAATTTTATCAAAATCAAAATCTAACTCTACATCGTTACTTCGATTTAACATCATAAATCTAATTGAGTCTTTGTCCACTTGATCCAAAAGTTCTTTAACAGATATAAAATCACCTGCCCTCTTGGACATTTTATACGGTTTGCCACTTTTAAAAAGTTTTACAAGCTGACATACTTTGCATATTAAAATTGTTTTATTATCCGAGAGTGCTTTAACTGATGCAGTAATACGTTTAATATAACCGATATGATCTGCGCCTAAGATATTTATTAAATAATTATAATTTCTATTTATTTTATCTGAATGGTAAGCTACGTCATTTGCAAAATAAGTCCATGTACCATCATTTTTTTGTAAAGCTCTATCAGTATCGTCGTCAAATAAGGTCGATTTAAAAATTAATCGTTTAGTTTTTTTCCAATCTTTGTTCTCTTCTCCTTTTGGTGGATTTAAATATCCTTCTTCAACAAAATTTTTTTTTCTTAAGTTTTGGATGGCTTTTTCTACTAATTTTTTTTCTACCAATGATTTTTCTGAAACGAAGTTATCATGAGATATACCTAAAGCTTTAAGATCTACTTTTATCAAATTCATAGAATGTTTGAGCGACTCTTGACTAAGCATATTAAAAATCTTGTTAAAATCGTTTAAAACAATATTGTTATGGTCTTTTAGTATATTTTTTGCGATATCAATTACGTATTCTCCTGGATATAAATTATCTTTTTTGGGAAATTTTTCATTTAATTTTATTTCTCTTAGTCTGTAGAAAACAGATTCTGTAAAATTAATTATTTGATTACCATAGTCGTTTATATAATACTCTTTAACTACCGTATTTCCGTTAAAAATTAATAGATTCGCCAATACATCTCCAAAAATAGCTCCTCGTGAGTGACCTACGTGCATCGGCCCAGTTGGATTGGCGGAAACAAATTCAATATTATAACTTTCACTTTTATTATTAGATCCATATTTTTTATTACTGTTTAAAATATTAATGATTAATTTTTGATATATTTTTGTAGAAAATCGAAAGTTTATGAATCCAGGTCCTGCAATATTAATTTCAGAAAAATCATCTAGACTTTCTAATATTAACTTTTTTAATGACTCCGCTAATTTAATAGGCGAAATATTTGATTTTTTTGCTAAAACTAAAGCTATATTAGTTGAGAGATCAAAATTAAATTTTTGCGGTGGAGATTCTACTAAGGTTCCTGCAAAATTGACGTTGGAGTCAATTTTTAAAATACTACTGTTTTTGATTATTAAATCTTGTATTTTTTTTAAGTATGTTTCAAAAATATTCATTTTAAAGAATTGTATAAATTGATTGCATATCGATCTGTCATACCTGCTACATAGTCACAAATATTTCTTTCTAGATTATTTTTTTTATATATTTTCTTATTTATAAACTTTGAGGGATTTTTTTTAATTTTAGCAAATAAAAATTTAATTATTTTTTTTCCCGCATTTGTTTTTTTTAAGACGTTTTTACTAAAGTACATTTTTTGTTTTAAAAAAGATTTTATTTCTAAATCAAAATAATTCATCTCATCAGAAAAAGTAACAAGTAATTCTCTGTGATTATAAACATCATTAATATTTTTAATCTTTTTATTTTTAATATTTTTTTTTGTGTTTGTAATAACATCAACAACCATTTCATTGATTATATCTCGAATTACTTGACGTATCATTAACTCAGTTCCCTTAATATTTATAAATTTTTCATGTTTCTTTATTATTTTCGATAAAATTGGAATACTTTTTAAATCTTCAATTTTATATAAATTTGCTCTTAAACCGTCTTCTAAATCGTGACTATTATATGCTATGTCATCTGAAATGGATGCTAATTGTGCTTCTAAGGATGCATTTTTTTTATAATTAATTTTATTTTTAAAAAAATTTTTTCCTAGTATGGAGACAATTTTTTTTGTGTCATTCACAGGTCCATTGTGCTTAACAAGACCGTCGATAGTTTCTATTGATAAGTTCAAACCTTTAAAATTATAATATTTACTTTCTAGTAATGAAACTATTCTAATCGTTTGTATGTTGTGATCAAAACCTCCATATGAATTCATGCATTCATTTAAAATTTCCTCACCAGCATGTCCAAAGGGTGTGTGGCCTAGATCATGTGAAAGGCCAAGTGTTTCACATAAATCTTCGTTTAAATTAAAATACTTTGCAAGTGTTCGTGCAATCTGAGCTACTTCTAGAGAATGAGTAATTCTTGTTCTAAAATGATCGCCTGAAGTATTAACAAAAACTTGAGTTTTGTGCTTTAGTCTCCTAAAGGCAGTTGAGTGAATAACTCTATCTCTATCTCTTTGATATGGTGAACGAAGAGTACTGGAGGATTCATAGTAAATTCTACCTTTAGATTTAACCGGTGTGGCTAAATTTGAATAATGTAGACTTGATTTTTTTTGCATAAGAATTAGTAAAATTGTATAATACATTATTTACTAAATATGACTAATAAAATTGAGTTTACAAAAGAAGCCAATGAGCAAATTTTAAAAATTTTATCTGAACAAGATGAAAATTCTTATTTTAGAATCTCAGTTCATGGTGGTGGATGCTCTGGTTTTAAGTACAATTTTTCATTTGATGGAAAAATTGAAAAAGAAGATATAATTTTCAACAAAGCAATTATAGATAAAGATTCATTAGAAATTATAAACGGCTCTATTGTTGATTATAAAAAAGAATTAATTGGTAGTTCTTTCATAATTAAAAATCCGAAGGCTACTTCTTCATGCGGTTGTGGATTGTCTTTCTCAGTATAAATAATGAAAATCATATCATGGAACGTAAATTCTGTAAGAGCAAGAATAAACAACGTATTAGAATACATTAAATCTGAAAATCCTGATGTTCTGCTGCTTCAAGAAATAAAAACAGAAAATACAAACTTCCCCTCCGATGAATTTAAGAAATTAGGTTACAAGTCTTATGTGCATGGCCAGAAAAGTTACAATGGAGTGTCTTTTTTATCTAAAATAAAAATTGATAATATAAAATTAGATTTTATTAAGGATGATCTTCAACAATCAAGAATAATTTGCGGTGATATAAAACTTAAAAAAAAAAATATTAAATTAATAAATATTTATGTTCCAAATGGTAATCCAGTAAATACAGACAAATATAAATATAAAATCAGCTGGTTAAATAAATTTTTAAAATCTATTAAAAAAACAATACTGAATGAAAAAAATATAATTATTGCTGGTGATTTTAATATTATTCCTGAGGAAATTGATGTTTATGATCATACTAAATATATGGATGATGCATTATTTAGAATTGAAATTAGAAAAATTTTCAGAGCACTACTAAATTATGGTTTTAAAGATGTTTACAGGTTAATTAATAAAACTAAACAAGAATATACATTTTGGGATTACATGGCTGGATCATGGCAGAAAAATTATGGAATGAGAATAGACCACTTTTTAGCTTCAGATAATTTATTAGAGAATATAAAAAATATTGAAATTAACAAAAAACCAAGATCTAAAACAAAACCTTCGGATCATACACCTGTAGAAATTGAAGTTATTTAATTCTACCGTAAATATCTTTATATCTAACAATATCAGTCTCTTTTAGGATGTTTCCTAATTGAGCTTCGATAATCTTAACTGGTTTGTTGTAGATATTTTCAATTCTATGGATTGAACCTTTTGGTATAAAAACACTTTCATTAATATTCTTAAAAGTAATTTTTTTTCCAATTGTTATCTTAGGTTTACCAGCGGTTATTGTCCAATGTTCAGATCTATGGTGATGTTTTTGAAGGCTTATAGAGGAATTCTGATTAATTGTTAGCTCTTTTAATAAAAATTTTTCACCTCTAAAATAATTTTTATAAAGACCCCACGGTCGATAAAAAATATTTTTTTTTAATTGTTTTTTTTTAATTTGAGTTTTTAGAATTTTAAAAATTTCACTCCAACTGCCAAGGTCCGACCAGGAAATATTTAAGTTAATTGAGTTGATTTCTTTTACTTTTTCTAAAATTGCGTAATCAAAAGATATAGGAATAATCTTGTCAAAATATTTTTTTGTTAATCTGATGATCTTTTTGTTTTGGTTTGTTTTATTAAGGGATTTTAGACAATAAAAAAATAAATTTTTTTGATGTTTTTTTGCATTATTAATTATTGAATCTTTTCTTGCTAAAACTATTCCAGAATTCCAAAAAGCTTTATTTTTTATGAGTTGAATGGCTAATTTTTTTTGAGGCTTCTCTATAAATTTAATTACATTATTGATATTTTTATTATTTTTTTTACATAATAAATATCCGTAATCAGAACTAGGTATTGTTGGTTTGATGCCAAATATAAATAAGTTATGATTATGTAGGCTCTTTAAATTGGAGTTCAAAATTTTATTAAATACTTCTTTTTGTTCAATAAAATGATCAGATGGTAAAAATAAAAGAGGTTGGTTCATTTTAATTTCATCTAAAAGTGATGAGCTTATTATTGCTGCAGCTGTGTTTTTTTTAGAAGGTTCTAAAATTATTTTATACTTATTAATCTTTTTTTTACTTAAAGATTTTAAGATTAAATTTATGTATATTTTATTAGTACTTATTATCGGTGTGTCAAAAATTTTAGTATTTATACGATCAAGTGTTTTTTCAAAAAGAGTCCAACCTCCAAAATCAATAAATTGTTTTGACGGAACATCTTTAAATCCAGGGAAAAGCCTAGTGCCAGAACCTCCACATAAAATTACTGGCTTAATTTTCATTAAATTTTTGAGTATTCCTTAACTTCCTTTTTCTTTCCTGGGTGAGTTGGGGCACCAAGGTAAGCTGGTCCTACAGTTTGAGCATATTTCCACAAAGTGCCTGAACCGAACTGAGACTTTCTTGGTTTCCATTTTTTTCTTCTCGCTTTCAACTCTTTTGAGGACAATCTGACATTAATTGATCCTTTTTTTGCATCTATATCAATTATATCTCCATTACGCAGTAAAGCCAAAGGGCCACCAAGAGCTGCTTCTGGGCCAACGTGGCCAACGCAGAAACCTCTTGTAGCACCTGAAAATCTTCCATCTGTAATTAAAGCTACTTTTTCCCCTTTGCCTTGACCATAAATTGCTCCTGTTGTAGACAACATTTCTCTCATGCCTGGGCCACCTTTTGGTCCTTCGTATCTAATAATTATTACATCTCCGTCTTTGTATTTTTTATTCTGAACTGCAGACATTGCGTCTTCTTCGTTATCAAAACATCTCGCTTTTCCAGTAAATTGTAATTTTTTTAACCCTGCTATTTTAACAATTCCTCCTTCTGGAGCTAAATTTCCTTTAAGTCCCACAACACCTCCATCCGGTGATAAGGGGTTGTTATATTTCCTAAGAACTTTTTGATTAGTATTAAATTTTATATCGTTTAAATTTTCTTTCATCGTTTTTCCAGTAACAGTCATGCAGTCACCGTGTAAGAAACCTCCATCAAAAAGGGTTTTTAATAACATTGGAACACCACCAGCTTCCCACATGTCTTTTGCTACGTATCTTCCTCCAGGTTTCAAATCAGCAAGGTAAGGTGTTTTTTTGAAAATTTTAGCTACATCCATTAAATCAAATTTAACTCCTATTTCGTTTGCTAGAGCTGGTAAGTGTAAAGCAGCATTAGTTGAACCACCTGTAGCAGCAACAATTGTCGCAGCATTTTCTAAAGATTTTTTAGTTACTATATCTCTGGGCTTAATATTTTTTTCTAATAAGTTCATAACTGTTTTTCCGCTCTCAAGAGCATATTTATCTCTCTCTTCATAAGGTGCAGGAGTCCCTGCTGAATACGGCAAAGCTAAACCTATGGCTTCAGAAACACAGGCCATAGTATTTGCAGTAAATTGGCCTCCGCAGGCCCCAGCACTTGGACACGCAACAAGTTCTAATTCTCTTAAATCTTTTGAAGACATTGTTCCTGCTGAATGTTTTCCCACAGCTTCAAAAACATCTACTACTGTAACATCTTTACCTTTGTATCGACCTGGTAAAATGGAACCTCCATAAATAAAAACGCTTGGTACATTTAATCTAACCATAGACATCATCAGACCTGGTAAGGATTTATCACAACCTGCGATTCCAACTAATGCATCATAACAATGACCTCTTACTGTTAGTTCGGCTGAGTCAGCAATTATCTCTCTAGATATTAAAGATGACTTCATGCCTTCGTGTCCCATAGCAATGCCGTCTGTGACAGTAATTGTACAAAACTCTCTGGGAGTACCTCCAGAAGCTTTAACACCTTTTTTAACAGATTGTGCTTGTCTCATTAATGCAGTGTTGCAAGGCGCGGCTTCATTCCATGTTGAAACTACACCAACAAATGGTTTTGCTACATCTTGTTCAGTTTCACCCATTGCATAATAAAATGACCTATGTGGAGCTCTATCAGCACCTAAAGAAGTGTGTCTACTTGGTAATTTTTTTTTATTAAATTTAGACATTAAACAATACTCGATACAATACTTTTTAATTTAGTTTGTTCAATCCTTAAATCATTTAATAATTTTTTATCATTTAACACAATATCTTTTGGTGCTTTTTTGACATAGTTTTGATTATTAAGTTTCTTAATTAAAACATCAATTTTCTTATTTATTTCATTTTGTTTATTTACAAGTACACTTTTTTGGGAAATTAAATCAATTTTTGTTTGAAATTTTAGACCTATTTTCTCATTTAAAACTATAATTTGAACAATATTCAGAGCAGAATTAGTTTTTTGTGTTGCGCTGTTAACTCTTCCAACTTGCTTAACAATATCTAAGTTATTACCAATAACTACTTTAATTTTTTTGCTTTCTTTAAAGTAGATTATATCACAATATTCTTTGGGAGGAATATTGAGCTGAACCTTTGTAGATCTAATCGCCGTTATAATTTCTATTAAGCTTTCAATTTCATTTAAACTTTGACTAAAGTTTGAGTTTTTACCTGGTGTAGGCCAATTTGAAACAATAAGAGGTGATTTTAAAGATCTATCAAATTTATTATCTTTCCACATAAACTCAGTAAAAAAAGGAATAAAAGGATGTAAAAGCTTAAGCATGTTCATAAACATATAAGATGAAAAAGCGGCAGCCTCTCTTTTTGCATTTTTATTATTTGAGTTAAAAATAGGTTTTAAAAATTCTAAATACCAATCGCAATAGGAACGCCAAACAAAATTATAGATTACTTTACTAGCTTCATCAAATCTAAAATCCTTTAAGTGTTTATTAACAAGATCAGTAGTTTTTTTAAATTCAGCATAAATCCACTGGTTGATTTCTAATTTAATTTTTTTAATATTTATATTTTTTTTGTAACAACATTTGTTAAGTTTTAAAAAGTTGTTTGCATTAGATATTTTTGTAATAAAATTTCTGTTACCAACTACACGATCTTTAGATAGCTTAACGTCTCTACCTGGTGATGCCATTGAAATTAATGTAAATCTTAAAGGGTCGGCTCCATACTCATTAATTAATTCTAATGGGTCTATTACATTACCTTTCGATTTTGACATTTTTTGTCCTTTTTCGTCTCTAACAAGTGCGTGAACATAAACTTTTTTAAACGGAGTATCTTTAAGAAAATAATTACCCATCATCAGCATTCTGGCTACCCAAAAAAATATAATATCAAATCCAGTAACTAATACTGACGTTGGATAAAATTTTTTTAATGTTCGAGTTTTATTTGGCCATCCAAGCGTAGTAAAAGGCCAAAGAGCAGAAGAAAACCATGTATCTAATACGTCTGTTTCTTGAGTTAAAGTGTATTTTTTTTTTTTATAAAATTTTTTAGCAAGCTGATCAGCAGCTTTTTGGTTTTCAGCTGCAAAAATTTTTCCATTATTGCCATACCAAATTGGAATTCTATGCCCCCACCATATTTGTCTCGAAATACACCATGGTTCAATATTTTCCATCCATTGAAAAAAAGTTTTAGCCCAATTTTCTGGAAAAAAAGTTGTTTTCT
>Ga0209425_10000577_pt1 | contig 44889 bp, 74 predicted proteins | sample COG_05_FD_184749 | JGI IMG/M metagenome (GOLD analysis project Ga0209425, IMG submission 184749) | Pelagic Microbial community sample from North Sea - COGITO 998_met_05 (SPAdes) (version 2) | ecosystem: Environmental > Aquatic > Marine > Neritic zone/Coastal water | place: Helgoland, sampling...
ATAAGCGCAATGCTCAACCAGTTTTTTATCAAGCACAAATCGCTGTGCATCAATCATAGTGCGTTGCAATAGCCTACGATTGCCTTCTGTGTATCTGCCTTTTTTGTAATTGTGTATTCCTCGTTCTGGATGCGCCAATGCCGCCAAAAAAGTATTTGCTAAATTTGGTTCATTATCTTCAATCATTTTGGTCTCCGTGGTTTAAAGAAAGAATAGTATCGGGAGTGAACAAAACATTGCCATCCCTAATACGCCCATTGTAATTTTAAAAGCTGACATCATCATACATACTCCCAATGAGTGCCAGCTTGTCTAAGCCATCGTTGCGCTGTTTCAAAATCAGGTGCGCCAACTTTTAGCGTGACATTGATGGCGGCAAGCCTTTCAGCTTTTTCACGCCGTGCATCTTCATCTGCGATAATCTGTAAACCTTGCAATTTTGCAGCGTAATTTTCAAATGTCCAACCCTCTGTATTCCGAGGTCGTACACCGTGGACTTCCTTGAATGTATCACTGTAGGCTTGCGCCATATCTTCAAGGGTTGCGGCTCTAATATAATCAGTCATTTTTTTCTCCGTGGCTGTGTAGATTATTTTTTATTTTGTATAATCTTTTTGAATGAATAGTTGATGCTGTTGTTGGCTTGAGTCAGCTTTGCGGTATCGCCAGCGTTTGCGGCGTTTACAGCTTTGATAATTGCTGCGGCTGCTTCCAAAGTCCAAAAATCATCGTGCTTGTTAATCATTTCAATCTCCGTGGTTACTTGATAATTTCAATTTGTGTAGGCTTAACAATTTTGGGTTTTTTGTTACGAATAGAAATTACAATTTCGTCATGCTTCCATTTGTTAATATCATTCTTAGGAGTTACTTTGATCACCTTGCCAATGGTGTTTCTAACCCTAACTGTGTTTCCAACTTGAATATTCATTTTAGTCTCCGTGGTTTTCGTTGCTTACCCATTATATATCGCACACCTGTTTACCATTGTCAACACACAAAATGAAATAAATGAAAAAAATCTTGCGATAAAATATTGGCTGGGTTTATGTTGTTTAACCACGAATGACCAAAGGAGCGAACATGAGTTGGGATGCAGTAGGGCTAGCGGCTAAAGCCAAGTGCCAGAACCCGACCGCCAAGTTGGTATTGATTATGATAGCCAACTACGCGGATGAAAACTTTTCCAGTTACCCTTCATACAAGAAGCTATCAGAGCTTTGCGGCTGTGATGAGCGTACCATACAGAGAGCTATTAAAAGCCTTGTGGCGGATGGTATGGTTGAGGTGACGGCTAGGTATAACACTGATGGCAAACAAACTAGCAACACCTACACTCTAAAATTGAGTAGGGGTGACAATATTGCGGGGGTGGGGGTGACAAATATGCCCCCCAATACTATCAGAGTTAAACAATCTAATAATACAAAGAGGGGTGACAAATATGCGCCTGACTTTTTAGAATGGTGGAACGCATACCCTCGCAATGATGGCTCAAAAGCAAAAGCCTATGAAGCATGGATGCGAGTAACGGACAGGGATATAGGGGTTAGGGATTTATTTTTAGCCACCTGTAGCTTTAAGCGCACCACGCATGGTAAAGATAAGAAGTACATTCCCCACGCGACCACATGGCTGAATCAGCGGCGTTGGGAAACTGTATCAGAGGCGCAAGCCATAACCACGAATAGAAACCAACTGGCGGGATAAGCAATGCAAAAATTAATTGATAATAAAATACAGTTACGCAACTGGACGGTTGGTGACCATAAAACTACTTGCCCAGAATGTTCACACATGAGACGCAACAAAGCAGACCAATGCCTTTCAGTTACCATAGAGCCTGATGGGGGTGCAGTTTGGAAGTGCCACCATTGCGAATGGGCTGGGGCTGTTGCTGGGTCTAACTACAAGCCCGATGGGCAGTATGTAAGGCCAGTGGAATACAAGAGGCCAGAGCCGCTTCATAGGCTTAAAGAGGCGGATTCAAAAAGCCAGCCAATGCTTGAATGGTTTAAGCGGCGAGGAATAAGCAAAGAGACTGTAGCGGCGTTTCACATTACTAGGACAAATAATTGGTTCGGCAATGGTGAGGAAGCCTGTTATGCGTTCCCATATTTCAAGAACGGAATTCTAGTTAATATAAAATACAGAACTAAAGATAAGAAGTTCAGGCAAGAGGGTGGGGCAGAAAGAACATTATTTGGCATAGACGCGGTTCGGGCTAACTGGAAGGCAACAGGAAAAAAAGAACTTATATTTGTTGAGGGGGAAATGGATGTTCTTTCTATGTGGGAGGCTGGTTTATACAACGCAGTTACTTTGCCAGATGGCGCACCCAAGACCGCAAAATTTGATGAAAACGATAAGCGGTTCCAAGCGTTGCAGAACTGCGAATGGTTGCATGAAGCAGAGAAGGTGATTGTTGCTGTTGATGCAGATGAAGCAGGGCAAGCGTTGAAGCTGGAATTGATACACCGTTTTGGCAAAGACCGTTGCTGGACGATTGAATACCCAAACCATAATGATGTGCAATGCAAAGATGCGAATGAATGTTTAATGGAGCATGGAGCCGAGGTTCTAAGGGAGATAATAGGATTAGCGGCTCCACACCCCATAGACGGATTATACACTGTCAGGGATTATGAGAAAGAGGTTTTGAATATTTATGACGGCAATGTGCAGAAGGCATTGTCTACAGGGTTCAAATCTTTGGATAATATTTATAAGGTGATGCCATCCACATTTGCTGTTGTTACTGGCGTTCCCAACCACGGCAAATCAAATTTTATAGACCAGCTTGCGGTAAACCTAGCGAGAAATCACGGTTGGAAGTTTGCTGTATTCTCACCAGAGCATAGCACTGCCAACCATATAAGGCGGCTTTCAGAAAAGGTAATAGCCAAGCCATTTGATATTGGTCCAAGCCAGAGGATGAGTAAGAGCGAACTTGTTGATGCCATGATGTTTTTGGATGACAAGTTTCATTTCATTGAAGCAGAGGAATCTGTGCCTAGCATTGATTGGTTGCTTGCCAAGGCTAGGGCTGCGTGTCTAAGGCATGGGGTAAAGGGCATAATCATTGACCCTTACAATGAGATAGACGCAACTAGGGATGGCAACAAAAGAGAAGATGAGCATATTCGAGACTTGATAAGCAGATGCAAGCAGTTTTGTCGGACACATGAGGTTGCGATGTGGATGGTTGCCCACCCAGCAAAGATGCAGAGAACGCAAGAGGGTATAATACCACCGCCTAGCCTGTATGATGTAAGCGGGTCAGCCCATTGGAACAATATGGCAGATGTGGGACTTGTTATTCATAGAGACTTTGAAACTGATGAAACCAGAGTAATTACCCGCAAGATTAGGGAACAAGGTTTATATGGCAATATCGGTGAATGCTTTTTTAAATACAATTTAGCCAAGCACGTTTATGAGGAAACAGAACATCAAACAGTGCAAAACTACTGGACAGACAATGATTAGGTGATATTATGTTCCTGATCGCCAAATATGCTCCCAAGGCATTTGGTTTTCGTGGTTAGAAAGGGGGGTTTGGTCGCCCCCCTTTCGTATTTGCATCTTATAAAGTTTTGATGTAATCTATCCCAAAATGGGGTGATTTATGGAAATCAAAGAAGTGCCAGTTACAGATGTAAAGCCATACACAGGCAACCCAAGAGTCATATCTGAGTCAGCGGTCAACTCAGTTTCAGACAGCATTAAAAGTTTCGGCTGGCAACAGCCCATAGTGGTTGATGGTGATTATGTAATTATTGCGGGTCACACAAGATTCCTTGCGGCAAAAAAGCTGGGGATGAAAACTGTACCAATTAAAATTTCAGATAATTTAACTATTGATCAAATAAAAGCGTTTCGCATTTTAGATAATAAATTAAATGAATTGACAACATGGGATGATGGTTTGTTAGAGGCTGAAATGGCTCTTATTGAGGGCGGTGATTTAGAAGCGTTTAAGCACTTATGGGAAACAACAGAAATCACTCAATCTGCTGGCGACATTGAGTTCCTTAATGATATGATTGACAAGGAAAACTCAGACTCAGTTGATTCTGATGTAATAGGTTCAGTGGGTGATTATGTAACCATGAGCTTTGTCATGTCACCGCAAGATAGAGATTTGGTTTTGAGTGCTTTACGCAATATTCAAAATCAAGAAAAATTAGATAACGTGACGCAAGCATTAATTAAAATAACAAAGGAATTCGTATAATGGAAATAATCTATGAGCCAAAACACACAGAGGGAATTCGCGCACTTGATACAATGTATCCAACTTATGCGATGTATTTTGATAAAGATGTTAAAGAACAGGGCATACCTCATGCCACCACGTTTGGGTATGTGCTAACAGGCTCAGCAAAAATTACCGCGAATGGTCAGGGCTGGTGGGTTCAAGAAGGAAATTATTTTGCATTTCACGGAGCCTATGACATTTCAGATTCATCTGATTTCAAACTCTGGACTGTAACGAAGCTAGGGTATCGGTGTATGCCAGTAATGGGTCAAACGGAATCAAATGGTCGATTGTCATATATTGATGGTTGCTCTGATAGTGTTTTGGTTTCAATGCCAAGGCAAGGTGATCCAGTTCTTAACTATCTGCATTTCCCAACTGGCATTTATCAAACCCAACACACTCACCCTTCAGTAAGGATGGGCGTTGTAATTGGTGGTGAGGGAGAGGCTTTTCAAGAAAAAAGTAATTATAGCGATGGCTGGGTCAAGCCTTTGAAAAAAGGGTGTATTTTTATGCTCACTGAACAGGAGCTTCATTCATTTAGAACCAGCAATAGTCACATGGATATTGTTGCATTCCATCCAGATAGTGATACAGGTCCAACTGATGAAAACCATTCAATGATAAACCGAACTTACATTGACCATGGAAAGTAAAAATGGGTCGTCTCGGCAAAAAGAAAATCATTGATAAAAATGTATATGAACTCGCAATAGAACGTATTCATAGGGCTTATGACAGGTTTGATACTGTTGCGGTTATGTTTAGTGGCGGTAAAGACTCAACGGCCTGTCTTATGCTTACATTGGGGGTTGCCAAGGAACGTGGCATCAAAAAAGTGCCAGTGCATCATTTTGATGAAGAAGCCATCCCATATGACACAGAAGAATATGTCCGAAGGGTAGCCCAAATCCCAGAAGTGGATATGCATTGGTGGTGTTTGCCTGTCAGACACAGAAATGCTTGCTCAGTAAAAGAGCCGTGGTGGTTTCCGTGGGGTCCAGAAGATAAAGAAAAATGGGTTCGCCCCATGCCGCCAGAGGGTATTGCCCATGTTGAGGGTTATCCAACAGACCCAAAAAAACGTCTAACGATACCAGAGATAAACGGATATTTGTTTTCACCTGAGAAAGATGGAAACGTGGGTATTATCATGGGTATCAGGGCAGATGAAAGCCTGACGCGAACAAGGGCTATCTTGAATAGCCGCAAAAGAGAAGATAAGCACATAATCAAATATGATGAGGGGACATCGCAAGGAAACATTTATAAGGTTTATCCTGTCTATGATTGGAACACTAAGGATATATGGACAGCCCCTAGAAAGTTTGGCTGGGATTATAACCACGCTTATGATCGCATGGATAAAGGCGGTATAAAGCCAAATGCACAAAGATGTGCTCCGCCATATGGGGAAGAGCCAATGCGGGGTCTGCATCAATTTAGAGAGCTTTGGCCTGATATTTGGGACAGGATGCAAACAAGGGTGGCTGGCGCGGCAACGGCGGCTAGATATTCAACCACGGTTTTATATTCATATGGCAAAACACCAGCCAAGCCAGATAACATGTCATGGCATCAATTTATAAAGTTCTGGGTGGATAAACATCCAGAGCCGTATAAAACGCAAGTCGCTGAACGCATAAAAGGATTTATTCAAAATCATTATGGAAAAACAAAAGAGCCATTATTAGATAAAATTGCTCATCCGCGAACAGGGGTGTCATGGGATTTTCTTCTTAAGATTGCGGTAAGAGGAGACTTCAAGGGAAGAAAACAGCCTACAATACAGGGCGGCACAGATGAGGCCATAAAACAAAAAAGGAAATATGATGAAGCAAGGTTCAGAAGCGCAACCCATAAGTAGTGTGCAATGGGTCAATAGAGATACGCTACACGCAAACTCCTACAATCCAAACAAAGTCGCACCAGTAGAGCTTGAGCTTCTAGTTCAATCTATCTTGACTTGCGGGTGGACACAGCCTGTTGTTGTCAGATCAAATAATGAAATTGTGGACGGCTATCATAGGTGGTTGGTATCTGGTGATGATAGAATTGCTGAGAGAACTGGTGGTATGGTTCCTGTCGTTATGTTGCCTGATGATATGGGAATGGCGGAACAGGTGTCAGCTACTATCACGCACAACAGGGCAAGGGGCAATCACTTTGTAATGTCAATGGCGGAGATAGTTCGAAGCCTTAAAGATGAACAGGGCGTTGATGATGAATGGATAGCAACACACCTTGGTATGGAACAGGACGAGATTGAAAGGCTTTATGACAATGCGGGATCACCCGATACTAAAGGCGACCCCGATGATGAATTTGAAGATGGGTGGGTTCCAGATTTTACTAGAATGGAAGGCGGTTAAGTTTTCCAGCGTTTAGGTATATGACCATCATTTGAATCATAATCTTTTGTAAAGGCTAAAGCTGCATCAATGTATGTTTCATCTAACCCAAAATCATCATATCCTTGGCGTATAGCATTCAAGTATCCGATTGGTGGCATGGCAAGCCCATGACCATTCATCACATAGGCCATATAAACATCACCTGTCTTTGTGTTATCAAAATATTCTTTCCGATAGAGATTGGGGAATCCCTCATATCTATCTAAAGCCTTTTCACAAGACTCAGTTATTTCCCATAACACTACAGGAACTTTCCATCCCTTTGCAGGGATGATGTCAGCAACGCCACGGAACACAAGTCTGTAATCTGGTAGTAACATACTCACTATCGGTTTGGCATCAGGGCAACGCATGGACATTTGAGTTTTATTTAGGTTGCTCCCATAGGCCACATAAAAAGGTTGTTTGGTTATCATTAGTTCTTACTCCATTTTGTCAACATACCTTCATCAAGCATAGATGCTATAAATGTTTCTGGTGTGTCAGGGTCTAATTTGCTGCTATTGTAAATCATTGTCCACTTTGTAACGAGGTTCATAAATTCGAATATATCATTAGTGCCAACAATCGTGTCATTTCGTAATTGTTCAACAAGGCTTCTTTCGTCCTTTGCGCTAAACAATTTCCCATCATATGTTTGGAACACATACATCTTATGCCCTCCTTGCATCTATCTTGCGCTGTAATTCTTTAGCGCGAGCTTTGTAGAAAGTGCGGGTGGCAGATGACATTCCACCAACCCGCACCGCCGCACCAAGAAGGGTGTCGAGAACCTTCTTGGCATCCACGGAATTCATTGGATCCAAGTAACCGCTCCAACCTTTGATCGCTTTGCCATTATCGGCATCAGCTATCAATGATCCTGTCAACTCTATCCAAGCAATCACCTTCTGCTCATTGAATGAACCGCTATGGTGACGTATCTCTACAGTTCCTGTTCTGTGATACTTAGCAAGGTTCAGCTTGTTATAGCGACCACCGCCTTGTATCAGATTGCGAAGTTGGGTCACTGTACGACAGCCGTCTATCTTGGTGAACATGGTTTGCACAGTCTGAGCTAGACTATTGCTGACATGACCCATGACCACGTTTGAGTAAATTGATTTTGTATAGTAAGCGTTATCACTGCGTCGGCTAAGTGGCTGAAGCAAGTCTATGCCTTTCTCAAATTTTGCCCAACGCTTGTAAAAGTTGCGGAAATTCTTGATCCGCCAATCACGAACACCCCAATGGATATGGAAGCCGCATGACTCATTTGCGTCACCGCCATTATCACGAACAACGCTTAAGACTTTTTTGACTTGCTCTAATCCATCCGTGCCTTGCAAAACTGGTGACACAACCTCAAACCCATAACGCCCACTAATTGAGCCATCTGGCTTTACTTGCCAAACGCTGTAGTCCGAACCTGAGTAAGAAGCCAATCTAGCATTGATACCTACATGACGTAACTTGCTAACAAGGGTATCCATAGGAATGCCATAACCCTCAAACTCAACTCCGTAAGTGCGATTTGTATTCATGGTCATTTTGATCTCCGTGGTAAAAACTAGGGCAATGCCCTCTCGACACAATTATAATCACATATCTGTTTACTACTGTCAACAGCAATAACAAAGAAAAGTGAAAAAAGTTTTCAATAAAAACAGTGACTTGTAATTTTTTTATTTTATTCTCATGCAATTAAATTTTTTTGTGTTTTTTATTAGCCTAGTTCTGGATGAGGAAGAGCCATATTCTTTTGCCATTGCTTGTCTAAACATCGCCCTTCCGTCCTCATTATTAGCAGTAAGATAATCCCCGATATTCATTTTTTTCACTAGGCTTGCCATTGTTTTTGGTGGCTTGGGAAATAAAAATTTCTTACCCACAGGGGGAAGTGCTTTTTTAATTATCTTGTTTATTGATTCAATCGTTTCAAATTGAATCTTGCAAATGTTGCATTTCCTAAGTCGATAGCATTTTGATGTGGCTTCTTCAAAAAAAACGCTAGATGTTGTATTAACGGTTTTGCAGTTTGGGCAAGGGAACATCTTATCACTTTCAACTAAGGGTTATCTCTGATACAGTTAATTTGCCCCAATATGGGGGAAGCATTAATTTACGATGCTTTTTTTTGAAACACAAATGAGAAAATTTGATAACGGTCAATGTCAAAAAAATTCACAGAAGCATTAAAAAAAATAATCAAGTCAGAGTTTATTGAGGGCTTTATAGATGATAATGGGGTTAGGGTTTACTCATCTGTTGAGGCGTTAGCCAAGCGGCACGATGTAAGCAGGGCAACGATTTACAGATATTCAAATCCACAAAAAGAAGATTGGCAGAAATTAAAAAATAATTTCCAGACACAGGTAGATAAAGAGATTGAACAAAATCGTTTGCGTGATTTAGCTGAGAACGCCAAGACGCTAGATAAAAACTCACTTAATATCGCGCAAGCCTTGCTGCAAAGGGTAGGCAGAAAAATTGCCAAGTCCATTGAAGATGAAAGGGAGAACCCTCAATATGGCGGAATTACCGCTAGTGAATTAAGAGAATTATCACAGGTGGCGGCTAACGCACAAAAGATAGGGAAGTTAGCTTTAGGCGAGGCGCAAGAAATATCAAAGGTATCAGCGGATGTTGGAGAGCCAGATTCATACAGGAACCTCATCAGACACTTGGAAGGACTTGCCAACGAAAAGGCATCACTTGGCAAGCACACTATTCAGTGATTGGAGTGATCAGGCTAGATATGAACAACTCCCATTAGAGGGAGATTGGAATATTTGGTTAATATTGGCTGGACGCGGGTGGGGAAAAACTAGAACAGGCGCAATGGATGCGGTGTTATTTGCATTGAATAATCCGCAAGTACAGGTGGCGGTAGTCACGCCCACATTTGGCGATTTACGCAGAGTCGCGTTTGGTGGAATATCTGGTATTTTGCCAAACATCCCCAAAGAACTTTTGTTGGAAGGCAGGGGGCAGGGCTACAATGCCGCCAATCAAGAAATAAGATTGTACAACGGCTCCAAAATAATGGGGTTTAGTGCCACAGAGCCAGATCGTTTGCGTGGTCCACAGTTTCATAGAGCGTGGTGCGATGAGTTGGCGGCATGGTTTTATCCAGAGACATTTGACCAGTTGATGTTTGGTTTAAGGTTAGGAGATAATCCTAGATGTGTAATAACAACCACACCCAAGCCAACCCCTTTAATCAAAAAATTATTAAAACGTGATAAAATTCTTATTACTAGGGGAAGCACGTTTGACAACGCAGATAACTTGGCTCCTTCAGCCCTTGAGCAATTAAAAGAAAAATACGGTGACACAAGGCTAGGGCGTCAAGAACTGTATGCTGAAATTCTTGATGATACAGAAGGGGCATTGTGGAACTATGGGATGATAGATGAAACAAGAGTTTCTAGAGATGCAGTGCCAGAATTAAACAGAATCATTGTCGCAATAGACCCTGCCGTGACAAATAATGAAGGATCAGATGAGACAGGGATTATCGTTGCTGGGCAAGGGAATAACGGTAGGTACTATGTTATTGATGATGTTTCTGGTAAGATGACACCAGATGGGTGGGGTAGATTAGCCGTTGATATGTACTACAAGTATCAGGCTGACCGTATTGTTGCAGAAGTGAATAATGGTGGCGATTTGGTGGAACGTCTGATAAGAACAATAGACAATGAAGTATCATATACACCAGTAAATGCTTCTAGGGGTAAATTGGTAAGGGCAGAACCTATTGCCGCATTGTATGAACAAAAGAAGGTTTCTCATGTCGGTATGTTTTCAGAGCTAGAAGAACAGCTTTGCTCATTTACGGTAGGCAGTAGGAAATCACCTGATAGACTTGATGCTCTAGTCTGGGCGTTGACAGAACTGAGCCAATCCAGTGGGACGGCTACTTGGAGAATCACATAATGGTTGGCATCAGAGATTTTTTTAGTTTCCTACAGACCAAAGCAATAGAGACAAAAGAAGCACCACAGGTCTACTTAAACACAACAAACACCACTCACTACAGGCGTGATAATTATGAGGCTTACGCAGATGAGGGCTATAGGCAGAACGCCATTGTGTATCGTTGTGTAAATGAGATTGCAAACGGTGCGGCTTGTATTCCCTTCAAAGCGTTTCAAGGTGATATGGAGCTAGACCAGCATCCTATACTAAGTCTTTTGAACCGCCCCAACCCTATGCAAGCAGGGGTTGAATATTTCCAAGCCGTATATTCATACTTGCTGTTATCTGGAAACAACTACGCTATTCGCTCTGAGGTCGCGGGTGAGGTTAGAGAGCTTTATCTTTTAAGGCCAGACCGCATAAGAGTTAAGCCTAGCAAGACCACAACACCAGCGGGATATGATTATATAATCAATGGCAAGGTTGTCAAAACATATGATGCCAACCCGCTTACAGGTGAATCAGAAGTAAAGCATATGAAGCTGTACAACCCATTAGATGATTACTATGGGTTATCTCCACTTATGGCGGCGGCAGTAGACATTGACAATCACAACGCTATCAACAAGCACAACATCAGTTTGCTCAACAACGGCGCAAGACCCAGCGGTGCTATAGTGTTTAAGCCAACAAGTGATAGAGGCTTGCCTATGCAACTGAGTGATGGGCAACGTCAACAATTACAGGATGATTTAGATGTTAAGTTTAAGGGTCCAGCTAATGCGGGTCGTCCACTCTTATTGGAGGGGGATTTTGATTGGCGTGAAATGGGTCTTAGCCCTAAAGACATGGATTTTCTCCAACAGCGAAACATGGCGGCGAAGGATATCGCTTTGTGTTTTGGGGTTCCGTCTCAACTTATTGGTATTCCTGACTCACAGACGTATGCAAATGTCCAAGAAGCTAGGCTGGCTCTTTACGAAGAAACGATAATGCCGTTAGCAAGGCGAGTGCAATCTGATTTAAATGAATGGCTTGCACCGATTTATGGTGATGACATCTATATTGAATATGATTTTGAAGCAGTGCCAGCAATGGTGGAACGCCGTAGAAGGGTTTATGAAAACGTAACACAAGCAGTCCGTGAGGGTATCATCTCTCGTAATGAAGCTAGAGAGCGTTTAGGGCTTGAGCCAATTACAGGAGGTGATGATGTCTATATCGCGGCTAATCTCTTTCCACTTGGAACCACAGAAACCGCACCAGCCGAAGGACAGGAGGCCGAACAAGATGGTAAAGATGCTTATGGAATGGATGCAGAGGTTAAACAGGAAGTTGAAAAAGACGTATTTACAACTGAAGGTGAGGCTGAAGATAGGGCAGAGCAAATAGGTTGCATAGGCACACACTCGCATGAAACAGCTAATGGCACAGTCTTTATGCCTTGTGAATCCCATGATGATTATGACCGTTTAACCAGTGAGGTTCTTGATGATGATGCAAAGGCAGAGAGCGATGTTGACACAACGCCTACTGACGCAATGGCGAAAGAGGCTGAACGCGGCCTTGCCATGCGGAAAGAATTTAACAGAGGCGGAACAGAAGTTGGTGTCGCAAGAGCAGTCCAACTTGTATCCAAAGAAAGACTTTCCCCCCGCACAGTAAGGCGGATGCACAGTTTCTTTAGCCGCCATGAAGTAGACAAAAGAGCCGAAGGCTTCCGTCAAGGTGAAGAAGGGTATCCAAGTGCAGGGAAAATTGCGTGGCTATTGTGGGGTGGTGATGCTGGTCAAACATGGGCAAGACGCAAAGCAGCGGCGTTAGATAAAGAGCGTGAAGGCAAGGACGAGGCCATTGGCTATATGCAGATGGAAGCCCCAACAGACCACGACAGCCTAGACCAAAAAGCCAAAATAAGTGAGGCTGTCAAAAAAGGTCTGGCTGAAAAGGTAAAAGAGCATAATGACAAGCATGGCGACAAGAAGGGAAAGCGTGTAACCCAGCGGATGCTTGAGGCCGTGTTCCGTAGAGGTGTGGGGGCATACAGAACAAACCCGCAATCAGTGAGGCCGAACGTTCGTGGTCCAGACCAATGGGCATATGCAAGGGTCAATGTGTTCTTGGCGGCTGTTAGAACAGGCAGATTCAAAAGCGGCAAGTTTGATTTAGATTTACTGCCAATAGACCACCCTCTCAGTAGCAAGAAATGAAATTAGCACACAAGGCACCACGCAATCGCATATCTATACGCAGGGAATATATAGAGCAAAACCGATTGCGTATTGGGTTTGAGCGTAAGCTGCGTCTGCAGATGCAAACCTTGTTTGCTGAAACAGGGCAGAAGGCTCAACAGGATTACAAAGAAGCGGGTAGGCTGGTAAATACACAGAGGATTTTCTCCACCAACCTTAAATCTATTTTAGATAACCACTACAGGGCTGTCATAGATGAGTTCGGTCTGCGAATACTCAGGTATCAAAAACAAGATAGCCAGTTTGAAATCATCATTCGCGAGTTCATCAAACTGTATGGGGCAACTAGGGTCACGCAGATAAGCGGCACAACCCTTGCTCAAATACAGCGAATTATCAAGGCGGGTGAATTAGAGGGCTTGGGTGTATCAGTTATTGCAACCAACATCTTTGAGTCAATGCGTGGGTCATTTAGCAAGTTTAGGTCAGCTACTATAGCAAGAACAGAAACCCACACCGCCGCCAGCTATGCCAATCACGCAATTAATGAAAGCCTTAAAATACCTAATCAAATGAAAAGGTGGGTCGCGGTAGCTGACGAACGGTCAAGACCGTGGCATCAGGCCATGAACGGCAAAGAGGTTCCACTAGATGAGGATTTTGTGGTCAGGGGTATGCCAATGTCTTACACAGGTGACCCAAGAGGTGGAGCCGCCAATGTTATCAACTGTCGTTGTGTGACGGTGTATTTTACGCCAGAAGATGAAATAGAAGATTAATGCCTTGCGTGGTCTTGGTCAGAATATTTGCTAGGTGTCTCTGACCCTTTGTCTCCGAACACCACAGTATCATTGACCCAATCAATATCACCGTGACTTCTCCAATCATGCCAACGGTGTGTGAAGTCAGGAACCCCCCAAACCAGTGTGGCTTGCAGGGTCTGTTTATCAGTTACCCCTATGAAGTGTGTGGTCATTGTTTTGCTCTCCGTGGTTAATACATCTTTTTGCCAACGCTGTTTCTGCTAGGGGAAAGGTAAATTTCATACTTGCTAGGGTCTTGCTTGCGTAATTTACGCATATCCCTTGCAGAGCCTTCTGCTTCAATTATTTGGGTATCCTTGTTTACCAATTTATAAGCAGTGCTTTTAGGAAAATAATTCATCATGGTGGTCTCCGTGGTTAGCGGGGGCTTTCACCCCCTTGTTGCTATGCGTTACCGCTTAATACTCTAATTGCCATAATCTCTCTTGCGGCATCCAATCTTTTCTGTAGGTTTTTAATTACCTTTGCGGAAGTGCCAGCAGGGTGTGGGTTATCAATCTCTTGTTGTATCCATGTTGGGTAAACCCGCAACACTCGCTCTAAAGACTCTTGGCTGTTAATCATAATTTCTTTGTGGCGTTTCATGCTAATCATTTTCTTCTCCGTGGTTGGTGTTTCGTTTGGTGTAAACAGGGCTTTGGCAGTTTGGGCTTTGAACATCCTCTTGGGGCTTACCTGTGTTGAAATCAAAAGTTTCGCTATCAGTGCTTACGTTCGGTTTGCTCAGTCCGTGTTGTCATAACCTCATTCCCTGTTTACCCTCTTAATATAGGGGCATTGTTTACTGGTGTCAACACATAAAATGATAATAATTGAAAAAAAGTGAAAATAATTGTAGATGTTGTCTATTGTTCAACAAGAGTGTATGATGTACCTATTAGGAGATGCTTATGCCCATACCAAAGCCTAGCTCTGGTGAAAGCGAATCTGATTTTATGGCAAGATGCACAGGTGATACCACCATGCTTGCCGAATACTCACAGCGTGACCAGCGGGTTGCAGTCTGTCTGAGCAGTTACCGCGATGGCGGGAAAGAGGAGACTGTGATGGATGAAGCCCTAGCATTTGAAGAATGTGATGAGGTCAAGTTTGTTGAAACTGGGTACATTGATTGCGAGGCCGACTTAGAGTTAAAGGCTTACGATGATGATGACGATGACAAAAACAAAGGTATGTTTGAGGGTTACGCATCTGTATTCGGTAACAAAGATTTGGGAAATGACGTTGTAGTCAATGGGGCGTTCCGAAAATCATTAAAAACCAAGGGTGCGCGGAAAATCAAAATGCTTTTCCAGCATGACACCAAAGAGCCAATCGGCGTTTACACACAAGTTAAAGAAGATGGCAACGGCTTGTACGTCAAAGGCCAACTTGCCATGCAGACCCAAAAGGGGCGGGAAGTCTATGAGCTTATGAAAATGGGCGCGATAGATGGCTTGTCAGTGGGTTACAGGGTTGATGCCAAGGGTTACAGCTATGATGAGCGTGGCAAGAAGCGTATGCTCAAAGAGGTTGACCTTATGGAAATCAGTGCAGTTACCTTTCCAATGAACCCGAAGGCACGCATCAGTGCAGTCAAGGCAGAGGATAGGTCGATTCGGGATTGGGAGGCTTTCTTGCGGGATGCAGGGGGGTTGTCTCGTTCAGAATCAAAAGTGGCGGCATCAGCCGTTTCAAAGGCTTTAGACCAGCGCGAGGTTGGCGATGAGCAACAGGAGGTAATGGATTCCATTACCAATTTAACCAACATCCTAAAATCGTAAAGGGGCTATGACATGAGTGATGATGTCAAAACCGCAGTAGAGGGCATGGCAACAGCTTTTGAAGAGTTCAAAGCTACCAATGACGCTCGTTTGGCGGAAATCGAAAAAAAGGGTTCGTCCGACCCGCTGGTTGAAGAAAAGCTGAAAAATATTGAAGCTGACCTAGACCGCTTTGAGGACATAAACCAGAAGCTGACTTTGGCTGAACAAGAGCAAAAGCAGTTTGGTGATAAGCTAGACAACATGGAAGCAATGTTGAAGCGGCCTGAAACTGGTCTTGAGGCAAAACAAGTTGATATGGCTGTTCAGGCTTTCGACAAGTTCTTGCGTAAAGGCGATGCCAATATGGAGCCTGAAGAAGTTAAGGCTTTGACTGTGAACAATGACACAGGGGCGGGTTTCTTAGCACCACCAGAGTATGTGAATGAGTTAATCAAAACTCTCACAGAAATCTCACCAATGCGTACTATCGCAAGGGTTCGGGCAACTAGCCAGAAGTCAATTCAGATGCCAAGCCGTACTGCAACATTCAGTGCAGCATGGGTAGCTGAAACTGGCACAAAGTCTGAGACAACTGGATACACAACACAGTTGGAAGAAATCCCAACACATGAGCAATATGCTTTAGTTGATATTTCAAATCAGATGCTAGAGGACTCAGTGTTTAATCTTGAGGCAGAAATGCAGCAAGAGTTTGCACAGCAACTTGCAAAGAACGAAGGCGCAGCCTTTGTCTCTGGAAGTGCAGTGGGTCAGCCAGAGGGTGTGATTACTAACTCAAGTATTGGTCAAACTGTATCAGGAGCCGCCGCTGCGTTGCTTGCTGATGGTTTGATTGACCTTGTTCACGCAATCAAGTCACCTTATGCTTCTAATGCAAACTTTATCTTCAACCGTTCTACACTGGCAAAAATTCGTGCCTTAAAAGACACGGCTGGTCAGTATGTGTTCCAAGCTGGTATGATGTTGACGGCGGGGGTTCCAAACTCAATCCTTGGGCATCCATACGTTGAAATGCCTGATATGCCAGATGTAGCTGCAAATTCTCTATCAGTTGCATTCGGTGATTTTTCACGCGGCTACATGATTGTCGATAGAGTTAACCTTTCAATCCTGCGTGACCCATTCACACAGGCATCAACTGGGAGCGTTAGGTACTATTGTCGGTCAAGGGTTGGCGGACAAGTTGTCTTGCCTGAAGCTATCCGCATTCAAAAGACAAGCGCATAGGAGGGCAACATGGCAGACCTTACACACTCCCTAAAACAAGTCACAACCATTATCAATGCAGTGAAAACTGCTGATGCTAATGGAACTGACGTTGACACAACAGGCTATGAATCAGCTACGTTGATTGTTCAAGTTGGCGCAGAGGGCGATACCCTTGCGGCAAACCTGTTTTTCAAGATTCACATTGAACACGCTGATGATGATGGTTCTGGCTCTGCTAGTACCTATTCAGAGTGTACACAAGCTGAAGTCACTGGAGGCACAATTGCCGCCAATGGCGTTTGGTTGATTCTTGATGGCACAGGTACGGCTGGCTCTGGTGGAAACCCAGACACAGTTGGCTTGGTTGACCGCATTGGTTATATCGGCGGCAAGAAGTTTGTACGCGCAAAGATAAGCAAGTCAGGTACGCATTCCAATGGAACGCCTATCTCGGCTCAGTTTATTTTGGCAAATGCTCGTCACACTGGCGACAATGCAAAAGCTGACCATAACGTCTAAATAAAATAGGGGGGCAAGGTTTAGGTATAAACTGACCTTGCTCCCTACTTCATGGAGGGCTTTATGGCTATAATAATGATTCAAGATGGCATCGGCGTTTCAAATGAACGTGGTTCAATGACTCGCACATATAAAGAAGGTGAAGAGCTTTCTAGTGACACAGAATGGGAACAGGCCAGAAACGCAGCTTTTATTGACAGTGGGCTTGCTCAAGAAACTAAGGTGGTAAAACCTACCGAAACTAAGACAGCCGCCCCTGAGAGGGCTAGAAAAGCTGATGGCACACTTATTGGTGACGATAAAAGCACCCCAGATACAAATGAGGCTTGGGTAGGCGGCAAAGCACCTAAGAAAGCTAAAACTAACGGTTAAGCATTGGGGGCATCATGAGCCGTGGAATAACCAATGCGTTAAACACCGTATTCACATCATCACATATCAGGCCGTTTGTTGCGGTTGACCTAGCCTTTTCTGGCGCAAATGTCAGAGTTTGGACAGGGCTGGGCAATATTACCTTTGCTAGTACAACCTTTGTCGGTACTGGTGAAATCTTGGGTATATCGCCAGTAACAGAAAGTGGCGCAGTTCAGGCCAATGGTCTTAATGTGAATTTCAATGGCTTAGATTCAGCATTGGTTGCAACCGCCCTTACTGAAAATTATCAAGGCAGAAGCGCAAAAGTTTATCTGGGCAGTATCACAGAGGCTTATGCAGTTGTTGCTGACCCATATCTTTTATTCAGTGGTCGCATGGACACCATGAACATATCAGATGATGGAGAGAGAGCTAACATTCAAGTCTCATGCGAAAGCCGTTTGGTTGATTTAAACAGGCCAAAAGTCAGGCGTTATACACAGGTTGACCAGCAAACAGAGTTTGCGGGTGATAAGGGTTTGGACTTTATATCTAGCCTTCAAGAAAAATCCATTAAGTGGAGTGCGCCGTAATTGATTTCGGTAGTTTATTTAAATTGCGGAAGTGGAGGTAATAGGGTTCGGTAATTTTTTCAAGTCGTTTTTCAAAGCGTTAACAGATATAACAACTATCGTTGCTGCGGTTGCCGTTGTCGTCATTGCTGGTCCTATAGCTGGCATGGGGTATCTTGCAAGTATAGCAATATATGCCGCTGCAAGTGCCGCGCTGTCAGCGTTGTCACCCAAACCAGACATGCCCAGCATGGGGGGTTATGGTGATTATGTTAGTGAGGCTTCATCCCGCACACAGATGATTAAACAGCCAGCGCAACCGCGCAGGGTCGCATATGGCAAGGTTCGCGTATCTGGTGTGTTGTCTTTTGTAGAAACGACTAATTCAGATAGTGAGTTGCATTTAATTATTTCTCTGGTAACACATGAGATAAATAGTTTTGTTAGCTTCAGGATTGATGAAGATACAGTCACCATGACAGGGCATAAAGTATCCGCCCCAGCAAGGTTTATGGATGGAAGCACTAATCTTGTAGAGATTAACATTCATAATGGCGCAGATGGCCAAACCGCAGACACCCTTTTAACGCAAAGAATAAAAGCGTGGACAACTGACCATAGATTGCGTGGCATTGCGTATTTGTATTGTCGGTTGAATTTCAATGCTGAAGCGTTTCCGCAGGGGTTGCCAAATATATCAGCCGTAATTGAGGGGAAAAAGGTCTTTGACCCACGCGATTCAAGCACAGCGTACTCAAACAATGCGGCTCTTTGCATTAGAGATTTTCTAACCAACACCAGATATGGGCTTGCCTGTAGCGCAGATGAAATAGACGACACATCGTTTATTGCGGCGGCAAATACTTGTGATGAGAATGTAACATTAGCTGATGGCACTACGCAAAAGAGGTACACCCTTAACGGTACATTCCAAACAAACAGCGCACCCAAAAAGATTATTGAGAATATGCTCACATCATGTGGCGGCATATTAACTTACACAAACGGCAAGTTTCGTTTGCTGGTTGCAGAATACAGAACTCCAGCCATTACCCTTACTCAAGATGATTTTCACGGACCAATACAGTTGGCGGCAACCCAAAGCCAGATGGAAAACTACAATTCAGTCAAAGGCGTTTATTCACCTGAATCAAATGGGTTTATTCCGACTGATTACCCGCCGATTACATCAAGCACGTTTGTTTCTGAGGACAATGGCGAGACAAGATATTTAGATTATGACTTGCCATACACAACAAACTCACCTCGCGCACAGCGTCTTGCCAAGATAGTTCTTTATAGAAATAGGCAACAGGTCGTTTTGCAGTGCCAGCTTTCTATGAAGGGTTTTAACTTAGCAATTGGCGATACCTGTTATGTCACGCTGCCAAGATATGGCTTCAGCAGTAAGGTTTTTGAAGTTGCTGAATGGAACATTGCCGTCATAGGCGGCATGAATCTAGGGGTTGATGTTACGTTAAGGGAAACCAACAGCGCGGTATATGATTGGAACGCTGAAGAAACTGTCTTCCAAGAAGATAATTCAACGCTTCCTGACCCATTTGTTATCCCTGCGCCAGTAGTAACTGCAACAGACATTGTTCAAACATTCCAGCAAGGCGCGATTACAACCCTGCAAATCAATGTAAGCTCACCAAGCGTTTATGCAAATCAATTTGAGGTTGAGGCTAGGGTAAAGGGAGACGCCACATTTACCGCATTAGGCACTCAAAAAGCTGGAATATACGAACTGGTTAATGTTGAAGATAATACAACATATGAAATTCGCGCTAGGTCAATAAGTACATTTCAAACAAAATCAGCATACACGACTATAGAACACACAATCGCTGGAAAAGCTGGTACTGCTCCATCTAATGTTGCTGATTTCACCCTAGACTATTTGGGTTCTAATGCGCTTCTTACATGGACACCAGTGACGGATGCAGATTTATCTCACTATGTAATACGCCACCAAGGGGTCACAAGCGGGGGTGACTTCTCAAGCGGCATAACCATAGCGCAAAAGGTATCAAGGCCAGCCAACAGCGTCATAGTGCCAGCCTTAGAGGGTACATATTTCTGTGTGGCGGTTGATAAGTACGGTAACAATTCAGCCGTGGCCGCCCAGACCATAGGCATTATTGATGAAGCTCCTGTTTCGGCTAATTTCAAAGTGGTTGCAACCAATACGCAAAACCCATCATTTGCAGGGGTTAAGACTAATGTAATCAAACCATCAGATGAGGATGTGCTTGTTCTTGAAACAACTATTTTATTTGATAGCGGCTCTGGTTTGTTTGATGATGCGGATGGACTGTTTGATGGCGGTGTAGATGGTGTTGTCGCAACAGAAGGCTTTTATGATTTTGATAGCGTGGTTGATTTAACAGCCAAGCAAACCTCTAGGGTGTCTTTCAATATTACGCAAACACGCCGCCAATATGATGTAGTCAAGCCAACCTCTCAGGGAACAACGGATTGTGAATTGCAAATAGCCACAACTGATGATGACCCAGCCAGTGGTTCAGCTACGTTCAGTGCGTTCTCAAGGGTGGTGGCTGGTGATTATTCGGCAAGAGGGTTTAAGTTTAGATTGAAGATGAACACAATAGACATTGATGACACGCCTGTTGTTTCTGCTTTACAGGTTAATCTATCTTTGGAAAAGCGCACAGAATCACAGGGCAACATAGCCAGCGGCACAGGGGGAAGCGGCAAGGTTATAACATTCCCTACAGCATTCGGCTCTATTGATGGTATAACAATCATGGGGCAGAATATGAATAGTGGTGAGTTCTATCAAGTAACTAACAAGACAACCACAGGGTTTACTATTACATTCAAGGAATCAAATGGAACTATTGTGGACAGAACATTTGATTATGTGGCACAGGGTCACGGCAAGATAAGCGCATAGGAGAAAGCATGGCACAGCATGATTACAACATAGCCAACCAAACATTTCCCGCCACCAGAACAGATATAAACAATGTTCTGGATGCCATAGTGTCCTTGAACTCTGGGGCTAACCAGCCATCAACGCCCTATGCTTATCAACTGTGGTATGATACAACTACAGATATATTAAAGATTAGGGATTCATCAAATGGTGCATGGCTTGACCTTTTTACATTTGACCAGACTACAAACACTGTGACAGCCGTTGCGGGTGCAGAAGACCCAACAGCCATAGCGATTGCGCTAGGATAAGGAGAGAAAAATGGCAGATGACGCTTTAGTATCGCTATCAGTTACAGCATTGCCTGATGAGATAGCCCAAACATTCTCTGGCAACCTCAGTGTTGCGCCAGCGGATGCCAATGATAAATGGTATTATAAACTATCAACCATCACTACAACCAGCGGTGATTTAATTGCGGGTTCGTTTCTGGATTATACAGCGGTTGCGGCGGGAACAGCCCCAACAGCTATCACAACCAGTGACAAAGTAAAGTTCTTGATGATACAGAACCAAAGCACCGCAGATGGTATTGTTATTTGTCTGGATGGTGGTACAGCCGCTTATGACCTCGTTGATGGTATATTTATTGGACCAAGCCAAACATTCACTCTTAGATGCCCAAATACTACTGTAGGCAATTTACACGCTGTGTCGGCTGATATTGATTCGGCTGGCGACGCTTCTGTAACTGCAATAGTGGCGGCTTTGATTGATGATGTAGCGTAAAGGGGTAGGCGCATGGCAAATAATTTTGACAGAGCAATATTGGATGGCTCGACTTTGCCAGCTAATACTGCGTTCACCCTTTACACTTGCCCAACCACAGCAACAACAAAGACTGTTGGCATTGGGTTGTTGTTCTCAAATGTTGGCTCATCACAGGTTTTGGTTACGCTTTCTTTCAACGGCATAAGCACCATGAAAGATATTCCAGTTCCAGCGGGTTCATCATTAGAATATTTTGGCGGCAACAAGATTGTTATGAAAAGCGGAGATGCAATTCAGCTATCATGTGATACTGCTAATTCCCTAAATGCTTATTGGTCATATATGGAGATAACCTAATGCCATATCTGGGGAACATTCTTGCCAAATCATTTAGCGCGGTTTCTTACCAAGATTTGACAGGTGGAAGCGGCACAGGCTTTACTCTTGACCATGCTGTGGCAAATGCCAATGAGATAGAGGTTTTTGTAGAAAATGTCCGCCAAGAGCCGAATGTAGCCTATACAGTATCAGGCACAACTATGACCATGACAGGTGCAGTAGCGGCCACAGATGATTTCTATGTGGTGTTCCAAAGCAAGGCTCAACAGAGCGTCACATTGCCAGCTAATATCACAAGCCCCACCACATTTGGCGGCGGGGTGACATTTGCGGGTGACGCAACATTTAGTAAGGCCATGCAGGGCAATACGCAAACCGCCTCAATCAGTAGCACAACAACTCTAGATTTTGACACATTCCAGAATTTCATTCTCACATTGGGGGCATCAAGTATCAGTCTTGCCAACCCAACGACTGAGGCGGTAGGTCAAACAGGCTTTATAATCTTTATACAAGACGGAACAGGCAGTAGAAGTGTCAGCCCTGCTAGTGACTACATAACACCCGCTGATACTGCTCTAACGCTCTCTACAGCGGCTAATGCGGTTGATTTGGTTCCATATGCGATACAAGCCAGCGATAAGATACTTTTGGGAACGCCCCAACTCGCATTTAGTTAGGAGGCAATATGTCAGGAGTGTTTGGTAATCCTTGGCTATATAACGCCACCCCCCCTTTTTATAACTACCTCATAAATCAATCATTGCGATTTAATGGAAGTGATGAATACCTAACTAGGACAACCAGCGGAAATCCCTCTAGCACAACATCAACGGTATTTTCTTGTTGGGTAAAGCGAAGCAAGCTTGGGGCTATACAAATGATTTGGACAGCCGCAACTACGGCTCCAAATGTTTGTGGTTATGTTTATTTTAATGCTAGTGACCAAATTCAAGTTTATCTTGATAAGTCAGCGGCAGGGTCAGATGAATTAAACACAACTACTACAGCCGTATTTAGAGACCCATCAGCTTGGATGAATGTTGTTGTGGTCTACAATACCGCTGATAGCACCACAGCAAATAAATCTAAAATCTATGTTAATGGTGTGCAACAAGCAGTTAGCACCAGTGTTACAGGTAATGCCGTTACTACTCACCGACTTTTAGATAACGGTGTTGTAAATACGATTGGTAAATCTTTTAATTCAAGTTCTTATTTTGATGGATATTTAGCAGAATTTCACGTTGTAGATGGTGTTTCTGGCATAGATTATGATGATTTTGGGGAAACTAAAGACGGTGTTTGGGTAGCAAAACAGTATTCTGGTGGACACGGAGATAATGGATTTTACCTCACATTTCAAGGAACAGGCACGGCTACCACATCTGACGGCACAACAGCGCAAACGAATATTGGTGATGACCAATCTGGGGTAGGAAATAATTTTGCCGTGTCTGGTCTTGCCGCAAATAATGTGGTTCCAGATAGCCCCACAAATAACTTTGCTACGCTTAATCCATTAGATAATTACAATACTGGCGCAACCCTTAGTGAAGGTAATTTAAAATGGACTATAGGTGCTGCAGATGGGGCATCACGTTCTACTTATGTAATGACTGCGGGTAAATGGTATGTTGAGTTTCTAATAAACAATGATTACATCGGCGTTGTTAGTGGAAACGCAGATATTACAACTATGAATGGAACGCAAACTGTTTTTTATGCACAGGACGGAACAAAAAGAGTAAATGGTAGCAGTAGTTCATACGGCGCTTCTTATACAGATGGAGATATTATTGGCATTGCTCTTGACCTTGACTCTGGCACACAAACAGTCACCTTTTATAAAAACAATGCCTCTCAAGGTTCTTTAAATTTAACTGATGTAGGTAATGAAGGATATTCAGTTAGTTGTGGTAGTGGTAGTGGTAGCACCAACGCAACAGCTAATTTCGGTCAAGACAGTTCGTTTGCTAACGCAAAAACAAGCGGCTCTGCGGGTGCGTCTGATGCGAATGGTGTAGGTGATTTTTTTTACGCGGTTCCGTCTGGGTTTTTGGCATTAGCATCCAGCAATTTGCCAGAACCTTCTATAATTGATAGTTCTAATCATTTCAACACGGTGCTTTGGACTGGCACTGGTTCTGGAATTACACGCTCAATCAGCGGGGTCGGATTTCGTCCAGATTTTTCGTGGTCAAAAAACAGAACGCAGAACTACAGCAATATTTTATATGATGCTGTGAGAGGCACTGGAAGTGAGGCAGAGCTTCAATCTAACGACACTGCCAAACAAGGTGATGGTAACAACGACACATATGGTTATTTATCATCTTTTGACAGTGATGGCTTTACCTCAACCGCTGGTTCAGGTGGCAACTCTCAAAACTTATATTTTAATGAGGCAAGCCAAACTTACGTTGCTTGGAATTGGAAGGCTGGAGGCGCAACACCAACCAAGACATATAAAGTGGTTGTGGTAAGTGATAGCGGAAACAAGTACAGATTTAGAAACAGTGCGGATGATGCAACCTATGCCGCCAGTGCAGTAACCCTTGAACTGCAAGAGGGCGGCACATATACCTTTGACCAATCAGATAGCAGTAATTCAGGACACCCATTTAGATTTTCCACCACATCAAACGGCACACATGGTGGTGGTTCAGAATACACAACTGGAGTCACCACAAGTGGAACAGCGGGGTCAGCGGGGGCAAATACCACTATCATTGTGGCGGCTGGTGCGCCAACGCTTTACTATTATTGCACAGTACATTCTGGAATGGGCGGTCAGGTAAATACAAACTCAACCTATGGCTCAACAAATTTTGACGGCACTTTGATTGCAACGGTATCAGCAAATGTTGAGGCTGGATTTAGCATTGCTAGATGGACAGGAAATGCAGTTGACAATACTGTTATCCCACATGGTCTTGGTGGGGCAGCGGATTTAGTTATAACAAAATCTCAGACTATTGTAGATGGTTCTTGGCTGGCCTTGCACTCAAACATTGCGTCTGAGACTAATAACGTAATTATTCTTAATCAAATCACGGCGGCTGTTAATGGCTCTAGTGCCTTAACCAATGGGTGTCCTGATGAGCTAACATCAGTGGGCGTTAAATTGGTCAGGGGTACTGGCTCTGGCATGAACGCTGTAAATGGCTCTGGAAGAGCATACATTGCGTATTGTTTCAAAAATGTTGATGGATATCTAAAATGCGGTGGGTACACTGGGAATGGAGCCAGCGATGGGGTTTTCATTTACACAGGTTTTCGTGTTTCATTATGGATGATGAGGGCTGTAACTGATGCATCACATTGGGTTATCTATGACGCTGCAAGAGAGCCAGAAAACGCTGTTGACAAGCAACTGTTGGCTAATGAAGTCAATGCAGAATACGCATCTGGCAGAGATGTGGATTTTTTGAGCAATGGTGTAAAGCTTAGATTTAGCACATATCTTAATGTATCTGCTAAAAAGTACATATACGTTGCCATAGGAAATTCATTTAAATACGCAAACGCCCGATAGGAGACTATGATGTGGAAATATAACAACAGGACGCTCAAGGAGGGTAGGGCTTGGACTGATGATGAGGGCTATCAGCATCCCAAAAATTGGGCTATGTGGGACACACCAACAAAGACATCAAGAGGTTTGGTTTGGGAAGATGAAGCCGCGCCTTTTGATAACAAGTTTTATTCTGGGCGTGATGCAGATGGAACGCTGATAGAGAAAAGCCTAACCGATACCCTGTGGGTGGATGCTGATGGCAATGCTGTTGTAGATGAAATGACAGGCGCACAAGGCGTAACAGATGGCCTCAAAAACAAATACATAAAAGAAACCAAACAAATAGCCAGCAGCTTGCTTGCCCCTACAGATTGGATGGTTGTTAGAAAAGCAGAAGATAGCTCTAAAACACTTGCATCAAAATACACAACTTATAGGGCGGCAATCCGTACAGCTTGCGCGGCAATAGAGCAAGATATAAATGATTGTAGCTCTTTAGATGAGTTTATGGCATTATGGGATACGCCAGTAAAAGATGGTGAGCCAAGTGGCAATGCGCCAATCAATGACTGGCCTGATGTGGTGGAGTAAGTTATGGCACTATCTAAAATTAGCAATGGCTCAATTGATAGCACTGTTGCTGGGCTTGAACTTATTGCAGTCAATGAAAAAACAGCTTCAGATTTCAGTTCTGGAACTAATTTTTTGGACATTGCAAATTGCTTTACCTCTGACTATGAAGATTATTATGTAAGATATTACTGTCAATCAACTGACGATACAGTGAATTCGCTCAATATGGCTTTAGAAACATCAGGAGCCAGCGTAACTGGCGCAAAAGAACAATTTAGCAGTCCCACATTTAGTCCAGATACATTTAATGCGGTAGTATATTATGATAAATTGCAGTCCGCATCCCAAGGGTATGTCAATTCTTTTGGTGGGGCGTATCCTTTTTTAGGCGCAAATACAGGTGATGCTACAGGTTATTTTGATGGAGAGGTGTGGCTGAGAAATGTATATTCTCTACCTAGATTCTCTTATTGGCACCATCATCATATGCGCACTAACGCTGGTCAAGATTATTATGAATATGGCGGCGGTATGGCTGTCACTTTTTCTAGTGCAGTTGCGGCAAGGGGCATTCGGTTCTTCACTACAGATAACGCTACCTACGGTTCAGGTACAGGCCAATTGAACACTTACGGAAGGACAGCAGTTTACGGAGTTAAAAAAGGATGAGTGTAGCTAGAGCAATAGAAAATTTAGTTGATGGCGCAGTAAACTTACAAGACTTTGTAGTTCACACCGCCGCTGATATGGTTAGCTATACCGTTGAGTGGTTAAATGCAGACCTTACAGAGCCAACAAAATCTGAAATAGAATCGAAGCGCACAGAATTGTATGCAGAAGATAAACTGCGACAATTAAGAATAGAGCGTAACAAGCTGTTGGCTGAAACAGACCATTGGGTTCTGTCGGACACGACTGATGCTACATCTGCACAAACAACTTACCGTCAAGCTCTGCGTGATATTACAGACAACGCCACATCATTAGACGATGTGACTTGGCCTACAAAACCATGAGGATGCTATGACACAGGCAAGGACATTAGCGGATATTGGCGCGACAGGGGCGGGTAGCAACATAAAAGAACAATTTACATTAGTGTGTAATGGTGAAGCGGTAACGGTTGGCAGCGGTACTTACACACCAGCTAATGTAACGACATCGCAACTGTTAACAGAGTCCCACGCTGTTATTAACGGTTCAAGTTTAGCGTACACCCCGCCGTCTGATACAACAGAGGTAATCTATGAATTTTCATTTACTTGGCAACTTTATAGTACAGTTACCCAATTGGCGCACTATGCGATGAGAATTGATGGAACTCAAATAACAGGAACAAAAAACACTTATTCCAATGATGCGACTTATGGCAACGAAATAATAGATTTTAAATGGCGTATTCCTATTGGCGGTTCAGCTTCAACCTCAACAGGAAGGGTTGCTAGTTGGACAAGTGCAAAGACTATAGATATGACAGCGAGAATCTTTAGTTCAACCTACACTGGACAAGTCCACAGGTCTTCTTATTGGGATGGTGCGTCTAGCGCATTTTTCCCACAACCGATTATTAAAATCACGGCTTTAGGGTAAGGGGTGTTTTGATGAGTGACGCTGAAATGCAGTTGTATATGTTAAGGGTGGAACGTAATCGTTTGCTTGAAGAAACTGACCATTGGGTTCTGTCTGACACTACTGATGCTACATCTCAACAATTATCATACCGCCAATCATTAAGAGATATAACAGATAGTGCAACATCACTAGATGATGTGACTTGGCCTACGAAGCCATAAGGAAGAGCTATGCCATATATTGGAAAATCACCAGAGTTTGGAGTCAGGGAGAGGTTCTATTTCACCCAGACAAGTGCGGGTGCGACCTCTATTTCTGGGTTTGATGACAACGGCACAACTCTTAGATTCACAGATGGCAACTATGTTGATGTCTATTTGAACGGCGTTCTGTTGGTTGATGGGGTTGATTACGGAACAAGCACAGCTAACACCATAAGCTCATTATCAGCATTGGCGGATGAGGATGTAATTGAGGTTGTTGCTTATGATGTTTTCAACCTTGCCAAGAATCAAGCAGAGGTAACACGGACAAGATATTACAAGACCGCCTCTGGTAGCGAGACATCTATAAGCGGCAATGATGATGATGGTGTAGCAATTTCCTTCCCCGCTGGCGCACAGCTAGATGTTAGTTTGAACGGCGTGTCATTAGTGGCGGGTACAGATTACAACACTAGCACAGCCAATACTATCTCAGGCTTGTCAGCGTTAAGTGCAGGGCAAGTTATTGAGATTGTCAAATATGAAAAGTTTGTTGTCAGTGACACCGTGAGCAAGGCGCAGGGCGGCACGTTTACTGGTGGTGTGACTATGGGTGGTACGCTGAATGTTACTGGTGCATCTACTTTGTCTAGTACGCTTGGTGTTACTGGCAAAATAACATCAACGGCTGGAATTACCTTTGGTTCAGATACCGCAGCGACAAATGTACTGGATGATTATGAGTATGGCACTTGGATACCAAGCATAGGCGGCGATGCCACATATGGTACGGTAAACCACGGCAGATATACAAAAATTGGAAATATTGTATCATTGAATTTTACTCTTCAAGTCAACCTAAAAGGAACTGGCAGCAACGCACTGCTTTCTGGCCTACCATTTACCAGTGAAGATATTGGTTGGGTTCAAACTGGATGTGTTTCTTACTATACAGACCTAGCAACAACCACTAATTTTATTGCTCTTTACGTTAGCAATAATTCTACAACAATAAGTTTTGTGGGTAATAATGGTAACAACACGACAATAGCTTTGAACGGTTTTGCGGCCATAGGTAACAGCACACTACTTACCTGCTCTTTAACATATCGAGTAGCATAACCTGATTGGATTATCAGGTAGTCAGTCCATCCATAGGAGATAAAAATGGCACTAACAGAAGAAACAGTACAGGACAAAATTGAAATCGTATCTGAACATAAATTTGTACAGGTCAGAACTGCAACCGTTATTAAAAAAGATGGTGTAGAGATAAGCCGTAGCTTTCACAGGCACGTTGTAGCACCTAACGCAGACATCAGTGGCGAAAGCACAGAGGTACAGGCTATCTGTGCAACAGTTCACACACAAGCAGTTAAAGATGCGTATGCGGCGCATTTAGCGGCACAGGTGGTATAAATGAGTAGAGCAAGAACATTAGCGAATTTCGTTGGCGGCACTTCTACCATTGTTGGAAACCCAACATTTACTGGAACAACAGTAGGCGCGGGTAAAATAGTGCAGATTAAACAAACAGTTTTTAAAGACCAATTTTATACCACAGTCACAACCGCTGGGCATGAGCAAGTTGTAACAGGCTTGAATTGCACTATTACACCAACCAGCGCAAGTAACAAAATATTGCTTCAATATTCTATCCACATGGGATGCACACAGGGTTATGACAATGGCATTAACATATATAAAAATGTGTCAGCAAACTCTGGCGCACGCCCTCTTGGGACTAAGTTATTAGATTCAGGTGGTAACGCTATCGAGGGTACAGGCACTTCAAATAGACCATCTTCCGTAGGTGTGCTTTCGCCATATGCTAGTGGTGTAAGTGATGTTTATAGATTACTTCCTGTTACCTTAAATGTTATAGACCACCCAAATAGCACAAGTGCGCTAACTTATAGTATCGCTGTAACGAGTTATGCTTTTACAAGTTCATCGTATATTTTTGTAAACAGAAGTCATCAATTTCAAGTTGATACTGCCAGCCCTCCACTTTACGACCACTGTCCTGTAAGTACAGTAACCCTGATGGAGGTAAGTTAATATGCAGTTATCGCAAATTATACAATCAGCCCCCAATGCGTTTGAAGCGGCACAGCACGTTTTGCAAAGAACAGATTGGACACAGCTTAAAAATTGTGGATTAACTGATGATTGCATTGCTGAATTTGTTACATATAGAGCAGCAATTCTTGTTATTAGAAAACAAAGTGATTTATTAAGTAAAAGGCCATCTGAATTTACATGGCCTGATTTGCCTGATGAAGTTTGGAAGTAGGGGCTTGATATGAGTGGATTAACAATAACTACTGCGCCAGCTAACGAGCCGCTTGATGCCGCTGAAACCATATCGTATTTGCGACTGGACTCTGGTGTAGACACTACGCTTGTTGATAATCTCATTAAAGCAGCGAGGTTTTGGGTAGAAGATTACACAAACAGAACATTGCTGACCACCACGTTTACTCTATCTCTAGACGGAATAGGATATGTGGATGTGCCAATTAAAGAGGGCTTTCACACAGGTTATTCTGATACGCCAAGAATAAATTATATAGAATTACCAAAGTCACCAGTGCAGTCAGTTACGCACATCAAGTCATACACAGATGATAACACGGCATCAACTCTTGCTACATCTAATTATTACAGTGATTTGGTAAGAGAGCCAGCGCGGATTGTTCTGCGTGATGGCGGGTCATGGCCTACAGATTTACGCAATGCAAATGGAATAGAGGTTGAATATATAACTGGCTATGGCGATTCAAGGGCAGCTATTCCAGAGCCAATCCGTGTTGCTATGCTGGAGTATATTTCATTTTTATATGAACACAGAGGCGATGATGAGGGTAGAGCGTTAAACCCGCCAATGATGATTACCTCTTTATTGCAGCCTTATGTTATTATGAGATACGGCGTTAGCTCTTATGGTGGAGGTATGGGTTTTGGCTATCGGTAAGATGCAACATTCACTGGCCTTGCAAGCAAAGGGTTCAAGTGCAGATGGTGGCGGCGGTTCATCTGGTGCGTTCTCTACCTTTGCAACCACATTTGGCAGAATAGAGGCTCAAGGTGGCGGTGAGAGGTTCTTTGGTGACCAGAATGAAGGCCGCACAACTCATAAAATCACAATACGCTTTAGGCGCAATCTTACAGTAGCGCACCGCATTCTGTATTCTTACACAGCGGATGGCGCAAGCTATACTCGCACGTTTAATATTCGCAGAATTGAGAATAAAGGTGAGCGTGATAAGTATCTTGAAATTTTAGCCGAGGAAGGCGTTGCAACCTAATGGCTAGGGTAACTACCAAAATAGTACGCAAACCCCGCACACAGGCCGTGGTCAAGGATTATGAGGGTAGTTTAAGGGCTTTGGTTGGCAGGGCTGGCAATCTGGTGCGAAACACAGCCGTTCAATCTATAAATCAGGGAAGCCGCAGTGGAGCGTTTTATACAAGAGGCGGCAAAACAGGGCAAAGGTCAGCGGCGGGTGAGCCGCCGAAAACAGACCAAGGGATTCTTGTTCAAAATATTGTTATAGACATTGACCCTGATGGACTAGGAGCAAACGTAGAAAGTCGAGCGGATTATTCTGAGGCATTAGAGTTTGGCACATCAAAAATGGCGGCTAGACCTTTTATGCAACCCGCGCTAGAAGAAAACAAACCAAAGATTAATCGTTTGGCTAAACAGATGGTGAAGGCTAAATAATGGCATTGCATAGCTGGGAATTACAGAAAGCGGTGTATAGCAAGCTAACAGCCGCCAGCATTACTGATTATGCTGGTGATGCAATTACTGGTGTATTTGATGATGTGCCAACAGATACAGCTTATCCCTATGTTGTTATTGGGGATGAAACAGCTACTAATGTTTCCGCCAAAGACAAGGATTTACACGAACATACGTTGACTATTCATATATGGTCGCAATATCGCGGAAACCGTGATATAAAAGAAATCATGGAACAGGTATATGCCGCATTGAATGATGTCAGCTATGCTGTTTCGGGTGCTTCTGGGGTGAACTTGAAACATGAGTTTCAAACGACACTCACAGAGGGTGATGGGATTACACGGCACGGTGTCATGAGATTTCGTGCGGTTGTGTCAGACATTTAAAGGAGACTAGACATGCCTGCACAAAAAGGTTCAGCCCTGTTAATGAAATTGGGTGATGGTGCAAGCCCAGAGGCTTTCACAACAATCGGCGGTATGCGTTCAACATCCCTGACTATGAATGATGAGATGGTTGACGTAACAAATAAAGACTCAAGCAGTGCAAGAACTATCTTAGCGCAGGGTGGGGTCAACTCTATCAGTGTTTCAGGCAGTGGTGTATTTACTGATTCACCTTCAGAGGCAACACTCAAAGGCAAATTCAACGTAGCAGCATTAACAAATTATCAGTTCCTTGTGCCTGATTTTGGCACGTTCACAGGTGCATTTATGTTGACCACCCTTGAATATGGCGGCGAGTACAATGGTGAAGTAACTTACAGCTTTACCTTTGAAAGCTCTGGCGCAATCACATTTGCTACGGTGTAATGAATGACTTGGGTTCAAGTAGAAATTGAAGTTGGTGGCAAGACCTTTAACGGACACATGATGTCTAATGAAGATGCCACCATCTTTAATATTCCCCCTGCCTCAGAATTAAAGGTGGATGGGAAATTCAAATGCGGTGGGCAAACATATACCGCCGCGACTGTTCACGATGTAGCCCAGAGGGGCGAAGAATTATTGGTAGAAGCCAAGGAGAAAGCGGATGTCAAATCCAAAGCGCGGGGAGCTAGAGATAGTTCTGGGGGAGAAGACGTATAAAGGCAAGGTAACGCTGGATGCCGTTATGCGTATTGAGCAATCATGCGGCATGGGCATTGTCAAAATAGCGCAAGCGTTATCTGAAGGCAATTTGACCACTTCTCAAATGGTCGCAATATTAACGCCTGTTATTAGAGGCGGTGGTAATGACATTAATGAAAAAGAGGTTGGTCAATCTCTCTGGGGTGCGGGTTTAGTTGGCGGTATGAAATCTATTGGTGAGATTTTAGCCGCTGTTCTTTCATCGGGCGAAGATGAAGAGGCCGATGAGGGAAACGGCGAACAGGCGGCAGCGTTGTTGTAGAAGAGTTGCCGTGGAATAATTGGATGCGTTTGGGTTTAGGGAAAATGCAAATTGCGCCGAATCATTTTTGGGATATGAGTTTCCCAGAGTTTTACGCGGCAATAGAGGGTTTTGCAGAGTTTCATTCAGGTGGTAAGCCGCCGCCACTAACTAGAGATGGTTTAAACGAGTTGATGGAACTCTATCCAGATTAACCAAGGAAGGTATCTAAAAAATGGCAACAACAGTAGATACCTTGCTGGTTCGCATTGAGGCTGATTTAAAAGATGTCAACCGCAAGCTAAAACAATTTGATAAAAATGTAGATACCACAGCTAAAAAAGCTCAACGAAATTTCAATAAAATTGGAACGGCGGTTAAGGTCGTTCTTGGTGCGGTTGTTGTCCAACAGCTTGCTCAAGCTGGCATGGCGGCTATCAAGTTTGCCTCCAGTGTTGAAGAAATGCAATCCAAGTCATCAGTTGTTTTTGGTGCTTTCACACAAGATGTAAGAAATGCTTTATCAGATTTTGGCGATGAAGTAGGCCGCAGCACTTTTGAACTTGAGGGCATGGCCTCTACTATCCAAGATACTTTTGTGCCTATGGGCTTTGCTAGGGGTGAAGCTGCAAAACTATCTGTAGAGCTTACCAAATTAGCGGTTGATGTCGCGTCATTTAACAATGCATCTGACACAGAGACCATGAGGGCGTTTCAGTCCGCCCTGATAGGAAACCATGAGACTGTTAGACAATTTGGTATCGTTATTACTGAAGCAACCCTTCAGCAAGAACTTTACAGGATGGGGGTCACCAAAAACTCCAAAGATGTAGACAACGCCACCAAAGTTCAAGCGCGGATGAACCTTATCCTTAAAGGTACAACTGATGCACATGGCGATGCGGCAAGAACGTCTGGCAGTTTTGCTAACACATCCAAGGCATTAGGCGCGGCACTTGATGAATTATTGGTTAATGTAGTTACCCCATTATTGCCAGCATTAACTAAGATGGTTCGGGGTCTTGCGGATGCCGCTGGTGCGCTTAATGCGTTTTTAATAGAGGTTGGATTAATAGAGCAAGTTGGCTCTGAAGGGGCGGATGCTTTAGAGCTTTATAATATAAAAGTTAAGGAAGTAGAGACATTAACCAAACAAGCCGCTGAACAAGTAGTAAAGTTAAATGAAGCTGTAAATTCTAAAGACCAAAACAAAGGTGATTTTATTGATGGAGCAAGAGCAAGGTTAACAGAATTTGATAACCAAATTAAGGCAGCAAAAGCGGATTTAGTAGATTTGGAAACAATGCTTGTTGCTGATAGCTTTGCTCTAGCGACTCCCCCGCCATCTGCAACTGGTGGTGATGATGTAGATACTGAAGAAGTTGCCCGCCAGAAAAAAATTAAATCGTCTTTAGAAGATTTGAGCAAGGCCAATAGGATTTTGGCATTAGATAAAATGGGCTTGAATGAAGCGGAAAAAGAATTTCAAATTTTACAAATAGAGCTAGGCAAATTAACGAAGACACAAGAAAAGCAATTAAGGGCATTGACTAGAGAACAGGTTGATATGAACAAGCTGTATGATGCCGCCACAAAAGCAAATGATGCTTATAATACAAAAATGAAAGAAGGGCAGATTATAGCTCAAGGGTTTATTCCAGAGCAGACCAAACTTGAGCAGCAGCTTGAAAATGTAAGGTTAGCCATGAGGGGGGCGGCTACAGAAGATTTGCCACTGTATGAAAGCGCAATAAAAGATTTGCAGTTTCAGATTAAAATGACTAACCCTGCTTTTGAGTCTCTATTCAATGCAGCTATGCAAGCCGCAGATGGTATTTCAAACGCTCTTGCTGATGCTTTTGTAAACGGCAAACTTTCCCTGTCAAGTCTTGGTGATGTATTCAAGCAAGTTATAAAACAAATGATAGCAGATGCAATTAAAGCGCAAATAATAAAGCTATTAATGAGGGCAGCTATGGGCTTTGGTGGGGGCGGCTCTGTTGGCTCTGGCTCTAGCTCTATGACATTTACATCTGCATCTGATAGCTTTGCTTCTGGTGGCAGAATACCAGCAAGGGCTGGTGGCGGTCCTGTTCTTGTGGGTGAGCGTGGTCCTGAATTGTTTATACCGCACAGCGGTGGGGTAATTAGAAACAATCACGATACCAAAAATATGATGGGTGGCGGTTCGCCTGTTGTGGTCAATCAAAACATCAATATTGAAACAGGGGTTGCCCAAACAGTCAGGGCAGAGGTTATGTCTATGATGCCAAGGATTAAATCTGAAACCATACAGGCAATGATTGACGGAAAGCGCAGAGGCAACTCAATCAGTAAGGCATTTGCATAATGGCGGCTCCATCCTATCCATTGACACTTCCATCAGCCCCAGCTTTCAAAAAGGCTCGTTGGTCATTAAAGCGCGTTACAGCGGTGTCTGAATCACCATTCACAGGTCAGCAACAGGTATATGATTATGGCTATGCTTTATGGACAGCCGCACTGACTTTACCGCCTATGTTGCGGGCTGACGCAGCTAATTGGGAAGCGTTCATGATGAAGCTGCATGGCAGAACTGGCACTTTTTTGTTATATGACCCAGACGCAAAAACTCCACAAGGTGGCGTGACTACCAGCGCAACTTTGAGTGGGGCGGTTGCTGTTGGAGAGTACACAATAGATATAGACACCAATAACGACAATTTAACCAATGTGTTCAAGGCTGGTGATTATATTCAAATAGGCACAGCCGCATCCGCAAAATTACACATGATTGTTGATAATGCTAATTCAAACGGTGCAGGGGTAGCCACAGTCAATATTGAGCCGCCTATCAAAGCTGTGGCAAGCGATGGCGCGGCAGTCAATTACACCAGCGCGGTCGGTGTGTTTAGAATGGATAGCGCAGATTTGGGCTGGGATACAGATGAGGTTTCAAAGTTTGGTATAACATTTTCATGCACAGAGGCTTTGTGATGGAAGAAATAACAATGTCAAACGTATTATGGTTTATCACCACATTATTGGTTGGATTTTTTATTAGAACCATGTGGGAAAGAATTAGTGTTTTGGGCAAACGATTAGATAACTGGTCAACAGTCATGCCAGAAACTTATGTGCGCCGTGATGATTATCGTGATGACATCCGCGACATAAAAGAAATGCTTGGCAAAATCTTTGACCGTTTAGAGATGAAGGCAGACAAATGAACAAGAACAGATTTATTTCGCAAATCCGCTTCCATGAGGGCGTTGAGAGTAAGGTATATAAAGACCATTTGGGCATAGAGACTATCGGGGTGGGTAGGAACCTAAAAGACCGTGGCTTGTCAGAGGATGAAATTGATTACCTTTTGACCAACGATATTACAATTATTGAGAATGAGCTTGATAAGGCTTTTCCTTGGTGGCGGGATTTGGATGAAGTGCGTCAACGTGCGTTAGCTGACTTGGCTTTCAACATGGGCATCCCTCGTTTGCATGGCTTTGTCAAAATGCTTGGCGGGTTACAGCGCAGGGATTATCACGCCGCCGCAGAAGAATTGCTTGATTCCAAGTATGCAAAACAGGTAGGGGCAAGGTCAGAGCGTGTTGCTGGCATGATAAGAACAGGTGAAGATAGCGCGGAGTTTTAATGTATGAAACCATAGTGATTATTTGCGCCTTTGGTGTGGCAACAGTAGGTCACACTTATCCCTACAAAATGCACACGGTATGCGAGTATTTTTGTGAGCGTAGTCAAAGCAAATATCATTATTACTATAATCCAGTAACGGTCATCCCTTATGGGTACACTTGCCCACAAAGTAAGCGGGTGACTTTTGAAAAATGGGTTAAGAAAAAGCGGTGAATCTTATGTATGAGTACAAAATCAAAGAAGTGGTCAAGGTCGTTGATGGAGATACTATTGACATCATTATTGATTTGGGCTTTGACCTAACCAAAAAAGAGCGTGTGCGTTTGGCTGGTATTGATACGCCAGAAAGCAGAACCAAAGACCTTGAAGAAAAAGAGCTTGGCCTTGAGGCAAAAGAGTTCTTGGAACGCCGCATAGCTGATTGCGACAACCTGTGGGTATCTACTGAAAAAGATGGCAAGTATGGTCGGATGCTAGGCAACATCTGGTGTGGGGTTATTAATATCAATGAGGAAATGGTCAGCCGTGGGTATGCGTGGGAATATGATGGCGGCAAAAAAGAAAAGAACCTAGATGACCTTAGAACCATAAGAGGAATCATATAAAGGATGTTCAACATCCACCACACAACTGAGGTGGCTTATGTTCTTGTGATTACTATGTGGGGGAATACTGGAACTGTCTGGGAGTACATTGGCAATCAAATTGTTTTGCAGCAAAAAATGACAGAAGCGCAGTGCGAGTATTTAATTGATGAAGAAATGTGGGAAGCGACATATCAGAATAAATATTTCCGCATGATGGCGCATTGCTTTCCAGAAGATTGTGCAGGGAAGAAAAGTTGTGAGTGAAGAAAAGAAAAAGCCTGTTGAGGTTAATGTTGGTGAGAACAGCTTTGAGCTTACACTTAGAATACTAGGTAATGAGTTTATAGCCATCAAGATTGGCTCAACTAATTTCTCTGGGAAGCTAATAGCTGGCGGTGTTTTGCTTTTATTCTTCACGTTTATGTTGATGGAAATTTTTGGGTTGTCAGGAATGATGGGTGTTGAGTAGTGGCAACCAAATTAAATGAGAACACTGAACTATCAATGCCTATCCGCAACCTTATGGCGATGGTTGTAGGGGCGGCTATAGGAACATGGGCATATTTTGGAATCATTGAACGCCTGAACACTATTGAAAATAAATTTGTATTGATAGAGGCTGATTTAAATCAAAACACAGAGTTTCGCATCAAATGGCCTCGCGGTGATATGGGCAGTCTGCCAGCGGACAGTGAACAGTATATGTTGATTGAGCATCTAGCAGAACAGCTTTCCAAGCTACAAGAGCAGATTGATGAAGGCCGCGCACCACATGACCAGCAACAAAAGCTGACATTAGATTTCTATGAAAAAAGAATTACAAATATTGAGAGTCAAATAGAGAAGCTTAGGAATGGACGCAACAGTAATTAAAACCATGACATTGATTCTGTATATGGGCGGGGATATTTCAGAGCATACCGCCTATGAACAGATTGCTAAATGTTTGAAAGCCAAGCGCACCATAGAGCGAAACCTTTATAAGAAAACTACATCAATAAGATATTCATGTGAGAATAAAAAAGTTGAGGTTTCAAAAAATGCAGATGGCTCAAATTACATCGTGAGGATAATAGAATGATACAAGCTCTTATAGGACCAATAGCTAACCTAGCTGGCTCATGGATGGAATCAAAGGTTGAGCAAACAAAGGCCAAGGGTGCGGTTGCCAAAGCTAGGGCAGAAGCGGAAGCACAGGTTATGGTCACGGCGGCTACACACGAAGCTGGCTGGGAAAAGATTATGGCTCAAGCGTCAGACAACTCATGGAAAGACGAAGCGTGGACTATTCTCTTTATTGTCATAATTGCTATGTGCTTCATTCCGTTCACCCAGCAATATGTTGAGGATGGCTTTGCCGCCTTGTCTCGTACCCCAGAATGGTTCCAGTGGGCGATGTACGCGAGTATCGGTGCTTCATTTGGAATACGCGGTCTAAAGGGATTTAAAAAGTAATGTCTGGGAAGAAAAGCCGCACAGGGTTGTCAAATGTGCAAAATGTTCGGCTTGGTGGCCTTATCGCCGTTTTAAGCGGCAGAGAGCCGTATGACTTCATTTTAGGTGGGTTGATAAGCGAGGGGTTCGTCAAAGAGGCTGGCGGGGCTTTAAACGTCACAGAAAAGGGTATGCGTGAAAAGGATAGGCTTGTCACCCTCGCGGGGCTTATGGTTGAAAAAGAACATCCCTTATCTGCAAAGCAACAGAACGCTATCTAAATGGCTCACCTGTAATCCAACACACCAATGACCACCTTATGCCCTTGGTTAAGGGTGTAACCCTATGAGGCAAAAATGATGGGAAGGCTATGGCTTGCCCAGCGTCAGGCTTGATTGATTGGTCGCCTGTTATAAAGAATCCCAGTTCACCGCCCTCATAATCATCGTTCAGCAATATTGATATGCTTATTTTTCTAGTTGAGGCATCACCTCTCCCAATATCCATATGCCAATCATATCCGTTGGATGGTGCTTTATATCGTAACAGTTGAGGGCGTTCCATTAACCCGCTTATGTTTAATTCAAATGTCTGATTGGCTGTCAAAGCGGCGGTGCATATTAAAGCATCAACCCAATGATGGTCTTCATGAATAACCCAAACATCCGTATCTCTTGTTTTTAAATCCACAACATTTGAATTTTCGGCGTTTATCCTAGCTGTTTTGTGAACATTTTGTGGGTCTTTGTGAAGTTCTATAATATCTCTGCATTGAGCCTTGTCTAATTCTAATGGGCTAATAACACCTAATTCGCCCTGTCTATGGTTTGGCGGTATAACCATGCTCATCTAATTCTCCTATCGCAGTAATTGTTTTAGTGGAACGCAAGAGCTTTCGCTAGTCCACTTTGTTTCATCCCAAGTTCTGCAACCCAATACAGCATTTAAAACAGCCCATTCAAAAAGTATAACAATAATGAATAGTAAGAATATTGAAGCCGTTACGTTTAACAATGTCCTCATTTGCAAACTCATCCTTAACTCCTATAAAAACGCCCCCAATCAAGGGGGCGGTTTGTTTAGTCATTAAATTCATCAGGGTTTAATTTTTGGTCTGCCAAATGTAACCCATAAAGAACCGCCTGTTGTGTAGTTATGTTAAAGCCTAGCCTGTCAGTTAAGCATTTAGCAATGAATTTAGTCTTGCCATTTACTTTGTTGTTCACATGGTCAGGATTATGGTGTTGCTCAAATTGCAAAATTGGTGCGTGTTTTATTGGTTGACTCTTGCTCATATAGCGATAAACAGCAACGCCATCACGCATTGATTTGGTAATGTCATGCCCACGGTTTCTGCAATCAGTTATGTAGGTGCTAATTGTTGCTTTGGTCTTGCCTAGCTTTTCAGATATTTGTTCAACTGAACGTGCTTGCTTGTTAATCACTGGCAGAATTATTTCTGCATACTTACGGTTTTCCATCTGGAACTCCTTATTATTTTACTAATTGTTGTAATAAAAATGCGTTGTTACTGGAGCCAAAGTCATCAAGAACACTGTGACCCCTACCCGCTAAACATCTCGCAACGGCTTTATGATTTGTCGGGAATATTGAGTAATCAACTTGCTTTGCTAATTCACGACACTCCATTAAATCCCTTTGATATACTTGTGCCTCGTCTTTGGAAGCCCTCAAGTCAACCACAGGGTTATAGCTACAGGCGGTCAAAAAGCTAACCGCAAATGAAAGGAACCAAAGTATCATTAATGATTGCAAGGTTTTCATATCCGCACCCATAGCATCTTATCAATGAACGCTTTGGCCTCATCAATTTTCATCCATTGGTATGGTGTGTGTTCGCCACATATCATAACATCAAGCGGGTTAACCCTGTTTACAAAACGGTGTGTCGCTTTGCGGATGCCTTCTTCATCTTCATGCTCAATCTCTGGCTTATAGATATATCCCTTATGGGAGTACTCAGGTGCGTTGTGCCAATTTATCATAATGCTTCTCCATCAACAAATTCATGGTCAAGGTTAATCGTGGTGTTATTTGTCTGTTACCGCTTTCAAGGTGGCAGATCATAGACCGTGTATTGTATCCAAGTATTTCTGCCATCTTGTGTTGCGATACTCCTAGTTTATTTCGCATGGCTCTAAACTCACGCGGCGTTAGAACGTTCTTCATGGAAAGAAATCCCCTCCTCTATTTTTTGATCAATGGGTGCGATTTGCTCCGCTAGAATATCATCAAGTTTAGCTATTACGTCTGTAAGCAATTCACCATTGAATGCCATCGCTCCTTCGCTTTGGAACTTCATGGTAACTTTGATTGCATCTTGAATACAGCTACGGAGTGTCATTGTTACCATGAGGTCATTGTGACAATCGTCAACAATAGCTTGGTCAATATATTCATTTCTGTTTTCAGTGGTCATTTTAGTCTCCTTCGTGGTTAAGATATGTATAACATCGCATACTTGTTTACCTGTGTCAACAGCTATTTTAGTGCTTTTATGATTCTTCTTGTTTTTTCTTGGTCTGGCAGTTCATCCCATTTTGCTTGCCCTCGAACCTTGGCGGTATCAATGCAATCGTTCTCCCTTTCAATCTGGGTATCATGAATGGTCTTGCCTTTCATATGTTCTATCCGATTTCTTCTTGCGTCATCTCCAGATATATAATCTTCAACATAAAGGGCGGATGGTATAAGCCATGTTTGTCCTTTGGGCTTCATGCAATTTTGTCCAGATTTATAAAATGATTTTCCTGAACTCCATTTACAGTCGTGGTCAACAACAATTCTGCCTCTATCAGTGATTGCTTCAATTACACAATGTTCGGGAAGCCACATCTCGCTATGACTAGCGGTCGCAATAATAACAACTTTGTCACCCACTTGAGGCGGGTTTTTTGTGTAGTAATCTTTTGTCATTTCCATATCATCTCGCTTATGTCTAAAAGCGTGTCCTATACCGAAGCGACCTCTAAATGTGTCATGGCTTGCATTAGGCGTGGTTTTCTTTCCATCTTCTTCAAACATTAAATTTCTCCCCATCCAGCGGATTCAAGCCAAGCGTTATCTTCTTTAGACATACGCAATCTGTTTTCATGCTCCGCCATCTTTTGTTTGTTATTAGCGCACTCATCACAAAAGGCTGTATCAACATGGCCTCGCTTTGTGATTGTGGAGCCGCATCTAGTTTCAACTTCTTTGTAGCTGTATCCACGCTCAACAAAGTAAAATGCAGGGTTATCACACGACATACATAAATCTCCTCTCCCAAATATCTTTGTGTTTCTGTTCCCATCTGTAGCTATCCATAGCGCGGCGCATGATACGCTCGGCTGTATCCGTCCACACAAGGGCGTTCTCTCTTGCCCATATCCAAGCGTACAACTCTTGGGTCAATAGCCTGTTGCGGGGCATCTGGCGGTCTCCTACGATATGCCCAATCTCATGCAGGGCAGATACATAGTATCCAGTGTTCTTGGTTGGGCGGATTTGTATTTCACGCGGATGCCGCCTTGCCCAATAGCGAGGCTCAAAATCCTCAAGGCTCTGGTAATGAACCTTAATCTTATGCTTGGCACATAATTCCATAACGTGCAGAGCCATCTCTATCCGTTTAACGCTCATAATGCACACCCTCTACCATATGGTCTAAGACTTCAATCAACTGGTCTGCATAAACATAATCATATGAATCACACACCTTAACCTCACCCTTGCGTATCTTTACTGTCTCAATGGTGTAGGTATCATTGAACATCAGGTTAATCACAACCAACCCCTTGTGCTTGTATCCGCTTGTCTTAAATTGCAAGCCACCGTGTCTTTTGTCTGTCTCGTTAAGGGCAACAAAGTTCCGCGCCGCATAACTCATAAGAGCCATTGGGGATTGCGCTACAATCTGTTGTTTAATTGTGTTTGCTATTTCCATTGTTCTGGTCATCGTGGTCTCCGTGGTTTAGTTATCTAAAATATTATCAATCGCTTGTTTTGCACCTTTTTTAGTAAGGCTGGTAAACTCTTTGCCATATGGTGTTTCAGTAATCCAGCAACCTGTATTGCGGGAAGTTTTTATAATATAGCCCCTGTAATTCCAAGCCCTATACCCAGTCCAATAAGGCTGTAATCCAGTTTGTATTTTTTTTGCTGTATGTCTCATTTTAGTCTCCGTGGTTAAGAAAGTTTAGATGTTAGAATTTTTACTAAATCGCGCTTTGTTTCCGCTTTGGCAATTTTTTTGTTTACCTTACGGCCGTTAATAATTGCAAACTCAGATGTATCAACAGCAAACCAACTAATCCCTAACTGGCGAACCGCAATATTTTCATAACCAACAACAACCCAATCAGCAGTGGTTGTGCCAAATCCGTTACCGTTCCAAGTGGCCTCTTGCGTTTTAGTAAGTTTTAACATTTTTTTCTCCGTGGTTTTGTTTACCTTACCTGATTATAATGGCATAGGTGTTTACCATAGTCAACACATAAAACAAGAAAAAATGCAAAAAATGTCGTTTTTTTAAGAAAGACCCCTCAGATGAGGGGTAAGTTTAGGGAGGTTATTATTCTACCCTATCATCTTCTTTTAATTGAGCAAGGGCAGATTCAAATTCATCTACATCATACACCACTTTATTGTCACCCATCTTTATCCCCTTGGGCATTTTCCCTTCACCAACCATTTTCATAAAAAGACGCTCTCCAATATTCATGTGGTCAGCAAGAACCCGCCGTGTAACGAATTGAATGTTATATTCTTTTGCTTGCGCTAAGGTAGCTATAAACATCTTATTCTCCTATATTTTGACTGCTCTGTGATTAGCGGAAAAGCTGCGCCATGCTTCAATCTTTGCTTCTGCCGCTATTCGTAAAAACCTATTTTGTTCATCCTGTGCTATTGCAATCTTCATGGCCTCAAGATGTTTTAGGTATCTGTCATCTGCATATGCCTCACGCTCTTGTGCGCCAACTGGCAGATGGTTGTACTCTCTCATAATCAAAGCCTTTAGTGATTTACGGAACTCATCCATGTAAATCCTGTTAGCTCTGGATTGGGCGGCATTGGTTGCGCTATCACGCAGATAGTCAATCGCCTTTTCCACATCATCATCTGTAATCATTTATTCCTCGTCATCATTGTGAGGGCTTCGTTCCCAATACTGTTGAGCAATGATTTTGCCAAAGTCACCGTTGCCAGTGATTTCCTCAAAGTATTTGATTTCGTTACCCCGCTTGTGAAGCATTATATGATGCCGCTGGCAGAGGGGGATAAGGTTGCGGTCTGTTGCCTTCAGCCCCATGCCCCTAACGCCATCCCAAGGTTTAAGCAAATGATGGGCTTGTATTACGCCCAAGCAATCGCCGTTGACCTTCAAGCAACAATCAAATTCATGCACCCATGATAGGTGGCCTTTGTTTTCATATCGTTTCTTTTTAGAACGGTATGTCTTCTTCTTGATTGCCATGTTGCGGCTCACCTTCTTTATCTTTGTATTTCTCAACGCTGTCTTTTGACGGTGCAAATCCAAGCCTTGTATAATCATTTCCATTCTTATCGGTTTTCTTGCGACCCCAACACATCTGCTTTTCGCCGTTAATTTCTAGCTCACCAGAAATATCCCAATCTTTGTTCTCTGTTTTATCTTCATTGATGTATAGAACGCCTACCTGTTTATACACTTGAAATATAGTCATGCCTTTCTTTGGTGTTACTGTTTTGGCAATGACAAGCTCATGGTCTAAGCCTTCAATATCAACCTTTCCCTGCCTTACTATTTCAGAATTGTTAGCGGGGAAAAGGTTGCCAGAATTTTCATATTTATTATCCATTATATCAACTCCTGTTGTCTTGGATCATGTGTCAGTGGTTTCCAAGTTATATCGACTAATTGGTACTGACCACCGAACTTGGATTGATGCATCTGGCCTGATGGCTTCAATGCCTTTAGTTCATCAATAGACATTTCCATAATATCTTCATTATGAAACAACCTTAACCCGCCACGTTGAATAGCGGATTTAATTTCATAGTCGCGTATGGAGACAAATTTGCCTTGCCATAATTTTTTAACTTGCTTTGTTTTCATCAGTCATCCCCAGCGCATCAATTCGTGTTATCCAGTTTTGCTTTGCTTTATCAGTCATGTCTTGTGAATCAACAACATCACCCCGCACACGATTTGCTTCTTTAATGTTAGCGT